>Ga0164294_10000506_pt1 | contig 37594 bp, 38 predicted proteins | sample GEODES005metaG_FD_111479 | JGI IMG/M metagenome (GOLD analysis project Ga0164294, IMG submission 111479) | Oligotrophic lake water microbial communities from Sparkling Lake, Wisconsin, USA - GEODES005 metaG | ecosystem: Environmental > Aquatic > Freshwater > Lake | place: USA: Sparkling Lake... | reverse complement strand
TCGGGGCCAGTTCCTACCATTGTGACGGGGACACCAACAATTTTTTCAACAAGCTCTACCAATGCGCGCGCATTGGCATGAAGGCTGTCGTAGGTTTTGCATTCACGTAGTGAAGTTTTCCAACCTGGAATGGTTTCGTACACCGGCACTACTTGAGCCAATATTTCTGCCCGGTCGGGGTAGCCACGCAATGTTTCACCATTCAAGGTATAGCTCACGCATACCTTCACTTCGTCGAAGGTGTCGAGCACGTCGAGCTTGGTGAGGGCAATTTCAGTGAGCGAGTTCAGCCGCGATGCATGGCGCAGCATCACAAGATCGAGCCAACCTGTGCGGCGCTGGCGACCCGTCACTGTGCCGAACTCGTGGCCAATGGTGATGAGCGCTTGCCCGAGTGCATCGGGAGCGCCACTTGCATCAGCAAGTTCAGTGGGGAACGGGCCAGAACCCACGCGTGTGGTGTACGCCTTGGCAATGCCCACCACTCGAGAAATATCGCGCGGGCCAATGCCAGCACCAGCACATGCGCCACTGGCAACGGGGTTTGAAGATGTAACGAAAGGGTACGTGCCGTGGTCAATATCGAGGAATGTTGCCTGGGCGCCCTCTAACAGCAATTGCTTTTTAGCATCAAGTGCTTCATGTAATTCGTTCACGGTGTCACATATATAAGGTGCAAGTCGCGCACCGAGTGTGGCGAACTGTGCAACAACTGCATCAACATCGACCCCTTGCCCACCAAGCGCAACAAGAATTGCACTTTCATCTATTGCGCGTTGGCGCACTTGGACAGCAAACGATGCGGGGTCGAGCACGGCCCCGGCACGAATACCAACACGACGAGCCTTGTCGGCATATGCCGGCCCAATACCTTTCAGTGTGGTGCCAATTTTGTCGTCGCCACGCTTTGCTTCTTCCAACGCGTCGTGCAATTGGTGCCACGGAAAAATGAGGTGTGCCTGGCTCGACACTTTCAAACGTGCACATGAAACGCCACGCGACTCGAGCTTGTCTATTTCAGAAAACAGCGTGGGCATGTCGACCACAACACCGTTGCCAATAACTGGCGTGACGTGGTTGTACAACACACCACTTGGAATGAGTTGCAGCGCATACTTCTCTTCACCCACCACCACGGTGTGGCCAGCGTTGTGCCCACCTTGGTATCGGGCAACATAAGAATGGTCACGAGACAAGAGGTCAATGATTTTGGCCTTGCCTTCGTCCCCCCATTGAGTACCAACTACAACTGTGACGGGCATGTAACGCTCCTGATCGTGGGGAACGTAGATAAAGGCTAGCGCCTCGGTACCTCTCTGGCGATAGGTTTGAGACGTGGCATCTGCTTCAGACCTTCGTATTTTGCGCCCACTCACATGGGCCAACATGTCTGCCTCTGAGCGTGCACAATTATGCGCCCGAGGGCTCAGCGATATTTTCGACCCCGCCTTACGCAGTTCTATTGGCGCCATTGTGGAAGATGTGCGCCAAAATGGCGACGAAGCGGTGTGTCGGGCTCTTGCCACTTTCGATGGTGTCACGCTGTCGCCGGCTCAACTTGCCATTTCCCCCGAGGAAATAGCTGCTGCAACTGTTGACCCTGCACTGGAAAATGCCCTCATTGATGCCATTTCACACTTGCGCGCCTTTAACGAGCACCTCATGGAGCGAGCAAGTGCTTGGAGCATTGAACTTGAGCCAGGGCTCTTCGCCGGGGAAAAAATCACACCTATTTCTTCTGTAGGGCTCTTTGTGCCCAGTGGAAAAGCTTCATACCCCTCGGTGGCGTACCAACTTGGTGTTCCTGCCGTTGTTGCTGGGGTGAAAGACATTGCTCTTCTCGTGCCGCCAGCGCCAGGGGCCAACGGCGCCGTTGACCCTGCAGTACTTGTGGTGTGTCGCCTACTTGGCATCACTCGCGTGTATCGCGCCAATGGGCCAGCCGGAATTGCCGCGCTCGGTTTTGGAACTGAGAGCATTTCGCCCGTACGCAAAATTGTTGGTCCGGGTAGCCCTGCGGTCACCTGCGCCCAAGTGGAAATGCAACGCCATGGCGTAGCAACCATGATGTTGCTCGGCCCCACCGAAAGCCTACTCATTGCCGACCACACTGCCGACCCCATGCGTATTGCTGCAGACCTTCTTATTGAAGCTGAACACGGCACCGACTCGTCGGTGGTGTTTGTTACAACGTCTATTGAACTTGCTGCACAAGTTGATGCTGAACTTGTTGTTCAACTTGCTGCTCTTCCTGAACAACGTGCAACAGCGGCTCGTGCATCGCTTGGGCCAAATGGTGGAGTGGTCTTTGTGTCATCACTCAGTGAAGCAGCCGAAGTTTCCAACCAATATGCACCAGAGCATTTGCAGGTAGCAGTTGACGAAAACGCGGTTGATGCACTTGTCGACCAACTCGTGAATGCTGGTGAAATTCTCATTGGGCAACACACGCCTTTTAGCGCAGCCAACTTCCTTATTGGGTGCCCTGCATCGTTACCTACTAGTGGCTTTGCACATGTTTCTTCGGGCATTACTGCAGAAGCATTTTTAAAGCGCACCGCTATTGCTCGTTCCAATGAAGCAGCCCTACGCCGCATGGCGCCTTCCATTATTACATTGGCCGAGCACGAAGGTTTTCCTGCGCACGCCAATGCCATTACCAATCGATTCATTACTGGAGATCATTCATGAGTTCATTAAAAGAAACATTGAAAGAAGACCTCACCGCTGCCATGAAGGCACGCGATGAAGCAACGGTCTCTACCTTGCGCATGATCATTGCTGCAGTAATGAACGCTGAAGTTGCTGGCAATGAAGCAGTGGTGCTGTCTGATGAACAAGTAATGGCAGTGCTTCTTGCAGAAGGAAAAAAGCGCACCGAAGCCGCACAAATTTATGCCGACAACGATCGCGCCGAAGCCGCTGCAAAAGAGCGCTCTGAGTACGCCATCATCGAGCGTTATCTTCCTGCTGCCATGAGCGACGATGAGCTGAATGCCATTGTGCAAGAAGAAGCAGCTAAAGCTGCTGCTGCAGGAGCAACTGGTGGCAAGGCAATGGGTGTTGTGGTGAAAGCAGTTCGTGAACGCGTTGGCACTGGCGCCGATGGCTCACGTGTTTCTGCAGCAGTAAAAATTGCCCTCGGCTAAATTTTTATACAGTCTCTTTTAACTGCACATCGAGTTCGCCGTTGTTTGCAGTAACTAGCACGGTGGAATCTTCAACAGCTTTTCCTTCAAGTATGAAGATCGCTGCCTTGTCGGAAATTTCACGTTGAATGAGTCGCTTCAAAGGGCGAGCGCCATAACTGGGGTCGTATCCTTTTTCGCTCAGTAGTAAACGCGCTTCGGGAGTAACGGCCAAAGTAATGCGACGTTCGGCCATGCGAGTAATGAGGTGTTGCAACTGAATGTCGACAATGGCACCGAGGTCGTCTTGCGTGAGTGAGCGAAAACGCACAATGTCGTCGACGCGGTTAATGAACTCGGGTCGGAAAAACTCGAGCGGGTCACCGGGCAAGTTGCTCGTCATAATAAGCACCACGTTGGTGAAGTCAACAGTGCGACCCTGGCCGTCGGTGAGGCGACCATCGTCGAGCACTTGTAGCAAAATGTTGAACACTTCTGGGTGAGCTTTTTCAATTTCATCTAGCAACACCACGCTGTAGGGGCGGCGGCGTACTGCTTCGGTGAGTTGCCCACCTTCTTCATAACCCACATACCCCGGAGGAGCTCCTACAAGGCGGCTCACGGAAAACTTCTCCATGTACTCCGCCATGTCAATGCGCACCATGGCGCGCTCGTCGTCGAAGAGAAATTCTGCGAGCGCACGAGCGAGTTCGGTTTTACCCACACCAGTTGGGCCCAAGAACATAAATGAACCAATGGGTCGGTTCGGGTCTGACAAACCCGCACGACTGCGACGCACTGCATTAGCTACTGCGGTGACCGCAGCATCTTGCCCAATGACTCGGTTGTGCAGCAGGCCTTCCAGCAAGACCAGTTTGCTCATTTCGCCTTCAAGAAGGCGGCTGACGGGAACACCCGTCCATTTACCTACTACTTCAGCAATATCTTCGGCGTCTACTTCTTCTTTCAACATGCGGTTGCCCAGTTGCAAAGTATTGAGATGCTCCGTTGCGCCAGTAATTCGGCGCTCTAATTCGGGAATGCGGCCGTAACTAATTTCTGCTGCTTTGGCTAAATCGGTCTCGCGTTCAACAATAGAGCGCAACGCTTCAAGTTCTTCTTTCAAAGTGCGAATGGCTGCGATGGCTTCTTTCTCTGCATTCCAATGCACTTTCATTTCATCAGTCTGCTCTTGCAAGCGGTCGAGCTCTTCATGAATTGCATCAAGACGTTCCCGCGATACGGCGTCGGTTTCTTTGTCGAGTGCAACGCGCTCAATTTCTAATTGCAATATGCGGCGGTCAACCACATCAATTTCCGTAGGAAGCGAATCAATTTCAATACGCAGTTTGCTGGCTGCTTCGTCAACAAGGTCAATTGCTTTATCGGGCAAGAAGCGATTGGTCAGATAACGGTTCGACAACACAGCAGCACTGACCAATGCGCTGTCTTGAATACGCACACCGTGGTGCACCTCGTAGCGTTCTTTCAGGCCGCGCAAAATGGCAATGGTGTCTTCCACGCTGGGCTCGCCTACGTAGACCTGTTGAAACCTGCGTTCAAGAGCCGCATCTTTTTCAACATGCTTACGAAATTCATCGAGTGTGGTGGCGCCAATCATGCGCAGCTCGCCGCGCGCCAACATTGGCTTAATCATGTTGCCGGCGTCCACTGCGCCTTCAGCACCACCAGCACCCACCAACGTGTGCATTTCATCGACGAAGGTAATGACATCACCTTGGGCGTCGGTAATTTCTTTGAGCACAGCTTTTAAACGCTCTTCAAACTCGCCACGGTATTTCGCACCAGCAACCATTGAGGCAATGTCGAGTGAAATAAGACGCTTGTGTTTCAGACCTTCTGGCACATCGCCATCGGCAATGCGGCGCGCGAGGCCTTCAACAATTGCCGTTTTACCAACACCTGGCTCACCAATGAGCACTGGGTTATTTTTGGTGCGCCGTGAGAGCACTTGAATAACACGACGAATTTCTTCATCGCGCCCAATGACCGGATCAATTTTTCCTTCACGTGCACGGGCAGTGAGATCGAGTCCATATTTTTCTAATGCCTGAAACTGCTCTTCAGGGTTTTGCGACGTCACACGGTGCGAGCCTCGCACTTCGCGCAGAGCCACCAGCATTTCTTCGCTGCCAATGCCCACACGCTGATTCATGGCAAGAAGTAAATGCTCAACCGATACGTAGTCGTCATGAAGATCGGTACGCACTTTGTCGGCATTTTCAAAAACGTTGCTGAGCTCACGGTTCATGCGTGGTTCTTCACTGCCGTATGCATGTGGCAACTTGCTCACGGCCTCATCGGCCTTATTGCGCAGCATCAAAGGTGCAACACCGAGTTTTTGCAAAATGCCCGGAACAATGGTGCCGTCTTGACGCAATAGGGCAGACATTAAGTGATCGGGAGTAATTGCTGGGTTACTACGCCCACGAGCATCGTCAAGAGTTGCCGCAACGGCTTCTTGCGTCTTTGCGGTCCACTTCTTTGGGTCAATTGCCACTGCTAGTACCTGTCCTTATTGAAAATGCTCGGACGTTCGCGAAACACGGCAACTGCTTGACGCAGTGGCACCAGCTCGCCGCGTAAAACTTCAGTTGAGGTTCTGCCAGTAAGTTGTTCTTGAAGTTGCATAACTAGTGAACGCAATTGTGCAACTTCATCTTCAAGTTGCATTACATGGCGAATGCCTTCAAGGTTCATTCCTTCGCCAGCAAGTTCAGCAACACGCTTCAAACGAGCAATATCGGCCTCGCTGTATCGCCTGTTTCCACCCGTGGTACGCCCAGGCGTAACGAGCCCACGGCGTTCATAAATACGCAACGTTTGTGGGTGCACTCCAGCAAGTTCTGCAGCAACAGAAATGACGTAGACCGTTTCCACTGGAACACCGTCAGTACGCCCCGCTGCCATGGTTATTTCACCTTTTCGCTGGTGTTGTGTAATTCAGCGAGTTGCTCAATAATGTCGCGCTCTTCTTTGCTTACCTTTGTAGGTATGTGAACGTCAATGGTCACAATGAGGTCGCCAGTTTTTGCGGTTGTTTCAATACCGCGGCCCTTCACTCTGTGCTTGCTGCCCGACTGCGTACCACTTTTAATTTTCAGCAATACAGAAGAACCATCGAGCGTGGGCACCGATACTTCGCTGCCGAGTACTGCTTGGTGATATTCAACGGGAACATGTACCGACAAGTTCACACCGTCACGAGAAAAAGTTGCATGAGGCATCACTTTGCACTCCACAAGCAAGTCGCCAGCGGGGCCGCCATTGTGCCCAGGTGCGCCACGACCCTTCAAACGAATGCGTTGTCCGTTGTCAACTCCGGCAGGAATGCGTACCTTTACTTCGCGGGCACGATGTTCACGGCCCGACCCACGACATGAACCACATGGGTATTCAATGGTCGTTCCTTTTCCTTGACACCGCGGACACGGTGAAGAAAAAGAAAACACTCCTTGGTTCGAATCGACAGCACCACGACCGCCACACTGCGAACATGGTTGAGGTGTGGTGCCCGTGCGTGCGCCCGAACCTTGGCACCCTGAACACACTGCTTCTGAGGTGAGATGCAGTGTGGTGGTAATGCCATGGGCTGCATCAATAAAGTCGAGCGTTAGTGAAGCTTCAACATCGGAACCACGCTGTGGTCCACCGCGTTGGCCGCGACCACCGCGACCCTGACCACCGCGGCCAAACATTTGGCCGAGCAGATCGCCCATGTCGCCGCCATTGTCGAAGCGGAATCCACCTTGACCACCTGGCCCACCGCCACCAAAACCCATGGGGCCAGCAGCACGAACTTCGTCGTATTCTTTACGCTTTTTTTCGTCGCCCAATACGTCGTAAGCAGTTGATACTTCTTTAAAGCGATCTTCTGCTTTCGGATTATCGGGGTTTGCGTCGGGGTGTAGTTCGCGCGCAAGTTTGCGATATGCCTTTGTGACCTCTTTCGGTGTAGCAGTTTGCGACACACCGAGAACGGCGTAGTAGTCCTTTTCAAACCACTCCCGTTGCGCGGTCATTGTTTAGCCCCGCACCTTCACCATGGCGGCGCGTAATACACGGCCCTTCCACTGGTAGCCACTGCGCAACACTTCAACTACTACTGGCCCATCACTTGCGCCATCATCTGATGGTTCATGCATGACTGCTTCAGCTGTAGCTGGGTCGAAGGGTTGGCCTTCTAAGTTCAATACTTCAAGACCTTGCTTTTGCAATACGCCAAGCAACGATGACCACACAGGTTCTACACCTGTAGCACCATGAGCAAAAGCGGCTTCGCACGCGTCGAGTACCGGCAATAAACCTTCAACAAGTTTTCCTGTTGATCTATCAATTTCATCGGCTTGTTGTGCAACAACACGCTTGCGATAATTCTCAAAGTCGGCCTGCAAGCGCAAAGCAATGTCTTTGAACGAATCGCGCTCGGCTACCAAAGCATCAATATCGTGTTCAATAATTTCAGCGATGTCAGCATCGGTGATGCTGACATCGCTTTCTGGTAAGTATTCTTCGTTCTCGTTTGTCATGTTGCGAATTACTTCTCGTCAACAATTTCTGCATCAACGATGTCATCATCGTTTGGCGCGCCACTTTGCCCTGTTGCTGAAGTTCCTTCTGCATTGGTGTCGCGTGCAGCAGCTTCATACAACTTCTGGCTAAAGGCCTGGCTTGCAGCCATGAGCTTTTCGGTGGCTGCCTTAATGGCGTCGTTGTCGGTGCCGGCAAGGCTGGCCTTCAACTCAACAAGTGGCTCTTCCACTGCAGATTTTTCTTCTGCTGAAACCTTTTCGCCTTGCTCACGCAAAACCTTCTCGGTTTGATACACCAAAGAGTCGGCATTGTTGCGCACTTCTGCTTCTGCACGGCGCTGACGGTCTTCATCGGCATGCACTTCGGCGTCTTTCACCATTTGGTTAATGGTGTCTTTGTCGTGTGCAGATTGGCCAGTAATGGTCATCGACTGCTCTTTTGAAGTAGCGCGATCTTTTGCCGATACATGCACAATGCCGTTGGCATCGATATCGAAGGTGACCTCAATTTGTGGCACGCCGCGTGGTGCTGGTGGCAAGTCAACAAGTTGGAACTTGCCCAGTGTCTTGTTGTACTGCGCCATTTCGCGCTCACCTTGCAACACGTGAATTTCTACCGATGGCTGCATATCTTCAGCGGTGGTGAACACTTCGGTACGACGTGTAGGAATGGTGGTGTTGCGCTCGATGAGTTTTGTCATAACGCCGCCCTTGGTTTCAATACCAAGCGACAACGGTGTGACGTCGAGGAGCAATACGTCTTTTACATCGCCCTTCAATACGCCTGCCTGTACTGCTGCACCAATGGCAACTACTTCATCGGGGTTAACCGACCTGTTTGGCTCTTTGCCGGTCAGCGACTGCACGAGATCTTGCACTGCTGGCATACGAGTTGAACCGCCAACCAAGATGACGTGATTAATTTGTCCTTTTGACAAACCTGCATCTTTAATTGCCTGCTCAAATGGAATACGGCAACGCTCAATGAGATCTGATGTCAACTCTTGAAACTTTGAACGCGACAACATTTCGTCGAGGTGAAGCGGGCCTTCAGCTGTTGCTGTAATGAAAGGTAAGTTAATTTGTGTTTGCTGAACTTGTGACAGCTCAATTTTTGCTTTTTCAGCAGCTTCTTGCAGACGTTGTTTGGCCATGCGATCTTGCGCAAGGTCTACGCCGTGTGCACTCTTGAATTGTGAAACGAGCCAATCGATAACGCGTTGGTCCCAGTCGTCGCCGCCCAGAACGGTGTCGCCGTGTGTGCTCTTCACTTCAAACACACCGTCGCCAATTTCCAAAACGCTCACGTCGAAGGTTCCGCCACCAAGGTCGAAAACCAAAACGGTTTCGTCTTCGCCACCCTTGTCGAGACCGTATGCCAATGCGGCAGATGTTGGTTCGTTGATAATACGCAGCACTTCAAGACCGGCAATTTGCCCAGCTTCTTTTGTTGCGGTGCGCTGTGCGTCGTCGAAATATGCAGGAACGGTAATAACTGCTTGAGTGACCGTGTCACCCAAATATGCCTCGGCATCGCGCTTCAACTTCATGAGAATGCGTGCACTGATTTCTTGTGGCGTGTACTGCTTGCCATCAATGTCGGGGGTCTTCCAGTTCTCGCCCATGTGGCGCTTCACTGAACGAAATGTGCGATCGGGGTTTGTAATGGCCTGGCGCTTGGCAACTTCTCCTACAAGCACTTCGCCTGTCTTTGAAAATGCCACGACCGACGGCGTGGTGCGGGCACCTTCGGAGTTGGGAATCACTACGGGGTCGCCGGCTTCCAAAACGGAAACAACGGAGTTTGTGGTGCCAAGGTCGATACCGACTGCTTTTGCCATGGTGGGGTGTCCTTTTTCTTGAAAGAGTGATATGTGGGGCACTTCAGGCCCTGTATCGGGGGGTTGATACAGGATCCTTAGTGACTTGGACTCAAGATTAGAGGGGAATAGAGTTATCCACAACTCGGGCGGGCAAAAAAGTACAAATGTTGAGTGGAGGTGACTTAAGTACTTGCCATTTGGCAGGTGCGGCTCCAATGGTCGTACCATTTCCTTATGACCGGAACGCTCGTCCTTCTTCGCCATGGCCAAAGCACCTGGAATGAACTCAACTTGTTCACGGGTTGGCACGACGTAGAACTCACGGCCCTCGGGAAAAGCGAAGCCGCCGCAGCCGGAACCCTCATGAAAGAGGAAGGTCTGGTCTTCGACTTCGCACACACCAGCTTGCTCACCCGCGCAGTGCACACCTGCAATTTGGCGTTAGATGCAATGAACCAAATGTGGCTTCCCCTGCAACGTCACTGGCAACTGAACGAACGTCATTACGGAGCCCTCCAAGGTCTCGACAAAAAGGCAACCACAGAACTCCACGGCGCAGAACAAACCAATTTGTGGCGTCGTAGCTACGACATACCACCGCCGCCGGTAGACACCACAAGCCCTGAGCACCCGTCGAACGATGCGCGATATCGCTTCATTGCACCGCAAGATCTTCCAACTACCGAATGTTTGAAAGATGTTGTGGCGCGTGTTCTTCCATATTGGAAGACGGAAATAGTGCCTCAATTACAGGCAAATATGAATGTTTTAGTAGTTGCGCACGGCAATAGCTTGCGGGCACTCATCATGTATTTGGAAAGCATTAGCGAAGCCGCCATTGCAGAATTGAACGTACCTACTGGCGTACCGCGCAAGTACACCTTTACTTCTGCCATGGAAGTGAGCGATGTCACGTACCTAGGTGATGCTGAAGCAATTGCGCAAGCAGCGGCCGCCGTGGCAAACCAATCCAAATAATTGGTTTAGGATATGGTCATGGCCTCAAAGAAAACACCGCTCCAATACCTCGCACAAGTTCCCTTGTTCTCTTCATGTAGCACTCGCGACCTTGGCAAAATTGCTAAAGCCGCCGACCGCATCAACATGGTTGCAGGCACCACCATCATCACCCAAGGCACTGCCGGTAAGCAGGCCTTCGTGTTGCTCAGTGGTTCTGCCACAGTGAAGCGCAACGGTAAAAAAATTGCCACCGTGCAAGCAGGCGCCATTGTTGGCGAGCTCTCGCTGCTCGACCGCGGCTCACGCACCGCCACTGTGGTGTGCGATACCGATTGTGAACTCCTTGTTATTGATGCCCGTCATCTTTTTGCGGTCATCGACGAAGTTCCGGCCATGGCTCACAAGTTGTTGGCAGCTCTTGCCACCCGCATTCGTGACCTAGACCGTGCTCATTACGGCTGACAGCAACTAAGTTATATGGTGCTATGACTTCAGCACCACAGAACCCCAGCACCTCGTCAACACCGCCTCGCTTCAAGCCGCATCAACTCTCCATCGCCATTGGCGTTGGTGTTGGTCTTTTCGCCCTGGTCTCCGGAGTCATTCCGCAGTTCACCAAATGGCACGGCGACTCTCCAGTTTCTCGCACGGTGTTTGGCAATATTCCCGGCCCTCTTCAAGCCGCTTTCTATTCTATTATTCCCATGCTTATTGTGTGGGGCTCATTGCGCTTCGCAGACCGCATTCGCAACTGGGAGCGCGGCACCTCTGATCGCCGTCGCACCACACCAAAAAATGCCAAGCGCCGTTTAGCCGACTACCGCTCTGGTGTGTACATGCGTACCTTGTTGCGCGACTCCGCAGCTGGCCTCATGCACTCCATGATCTACTTCGGTTTCATGGTTCTTCTTGGTGTCACCACCGTGTTGGAAATTGACCACCAACTTCCTGAAAGTTTGAAGTTCTTGCACGGCCGCACGTATCAGGCCTATGCACTTGTTGGCGACCTTGCCGGCGTTGTGTTTACCGTTGGTGTGTTGTGGGCCATTGTGCGTCGATACGTACAACGCCCTTACCGCATTCGCATTAAAACAAAGCCGGAACACGCTGCGATTCTTGGCGTATTGCTTGCCATTGGCATTACAGGCTTTGGTGCTGAAGCATTCCGCATCGCACAAAGTCAAGCCGCTGGCCTGAACATGGATTTTGAAAAGTGGAGCATTGTTGGTTACCCCATTGCGCAAACGCTCAAAAATGTAAGCGCTGGCAGTTTAGAAACATGGCACCAAGTGTGGTGGGTCAGCCACGTGTTGACTTTCATTGCGTTCCTTGCTTTGTTGCCCATCACCATGTTGCGTCACATTTTCACTTCACCACTCAACATGTACTTGAAAGATCGTGAGCGTCCGAAGGGCGCAATGAAAGCAATGCCGAACCTCACCGAGACTGGTCTTGAATCATTTGGCGCATCACTCATTGAAGACTTCACTTGGAAACAACTGCTCGACACCGATGCCTGCACCATGTGTGGTCGTTGCACCAGCGTGTGCCCCGCACATGCAACGGGTAAGCCACTTGACCCACGTGAAATTGTTTTGAAGGTCGGCGAAGTAATGGCCGCCACTGCAGCACACGCAGAAGGCGGACGCGTGTCGCCGCCAATTGGCACTGTCAAGGACATCACCATTGGCAGCAACTCTGTCTTTGAAAGAATTACCGCAGAAGAAGTGTGGGCATGCACCTCATGCAAAGCATGCGATGAAATTTGCCCAGTCAATATTGAAATTCTCGACAAAATTCTCGACATGCGTCGTTACCTCTCACTCATGGAGAGCAACTTCCCTGCAGAACTTGGCAACGCATACCGCGCCATGGAAAACCAAGGCAACCCTTGGGGCATGAACCAAGGAGAGCGTGCCGATTGGGCAAAAGATCTCGACGTAGAAGTAGTCGACCCAGGTGCAGCCTTCAATTCTGAGTACCTCTACTGGGTTGGTTGTGCAGGTTCATTCGACGACAAGAACAAAAAAGTAACGCAGTCAATGGCACAACTTTTGAAGCGCGCCAACATTGACGTTGCCATTCTTGGTCCAAGTGAAATGTGCACCGGCGACTCTGCTCGCCGCAGCGGCAACGAGTACCTCTTCCAAATGCTTGCAATGCCAAACGTAGAAATGCTGAACGGCATGGGCGTGAAAAAAATTATTACCCAGTGCCCACACTGCTTTAACACATTGAAAAATGAGTACCCACAACTCGGGGGCAACTACGAAGTAGTACACCACAGTGAATTGCTGGAAGAACTCATTGGCAGCGGTGCGCTCGACATGAGCAACGCCACACTCGACGACCGCATTACGTATCACGACTCGTGCTACCTCGGTCGACACAACGATGTTTACATGGCGCCGCGCAAAGTGGTGGGCAGCATCAAGGGGGTCCAAGTAGTGGAAATGCCACGCAACGGTACGCAAGGCATGTGCTGTGGCGCCGGCGGTGCACGCATGTGGATGGAAGAAAGCATCGGCACCAAGGTGAACGACGAACGTGCGCGCGAAGCAATTAGCACTGGCGCAAGTCGTGTAGCTACTGCTTGCCCGTTCTGCTACATCATGCTCGACGATGGTGTAAAAGCTGCTGGCGTTGAAGAAGGCTCAGTGAAAGTTGCCGACATTGCAATTCACGTTCTTGATGCACTCGAGAACGGTGAACGCAAGATGGCTGCTAGCGATGCACCACTTGCAACACCCGTTGCCGGAAGCTAACTATTTAAAGTTTTCGAAATAGCGACTCGGGGTTGGCCCGCGTTGCCCTTGGTACTTTGAACCAGATGCGCCTTTGCCGTACGGCTTGTCGGCGGGCGTAGTCATCATCATGAAACTCACTTGGCCAATTTTCATTCCGGGGTACAGCGTGATGGGCAAGTTTGCGACGTTCGACAGTTCAAGAGTGATGTGGCCATCGAAGCCGGCATCAATAAAACCTGCGGTGGAGTGAATGAGAAGACCAAGTCGGCCAAGGCTCGACTTGCCTTCTACTCGTGCCACCATGTCGTCGGGAACACCAACGCGCTCAAGTGTGCTTCCCAATGCAAACTCGCCGGGGTGCAACATGAATGCATCGCCGTCGGCAATTTCCACCAGCTCGGTAAGCGACGTCATATCTTTTTTAACGTCAATCACACTTGCGGTGTGATTACGAAACACCCGAAATAGGTTGCTCACCTTCACATCGATGGAAGACGGCTGAAGACACGTCTCATCGAGTGGGTCAATAACAATGCGGCCAGCAGCGAGTTGCTCACGAATGGAGCGGTCAGACAAGATCACGCCTCCACCATAGTCAAGAATCTTCGTCGCACTCAAAGAGGTGGCTGGTAATCTGAGACCGTTATCTGCGGGTGTAGTTCAGAGGCAGAACATCAGCTTCCCAAGCTGAGAACGCGGGTTCGATTCCCGTCACCCGCTCTCTTAGGGTCATCGTTTGTAGTTTTTCGGCGCCGTACGTCTCGAGTTGCGAGACATACGGCGCCGAGAACACTTCTTGGTTAGTAGGGCATGGTGCCGCCATCGACCGGGAACGATGTTCCGGTGATGCCAGCAGCAACGTCGCGTGCCAAGAGCACTGCAACTTCTGCAACTTCTTCAACTTTATTCGGGCGCTTAATTGCTGACTCTGCACAGAACATCGCAATGAGTTCGTCGTAGCCAGCAACACCCATGGCAACAGCACTTGCTGGACCGGTATCGCGAACGATGTCGGTTTCGATGATGCCAGGAAGAATTGCGTTCACTGTGATGTTGAGCGTGCCCACTTCGCGAGCAGCAGACTTCATGAGACCAAGAACAGCATGCTTTGTTGCTGCGTAACCCGGAATACCAGGCTTGCCCAACTTGCCTTCAACTGAAGAGGTAACGATGATGCGGCCAGCTTCACGAGGAATCATGTGCTGAAGTGATTTGCGCATGCCCCAAAAGACGCTGTGCAAGTTCCAGGTGACTTCCATCATCCACTCTTCGTCGGTCATCATTGCAACAGGTGCAGTGTTTTCTACGCCGCCTGAGTTGAGCACCATGATGTCGAGCTTGCCGAATTTTTCAACAGTGAAATCGACAATGCCTTCGCAGTCTTTTTGGTTGCGTGCGTCACCTGCGAAGAACGCAAGATTTGGACCGCCACCCATTTCTTTCATCGCTGCTGCGCCTTTTTCTGCAGAGCGTCCGTTAATAACTACTTGTGCGCCTTCGCGCAAGTATGCCTCGGCAATTGCGCGGCCAATGCTGCGTGTACTACCAGTGATTGCTGCAACTTTTCCGTCAAGCTTTCCCATGATGTCTGGTCCCCTTCGTTCGATTCGTTCGTGTGTTGTAGTTCGTGGTCTTAGTACGCTGCGGTTCCGCCGTCGACGGAAATCATCGACCCGGTAATACCTGCGCCAGCTTCAGAAGCGAGAAGTGATGCAACTGCAGCAACTTCTTCGCATGTGTTCAAACGCTTGATTGCTGCTTCAGATGCAAACCAATCGAGCAGACCTTGGTAGGTCAGGCCCATTGACGCTGCAGCAGCAGGGCCTTCATCGCGCATGATGTCGGTTTCAATTGCACCTGGGCAGATGCAGTTAATGGTGACGCCAGTGGTGCCAATTTCTTGGGCACACGACTTAGTGAAACCATTAATGGCATGTTTGGCGGTGACGTAAATAGATACGCCAGGCTTGCCGTGCTTGCCTTCAAGTGACGACACATTGATGATGCGACCCCAACCACGTGGAACCATGTCGCGCAATGCCATTTGGGTGCACCAAAAGGTTGACCAGAAGTTCCACTTGAGCGAATCTTCCATTGCCCAGTCTTCAAGGTCAATAACGGGGGCATGCCCAGTGGCACCACCGGCATTGTTCACCATGATGTCGATTTTGCCGTATTTCGCGATTGCCGCGTCGATAATGGCTTGGCACCCTTCGCGGCTCTTAATGTCGCCTTGGACGAAATGAACGCGGTCGCCGCCATTCATTTCTTTCAGCGCCTGAGCACCTTTTTCGGCGCTACGGCCGTTAATGACCACGCTTGCCCCATCGGCAAAGAATCCCTCGGCAATGGCTCGGCCAATACCGCGGGTACCCCCTGTGATAACCGCAACTCTTCCCTGAAGTTCCATAGTAATCCACCCGTTCCTCTCGCCACTGTGGCGACTGTCTGCGTAGAGTAGTCGGGAAATAGTCCGGGGTAAAACGCCGAGCTCACAGATCTTCAAAATTCTAAAAAATGTAGACCATCACCAACGAGAAAAAGGACGGGAAAGCGTGTCGAAAGCAGGCTTGGAAGCGTTAGAAATCGCAGTACAGGAAGTAAAGGCAGTCATCTCCACCCTCACCGAGGAAGAGTGGACACGCCCCAGTGGCTGCAAGGGCTGGTCGGTTCGCGACCTCGTGGCCCATATGAGCTCGAACTACAAAGAAACCGTTGACCCTTCACCAGCACCTGCAGAGCCCATCAACCTGCCAGCAGAGCGCATGATGGACATGTTGGTCGATATGCGTGATGGCTGGACCAACCAGCAGATTCTCGATGAATACCTGACCTTTGCCGACCAGGCCGTTGCCGTATTGGCTTCCATGCAAGAAGAACCACTGGCCTCAACGGTCATTCCCCTTGCCGACCTTGGCTCATACCCCATGAACCAACTAGCCGATGCCTATGCCTTCGACCACTACTGCCACTTGCGCATTGACCTTCTTGCCCCCGATGGCCCCATTGAGCGCAAAATGCCCAATGCCGACGCAACACGCCTTGCTCCTGCCATTGGCTGGATGATTACCGGAATGCCACAGATGCAGGCCGACCTTGGTCGCACACTCAGTGCGCCCATCACTCTCACCCTCACGGGCCCTGGTGGCGGCGTGTGGACCATTGCTCCAGCAGGAGCCGACATCACCGTGACAACAGGAAAAACTCCTGGCACTGTTGCCGATGTCAGCAGCAATGGCCACTCATTCATTAACTGGGGCACACAACGCTCCGACTGGCGCGAGCATTGCAAAGTAACTGGCGACGAGCCAGTAGCTGCTCAGTTCCTCGACGCGCTGAACATTATTTAGTCAGTAGCGGGTCTAAGCCTCACACTTGTGTGCGACTTGGACCCGCAGCTGAATCTTTAAACATCGACTCTGCGTCGAAACCAATTCGCCCATCGGGAATGAGTTGAATTACTACTCGTGCTGGTGAATCGAGGTGCTCGGCAAATGCTTTTTGTCGTTCCACGCTTTCGGGGCGAACACGTGCGGAGAGAACTTTGTAGAACCACTGCTTTGTTGGTTCATCTTGATGCAACACAATGTTGCCCTTATAGGTCAGAGCTTGACTAATGCCAATATCGGTTCCACGACTTGTAATGGCGATGCATCCACGCGGACGTTTGCGATATGCCTTAATGCGCATACGTTGTTCTGTCGCTGTGAGCCAAAAACTTCCCTCGTGGAAAAAATAGTTCATGTACACACCAACAGGGTCACCTGTTGATGTGGTCCACATGAGACAGCACTCGGTTTGTTTTTCTACAAGAACTTGTTCACGCTCCGGCGAAAGTTCGAAGACACTGACGTCATCGTAGTTACCAGCCATTAAGCAGTTTTCTTTTTCTTCTTAATACGAGCAACTGCTTGCTGGCTAGCAAGTGACACAGCGATGATGAGTGTTGTTCCTTGGAAGAGTGGCTCTACCCAGAACGAACCTGAGCCAACAACGAGTTGCAAACCCTTGATGCCGAGTGCGAGTGCATACAAAGCCAAGAGCGTGCCCCATACGTTCGGGCGACGCGACAACTGTGATGCACCAAAGAACACGGCAGCAATTGCGGGGAACAAGTAGCCGGGGCCAGTTGCAGTAGAGAAGAAGCCAATTTTCATCGACAAGATGGTGCCGGTAATTCCTGCGATGGTTGCTGAGGTAATGAGCGAGCCCCACACCATACGGTCGGTGCGCACACCAGCAAGGCGAGCGGCTTCAATGTTGCCACCGGTTGCAAAGAGGTAACGACCCGCTGGTGTTTGTTCAAGAACAAACCACAAAATGGCAGCGATGATCATGAGATACACGAAGAGAATAGGAATACCGAATAATTCGTAGCTACCGAATTTCAAGTACGACTTGGAATATGCAGAAGTGATTTGACGGTTGTCAGAAATTTTCAACAACACTGCAGTAACAATTTGCCCTAGACCAAGTGTGGCAATGAACGAGTTCACTTTTAATTTCACCACAATGAAACCCGACAACACACCAAACAACATGCATGCCAACACGCCGCACAACGCAGCAAGACCAGCAGGCATATTGAACGAGCGGTGGAAATCGTCAGACAACCACGTGGTGATACACAAAGACAATGAGGTCATGGCACCAATGGACAAGTCGAATGAGTTGGTTGCCAGTGGCACTAAGAAGGCCAAGGCCAAGAGACCAATAGCAACGTTCTCACCAAGAATGAGTTTGAAGCTTGCGACACTTAAAAAGGTGTCGGGCTTCCAGATGCCAAAGATGACAATGAAAGCTCCGGCGAGATACAAAGCACTGAGTCGGTCGATGCCTAAGCGAGTAAGCATCGATTTCTGTGGTGCACTTGCGGTTGTTTCTGTAGTTGACACAGGTGTTCCTTTCACAAACGAATAAAAATAAAACGGGTTACGAAGCTGTTGCCATGCTGGAACCAGCGAGCAACAATTGATCGATCTTTTCTGCAGACAAGCCAGAGGCTCGTGTGAGTGTGTTCGTAATTTGACCGCGATACATCACCACAACGCGGTCACATACGCGAGCAAGTTCTGCGGTGTCTGTAGAGCACACCACAATTGCTGTTCCGTCGGCTGCTGCTTGGTCGACAAATGCATGAATTTCTTCTTTTGCACCGATGTCAACACCTTGCGTTGGCTCATCGAGCAACAGCACTTTTGGATTCAGGCGAAAACTGCGTGCCATCATCACTTTTTGTTGGTTTCCACCAGACAATGTGGCAACGGGAACTTCTGTACCAGCGGTAACAACCGAAAGTTTTTTTACCCACTCTGCAGCTTCCACTTTTTCTTCTTTGTGGCTCAGGCGACCACCATGTGCATTGCGTTCCACATTGCTAATGGTGATGTTTGCGCGCACGCTCATGAGCGCAAGAATGCCATTACGCAAACGGTCGACAGGCACAAACGACAAACCCTTGATAAGCGACTCGCGCGGGTCGCCACCTTTAAGTTCTTCACCATCAATAAGAACATCTCCTTGACGCGTTAACGCTCCTGCCAAGGTGCCCACCATGGTGTCGCGGCCAGAGCCGGTAAGACCTACCACGCCAAGTACTTCACCTGGTTGAACAGAAAATGACACACCGTTAATGCCTGCTCCAACAAGACCTTGCACCTGCAAACGCGGTGCGAGAGAAGTGTCGACCGTGCGATTTGCAGCAATGGAGGAGACCCCGCGACCCACAATCATTTCAATGAGTGAGTCCATGTTGAGATCTTTAGTGGCCTTGGTGCCCACCACTTTGCCGTCGCGCAAAACTGTGACGCGATCGGTGATGTCGAATACCTCTTCTAAGTGGTGTGAAACAAAAACAACGCTGATGCCACGCTTGGTGAGGCGGCGAACGGCTTCAAATAACGTGTCGACGTCGGCTCCGGGCAACGAGGCCGTTGGCTCATCGAGAACCAAAATGGAAATACCTTCTTTAGAGTCTTGCAAAGCACGGGCAATGGCTACGCCGGTGCGGGCTGCGGCGCCAAGAGTGGCAACCGGGGCACGTACGTTGATGTCGAAACCCAGGTCGAGAAGGGCCTGTTTGGCACGTTTAGTTTCCGCCGCCCAGTTGATGCGGCTGCCAAATTTGGTGTCGTAACCAAACCCAAGGGCAAGGTTTTCCACAGTGCTAACGGCCTCAACAAGGCCAAGATCTTGGTGTACAAAGCGAATTCCAGCTTCATGGGCGGCTACAGCGCTTCCCATTGCGAAATCGTGTCCGCGCATGGTGACCACGAAGTTGGCGTCTGGTTGGTGAAAGCCGGCCAAAATTTTAATGAGGGTGCTTTTGCCAGAGCCGTTCTGGCCAACAAGGGCATGAACTTCGCCCTCTTCGATGTCGAGTGCCACATCATTCAAAGCAACTTGGCCCGGAAATGTCTTCGAAAGTGAATGAATATGGAGTGTTGTAGCCACTGTAGTTGTCTCTCCCCCATGATGTGACGTACGTCTCAGAGCGTACATCAGCCGCGTATGTGTTCAAATGCTGATTTCCAAAGGAAGTTCTACTAAAGATCTCTTGGTTTATCCAATTTCCCTCAGTAAGGTTCAACAGTCGTTATCAGACTAACTGAAACGACACCTTCCAAACCACCACTAAAAGGGGAATACATTGCGTAAATCAACCATTCGTGTTGCTGCTGCTGTGTTTGCTTTGGGTCTTTTTGCTGCCGCTTGCGGAAGTAGTGACTCAGATTCAACAACAGAAGAAACTTCAGCTGAAGTCGTCGTAGACGACACCACTGCGGTAACAGAAGACACAACTACAGAAGCTCCTGCAGTTGACGAAGTTGCTGCTGCTAAAGAAGCTGCTGCACAGGCAGTTACCATTCCAGAAAATATCGCGTTGACCGTTGCTGCTTCAGCAACACCTCCAACCGGTAAAAAAGTTGCTTGGATTTCATGTGAACTCCCAAGCTGCCCAGAAGTAGGCGAAGATTGGCCAACAATTGCCAAGCTCCTCGGCTGGGAACTCAAGGTCATCAACGTCAAGAGCTTTGAACCAGCTCCTGGTATTCAACAAGCACTCGACTGGGGCGCAAACTACATCGCCATCTCGGGTTCACCAATTGCTCTCTACCAAGCACAGTTCGATGCAGGTATTGCAAAAGGCGTGAAGTTCACTTCGGCTTACACCACCGATGCCCCACAAGGCGTTGACGGCGGTATCGAAGGCCTTCTCACCACTGTTGGTGATGCTTCCTACGTAGAAATGGCTATGAAGTCATTTGCTCCATGGATCATCGCAGACAGCAATGCAGAAGCAAAAGTAGTAATGGTTAACATTCGCGACTTCCCAGTTCTCGTAGCTGCAGAAAACGCTTTGAAGGCAAACCTTGCTGCTGGTTGTGCAAAGTGCACATTCGACGTGATTCCTGTGACCATTGAAGACCTCGGTGGTGGCAAAGTTCCACAGGCTGTGGCTTCATACCTTCAGGAAAACCCTGAGACAAACTACGTACAGTTCGCTTTCGGTGGCTTGCCAACAGGTGTAAGTGCTGCATTGAAGACCGCTGGCATCACAAATGTGAAGCTTGTTGGTGGAGACTTCTCAGCACCAAACTTGCAAGAAGTAGTTGACGGCACAAACTCTGCATGGACCTCGAACCCTAAGGCTGAAGCCTCATGGATCATGGCTCACGCAATGGTGCTCGACTCTTTGGGTGACACATACACCGAAGAGCGCACAGGTGCTGCACTTCAGACTTTCATTGTTGATACACCAGAAGCTGCTAAGGCAATTCTTGACGGTGGCGGCCTCCAGAACTGGAAGGGCCCAAAGACCCAGGCCGATCAGTTCAAGGCTCTCTGGAACATTAAGTAAGAACTACTTTCTCTTAGAGAAAGAAAAGGGCGGGTGCTTCGGCACCCGCCCTTTTACTATTTATAAGTACATATGAATGACGTGTATTAACTGACCAAACTGGCAAGTGCCCATGCAGCAGCGATGGCACCAATAAGAGCCATGGTCACGGTGCGCACAATGGGTGCGCGCGCAAGATCTTCTTCACTCTTTGGGCGCGGTGGTGGCTTCACAATGGCGAGGATGTTGCCAACGCACAACGCGCCACCTAATGCGAGAACAAGATATGCCAAAAGATCTTCGCCAAGAAACATGTGTCATTGTCCTTTCGCTGTGAAGTTTTCAAAGCGTGTGTAGTTCGCTTGAAATACTAAGCGCACGTCGCCAATTGCGCCGGCGCGATGCTTTGCAACGTTGAGATACGCATCGGCTTTGCGTTGCGGATCGTCTTCGTAAACACCCGGGCGATACAGGAACATAACTACGTCGGCGTCTTGTTCTAACGCGCCGGACTCTCGCAAGTCAGACAGTGTGGGCCGCTTGTCTTGGCGTTGTTCAAGACCACGACTCAACTGGCTGAGCGCAACGACAGGAATTTTAAAATCGCGCGCCAAAATTTTTAAGTTACGACTAATTTCACTGACCTCAAGCTGGCGGTTTTCTGAACCTGAGTTGCCACCCATGAGCTGCAAGTAGTCGATAACAATCATTCCGATGCCGTCGTATTGTGAAGCAATGCGTCGTGCCTTTGCGCGAATTTCCATAACAGTGACCGATGAGTTGTCGTCGATATACAACGGAATAGAAAGGCGCCCGATAGCACGGCCAATGCGGCGCCAGTCTTCGTCGTTCAAACGACCACTGCGCAACTTTGCACTATCGACTCGCGCTTCGCTCGACAAAATACGTTGTGATAATTCGGCGCGGCCCATTTCCAAAGAGAAAAACAAAACAGGCTTTTGCGTGATGGTGGCCACGTTGACGGCCATGCCCATTGCAAATGCGCTCTTACCCATGGCAGGGCGTGCACCAATAATGTTGAGCGTGCCGGGTTGAAAGCCCGACAATAAATCGTCGAGATCGTTGAAGCCCGAGGGCACGCCAGTAATGGGGTCGCCGCGCTCCATGATGTCTTCAAGATGCGTCATGGTTTCTGGCATGAGGTCGTTAATGCGCACTAAAGAATCGGTGACTTGGTTTTGCGCTACGTCGAAAATGCGCGACTCGGCTTGGTCGAGAGCATTTTCAATATTGTCGGGCTGACTGTAGGCAATTTCAGCAATAGAAGACGCTGCGCTAATGAGGCCGCGCAAGAGTGCTGTTTCGCGCACGATGCGCGCATAGCGGTCGGCGCTCGATACTGCAGGCGTGCGGTTTTGCAGGTCGACTAAATAGTCGATTCCACCAACGGTGTCGATGAGCCCAGCACGCTGCAATTTGTCGGACACGGTGACCACGTCGACGGGCTCGCCCATGGTGGTGAGTGCTTGAATAGCGTCGAAAATATGTTGGTGAGCCGGCTTATAAAAGTCGCCAGGAGTAACTCCGCGTTCTGAGCAAGCACCAATGGCGTCTTTCGACAACAACATGGCGCCAAGTAACGAGACCTCGGCATCGAGGTTGTGTGGCGGTACGCGAGCGGTGACGCGTGCTGCTGAAGCGTTGTATGTATCGGACACGACTCTTACCTTGCCTGAGATACCTTGTGGATTACTAGGGGTAAGACTTGTGGATAAGCCTGTGTGTAAGCCTGTGCTGTATCGAGTGCGTTCTGTGGATAACTATTGAGCAACGACATCGACCGAGACAGTGCTCGTGACGTCGTGGTACAACGAGACCACTACCGAATGCTTACCCAATGTACGAATAGGAGCTTCGATGTCTACATCGCGGCGCTCAATTTCGATACCAGTTTGGCTCTTCACTGCAGCCACGATGTCGGCACTAGTAACTGAACCGAACAAGCGGCCTTCGTTACCAGCCTCAGCGGGCACCGACAAAGTGACAGCGTTCAAACGCGCTGCAACTTCAAGTGCTGCTTCACGAGTGGCGCGCTCTTTGGCGGCACGTGCTTTACGCATTGCTGCTGCTTGTGCCACTGCACCGTCGGTTGCCGTAATGGCGTGACCATTTGGCAACAAGAAGTTGCGGGCATGACCGTCGGCAACGTTGACGATGTCGCCACGGTTGCCGAGACCTTTAATGTCGCTACGCAAAATGACTTTTAACATCAGGCTTCCTCACCGTTCGCTACGACTTCTACAACTTCGGTGTTCTCTGTAGCCACGGCAGCAACAGCGGTATCGCGAGGTGTGCGATTATCGCTACGTTCGCCGCGCTCGCCACGGTCACCGCGGTCGCCACGATCTTCACGGTCTTCACGATCGCCTCCTGCTCGTGGTGCACGAGTAGAAGACACGCGCTTGGCGTAAGGCAAAAGAGCCATTTCGCGAGCGTTTTTCACTGCGTTCGCAATGTCGCGCTGCTGTTGAACAGTGGTGCCGGCAATGCGCTGACCACGGATTTTGGAGCGGTCAGACATGAAGCGCTGCAACAAGTTGATGTCTTTATAGTCAACAAACTTCACGCGCTCGGTGTCGATGGCGTTTGGCTTCTTTTTTCCGGTTTTGCGAATGGCGGCTTTCGCCATACGGATTTTGTTTGATTTACTAGTCATGTTTCTCTCTGCAGTTTCGTTCTAGAAGGGTTCTTCTTCCCCACCCATGTATGGGTCGGGAGAGGTGTTGCTGGATGCTCCGCGTGGGGCGGCGGATTCGCCACCTTTGCTGGATTGACGCTCGACTTGGGCTGTTGCCCAACGCAAGCTCGGTCCGATTTCGTCGGCCACGACTTCAATTGCCGTGCGCTTATCGCCTTCACGGGTGGTGAATTCACGCTGCTCGAGGCGGCCAGTAACGATGACGCGGGTGCCTTTGGTAAAGGTTGCCGCTGCGTTTTCGCCAAGTTGGCCCCATGCAGTGATATTGAAGTACGAGGTTTGCTCTTGCCATTCACCATTGACCTGATAACGACGGCCAACGGCGATACCAAATGAGGCCACGCCGCGCCCACCAGTGGTGAAGCGCAGTTCTGGGTCTCGGGTGAGGTTGCCAACAAGGGTGATGGAGTTCTCTGACATATGTATCTCCTCTACGTAAGTAGTTTGTGGAACTTTTCGTGAATGAAAAGCCGACTATGCAGTCGCGGCCATCATGCCGCGGCGTGCTGCTTCGTGGTCTGGCAAGCGCATGAGCTTGTGACGAACCACTTCATCGGCAATACGGAGCGTGCGCTCAACTTCATTTAAAGCTCCACCAAGAGCCTCGAGGTTGTAGACGACGTAATAGCCGTCTTCCTTTTTATTGATGGGGTACGCGAAACGGCGCTTGCCCCACCAGTCGGGATTACCGTGAATGCTGGCTCCAACTGCATTGATGGAAGCCGTGATGGCCTTCACCTGCAACTGCGCTGCATTGTCGTCGAGGTCTCCACTGAGGATGACCATTAATTCATAAGCACGTTTCATGTGCATGTACTCCCTTCGGACACGGTACGGACCGTGGCCCCGTGAGGGGCAGGGTGGATAAGGAAATGAAAGCGTATCGGCAAGACACAGCACAACAACGAGAAGCAGGGGCACATTCCATTTCCTCTATTGTGTGCCAAGGGTGTAACTCGCTGACGAAACGACACCAAACCCTTGCAATATAAGGGTTTGCGTTATGCCGAGGCTGCCCGCTGAGAGGTAATGGGCACCATGCGAACCAGGTGATGCCAGCGACACAGGCGACACGCCTCCACCACATAGGCCGTGTACTCGCCTGCTCCGGGCCCCGCATTTGCCCGCCGCTGAATTTGGGCCATTTCCGAGCGGGTGGTGACGCATCGCCCATGAGATGGGAGGTGTGGGCCAAAGGCGTAGGTGACCAAGACCAAATGGTCGTCGGTGCAAATGGGGCATTTCACCCGCGACTCTTCCCCAAAGTTCTTGGCCGCACGCATGAGTTCGGGGTGCGCATCACATACCTGGTCGATGCTCAGGCGTCCGCGGCGGTATTCATTGATGAGGTGTTGGCGTGCGAGTCGGTGGTCGACTGCACCCCCTGCCCCTCGTAATGACCCCGCCGTAAAGCTCATGCCTCAACGATAGTCATCGCATATCCCTCATGAGCAACGGTGCTCTTGCCACACTTCTTCTATGGCAGTTTCTGAACCTCCTCAACACACCATTTCTTTTGGCCCCCATGTGGCCAACGACGCCGAGTTGCGCCTGGTAGGCGATGTGAAGGGAAAGCGCGTACTCGAGCTTGGGTTGCCCTATGGGCACGCCAATTCTGTGGCCATGGCGCAGTCGGGGGCGCGTGCCATGGCCATCGACAATTCTGCAGAACGCATTGCCCTTGCCCGGCGCACCGCTGAAACAGCAGAAGTGCGCGTTGAGTTCCATCAAGCAGAACTTGCCGACATGGGCTTTGTTACAAGCTCGTCGCTTGACCTTGTGTTGTGCATCGACAAACTTAACTCTGTTGACGACATTGACCGTCTCTTGCGGCAAGTGCATCGTGTGTTGAAATCGGAAGCATCTTTTGTTGCAGTGGTGGAACACCCAGCGGCTGCAATGTTTGACAATGACGATGCTGTTGCGCGTCGTCGTTACGGAGCCGATGGTGCACTCACTATTGGCGAACTGTGCATGTCGTTGCAACGCAGCAACTTTGCTATTGATCTCTTGTATGAACTGATGCCACTGAATGTTCCGCGTGCACTTGTTCCTACAACACTTGCAATGCGCGCACGCAAACTTGGTTCTTAATTTTTTTGTTCGCTCCACCACGCATCTAGCCGGCGACCAATTTCGTCAACTCCAAGCAAACCTTCTTCAAGGCGAATTTCCATAAGAAAATTAAGTGCTTTGCCTACTTCGCGCCCTGGTTGAACACCCAGGCGTTGCATTACTTCTACACCATCAAGTTCGGGTCGCAATGCGGCGAGTTCTTCTTTTTCCATCAACTCTGCAATGCGTTTTTCAAGTTCATCCATGCGCTGTGACAACACCAAGGCTTTGCGTTCATTACGTGTAGTGCAGTCGCAACGAGTAAGTACGTTGAGTTCGTTGAGCAATGGCCCCGCATCGCGTACGTAACGACGCACAGCAGAATCGGTCCATCCCATTTGATACGTATGAAAGCGCAAATGCAATTCAACAAGTGCTGTAATTGCCTGCACATCTTCGCTGGAATACTTCAGTGCTTTCAAACGGTCGCGCGTCATTCGCGCACCAACTACTTCATGATGATGAAAAGTGATTCCTTTTCCTTTATCAATTGCACGTGTTTTTGGTTTACCAATGTCATGAAATAAAGCAGCAAGACGAGTAATGCGAAAATCAAAAGCGGGGTGTGCATCGGGGCGCACATTTTCCACCACAGCCAACGTGTGCGTGAGCACATCTTTGTGGCGATGAATAGGGTCTTGCTCCACGCTCATGTTGGGCAACTCGGGAAAGAATTGGGCAGCAAGCCCCGTGTTGACCATGAACCACAAGCCTGCAGTGGGGTGATCTGAAGTGAGCAGTCGATCGAGTTCATGTTGAATGCGTTCACGCGAAATGATGTCGAGGCGAGGCGCCATATTTTTTACAGCTTCAATGAGGCCTGGTTCCGCAGTGAGATTCAGCGCTGAAAGAAAGCGTGCCGCGCGCAACATGCGCAGTGGGTCGTCACTGAAACTTTCTTCTGGAGACAAAGGCGTACGCAGAACTTTTGTCATGAGGTCGGCTGCCCCATTGAAGGGGTCAACTAAAACAGGGCTAGACGAAGTGAGTTCGAGCGCCATTGCATTAATGGTGAAGTCGCGACGTGAGAGGTCGGCCTCAATGTCGTCAGAAAATTGCACATCGGGTTTACGTGAATCGGGTGAGTACGCCTCGGCGCGGTGTGTGGTGATTTCGTAAACACGGCCATTCTTCTTGGCGCCAATAGTGCCGAATTTTTCGCCCTGTGCCCACACCGCATCGGCCCAACCCTCGATGATGGACTTAATTTCATGCGGTAAAGCATTCGTTGTGGCATCGAAATCCATGTCTGGTGATGCTCCGGGCAGATGTGCGTCGCTCGCTGGCCCCAGTAAAAGATCGCGCACCGTGCCGCCCACCAGGTACAGGCGCTTGTTGGCCGCGGCAAAGCGGGCAGTGAGCGGAGCAAGTTCCTCTAAGACAGGGGTAAAGCGTTCGGGAATCATCAGACATTCAGGCTACGCAGATGAAGCCCGACCACTACGGTCATATGTGTGTTTATGGAACCTCGCCCCGTTGCCCCCCTCTTTGGCAACTGGCCCTATGACCCAACCACCGCATTACTCACGCTGCGCAGCGGCCATCACCCCGAGGCAACCATCACCAGTGACATGGTGAAAATGTGGCTTGGAACCGCACAGCATGGTGGATTCGCGCGAGTAAGAACGAACGCTGTGAGCCCTCAACTTGCTGACATACTCGCCACTGTGGGTTTTACGGTCAAACAAGAGCTCTCACTTCTCACTGCGCCACTGCAGGAAGTTCCCTCCCATGCGCAGACGGTGTCTGCCCGGCGCGTTACTGCCGCTCAAGCAATACGCATTGACTGTGCGGCATTTCATGGCGAGTGGGCAATTGACCCACCGGCCTTGCTTTCTGCCAAACAGGCAACCCAGTTCCATCGCTTGCGTGGTCTTGGGTCATCTCCCATGCGCCGTACCACCAGTTATTGCCTGTCGGGCTTTACGCCCAGCTCGGCGGAATCGCAATACGGCTATATCCAGCGCCTCGCCGTGCACCCAAGCGCACAGCGCAACGGCTATGGGCGAAAGTTAGTGCTTGATGCGATGCACTGGTTAGGTTCTCGGGGTATGCAACATGCGTTGGTCAACACAGATTCCACCAATGAAGCAGCCCTCTCGCTCTATCACTCATTGGGTTTTGCGCCCATGACTTATTCGCTATACGTACTCGAGCGCGCATGCACCGACTAAAGCTGCTCGTTGTTTCCTGTGTGCTCATGTGCCTTAGTGCGCTCGTGCTCCCGCAAGGCACATACGCCGCATCGGCTCCTGTTACACAAATTTCCATTGGTCTCACGCAACAGAGTTTTACTGTTCTCGATAATGCCACAATGCGTTTTGTTATTGCTATTACCGAGAATGGCGAGCCAATCACTCCGCAAGACAATGTTGATCTTGATGTTGTTCTGTCGAAACGCATCGCGTCACGTGAAGCATTCCGCGACACCACAGAAGAGAACGTTGTTCCTGAACCACTAGATGGCGTTCGGCTGAACACGTTGAGCATCACTCGAAACTCAGCTGGCCGATTTATTGTGGAATTGCCCACCACCACGAAAACGTCAGCAACAGCTGGGTTATATTTGAATCAATCAGGTGTGTATCCACTCACATTTACTGTGTATGCCAGCAACGAACTACGTGCCACAACCACAACTTTCATTCATCATTTTTCTGCAAATGATGCAAACGTGCTGACACCGCAAGATCGCCTTGGAGTGATTCCCGTTGTTACCGTTACTGCGCCCCCAAGTGTGACCCCAACAGGCAGCATCGCACTCAGCACCGAGGCCCGCGCTGTTCTACAAAAATTTGTTGATGTCTTTTCTGGTGTCGGCCAAGGTTCGCTACTCGTACTTCAACCAGAATTACTTCATGCGCTAGAAATGTCGAAGACCACTGAAGACAAACTTCTTCTAGATGACATTCGAGACTTGCTTGGTATCCATACTTTGAGTGCTACAACTCAGGTGCCATATAACCCCAGTGCTATTGCTCATGTTGGCTTGCAAGAACTTTTTGCTCGTCAGCTCACTGCAGGCGAAGATGCCGTCACCGCGCTCATGCAAAAAAGTCCTTCGCGCGATGCTGCAGTTCTTACAGACCCACTCACTGCAGCAGGAGCAACCTTGTTGCGCGACTTAGGTACAAGGCAAGCAATACTCACGCCGAGTGCTCAAAAATCATTTGATGCACCACTCGACTCGGCGGTGGCGTATCTAGCCAAACTCCCCGATGGTGGCTCACTATCGATCTATGGCACCGACCCGCAATATGCGCTTGTGATGGAAAATGGCTCGCTCACACCCTTAGAACGTGCCACGCGCATATCGGCCGAGCTCATCGTTCAGCGAGAAGAACTCTCATTCGCCACTTCACAGGTTCAACAACGTCAAGTTCTTCTCAGTTCGTCAACCGGAGAAATTATGAACGCGGCCGTGATGCGTCAGTTATTTCGTATCATTAATTCCAGCCCCGTGCTTGCCTTTACTTCCCAACCTGTGCTTGCTTCTACGCCCTCTTCAAGCCAGCCCATTACTTTGCGCCAAGGTGAAAACACTTCTTTAGAAGGCCTCAAAGCCACTTTCGACAAACTCTTACCGCGCATCACCAATACTTCATCGATGCTCTTGCCAAACGACCCGCGCGTGAGCACGTGGAACGCATTAACCGCTTACTCTGCGGCACACACCGCAACGCCAACGCAAAGTGCGGCGTACATCGATGCCGTTTCCTCATCTATTACCGATTTACGTTCTTCGGTGAGTTTGCCGAAATCAGCCAATTTCACCTTGAGTGGCCATAACAGCGAAATTCAGCTTCAAGTCAAAAACTCCAGCGCCTCCGCCCTCAAAGTGACCCTGCGCTACCGCAGTGCGAAGCTCACCTTCCCCCAAAATTCTCAAATCCTTGAACTTCCTGCCAATTCCAGCACCAACGTTGCGGTGAAGGTGGTGGCACGAAGCAACGGTCGGTTCCCGGTGTATTTCCAACTTTTTACTCCACGCGGCAATAACCCACTGACAGAGGAATTGAAGGTCACCGCTCGCGTCAGTGCCCTTGCGGGTCTTGGGCTTGTGGTCAGTGCAACCGCCATTATTGTTTTGCTCACATGGTGGGCGCACAACTGGCGTTCGCGGCGGCGGCGTGCTCTTTCAGCACTTGTCACCCCAGAATAAAGCACTACGGTAGAAGCATTATGACTATTCGCATTGTTACCGATAGCGCCTGTGACCTTCCACAGCACCTCATTGCACAGCACAAAATTGTTGTTGTTCCTCTCACTATTCGCTTCGGTGAAACCGACTACATCGATGGTGAAGATTTCACTCCGAAGGAGTTTTGGGCAAAGTGCACGGCTTCTCCTGTCCTTCCTGAAACTGCCGCCCCCTCTCCTGGCCAGTTTGAGGCTGCCTACCGCCGCCTTCAAAGCGAAGGCGCAACGGGTGTGCTCGTGGTCTCATTGTCGTCTGGCGTTTCGGCCACAATGCAAAGCGCCGAAATTGCAGCCCGTCTCGTGGGTGAAGACACTGCCAACCCCTTTTCGGTGCAAGTAGTCGATTCACGCAGTGTGTCGATGGGTCAAGGCATCATTGCAACGTCTTGTGCAGTCAAGGCCGAACAAGGTGCAAGCCTCAGTGAAGTTGCCGCCCTCGCCACGGCACTCAGCCATCGCGTGCATGTATACGGCGCGCTCGACACCCTGGAAAACTTGAAAAAAGGTGGCCGCATTGGCGGTGTGAAGGGAATGTTGGCATCAGCGTTGTCCATCAAGCCCATTATCGACGTACGCGGCGGCAAAGTAGAAGAGGGTGGGCGCCAGCGCACACGCTCGAAGGCTCTTGCGTTCTTGTTAGAAAAAGTGAAAGAGCACGGCAACATCACCAACCTCGCCGTCTTGCAAGCCGACTGCGATGACACCGACGCATTCCTCTCGTCGCTACGCGCAATCTATTCAGGCAGTATCGAAGTCGGCGAAATTGGTGCGGTCATCGGCGCACATGCCGGTCGCGGCACCATGGGTATTGCATTTTTCGACGCTGAATAAAAACGCTTCTTCCCATCGCATTGCCTCAATCGTGCAACGCTGCGCAACTAGCGTGATGCACAGCAATGTCTCCCTCACTTGTACCCAACACCCTTATTGGTGCGCGCTATCGATTGGTACGTCGCATTGGTCAAGGTGGCATGGCCGAAGTGTGGTTAGCGAAAGACACCTCACTCGACCGTGACGTAGCTGTCAAAGTAATGCGCGCGCATCACGATGACGACCACGTAGGCAATGAACGTTTTCGCCGCGAAGCAAAAGCATCGGCGGCGCTGAGTTCACCCAACATCGTGACGGTGTACGACGTTGTAGAAGATGCTGGCCGTCAAGCAGTTGTCATGGAGTACATCAACGGGCAAAGTCTGCGTGAGCTACTCGATAAACGACATCGCATTAGCCCTAGTCTCACCGTTCACATTGGTATGGCAGTAGCAACCGCACTCGATGCAGCGCATGCAAAAGATCTTGTTCACCGCGACATTAAGCCGGCAAATATTCTCATTACTCCAAGTGGTCGCGTGCTTCTCACCGACTTTGGAATTGCAAAAACTTTAAGCGGAAATGAATCTGATCTCACTAATGACAACATCATGATGGGTACTGCTAAGTACTTATCGCCCGAGCAGGTAAGTGGTAAAAAGCTAGACGGGCGTGCAGATTTATACTCACTTGGCCTCGTACTTTATGAATGCTTAGCAGGTCGTGTGCCATTCGTTGGCGGCACCGATGTAGAAACTGCACTTGCCCGCGTGCAAGGTGATGCGCCCGACATTTCAAAAATTCGCCCAACATTGCAACCCGTGTTGGTGCGCATTATTCATCAAATGTTGGCCCGTGATCCAGAGCAACGACATCCTTCTGGCGAAGCAGTGCGTGCTGCACTTTACGCCGCTCGCGAAATTGGTTTAGATGGAACGCCAACAGGTTTAACCCCGCCGTATGGCAACACCATGCCAGTGCCTGGTATTCCTGGTGATCCGGTTATTAGCAAGCCCACTGCACGCACCGAGTCTGTTCGCAGTTCAAGTTCATCGCGGCCAGTGAATAAGGCTTTGGAAAAACGTGCTCACCGCATCACACCAACCTCCATGTTGGCCGCGGCTGTGGTCATTGGTGTTGTGCTCGCTGGCGTCGTGTTGTGGCGCAGCGTGTCGTCACCTTCCACCACACCCGCTGCAAGTGCCTCCACCACACCCGTTGCCACGGGGCCGGTCAACATTGTCAATGTGAGTAGTTATGACCCCGACGGCGATGACAACGTTGAAAATGATGACCAGCTTCCTAATTTGCTTGATGGCAAGTCGGGAACTCAGTGGCGCACGGTGTGCTACGGCAACGATCACTTCGGAAGTAAAAACGGCGTGGGTTTCGTTGCCGAGTTGTCGGGTCGCAGTACAGGAACGCTGTCTGTTGATTTCGGTTATGCCCCCTGGGAGATCGATGTTTACGGTTATTCCGACACGGTGCCGAGCAAACTTGACAGTTGGGGGCCTGCCCTCACAAGTTCTGCAAGTGACAACCCCGGGGAAACCACTTTCAACGTCTCAACACCTTCGCAGTACGTCCTTGTGTACCTACGTTCAGCAGCCCGCAGCCCACAGTGTTCCACCACCAACCCGTTTCAAGGTGTCATCAACGACATCAGCTTTGTTTCAGCGTCCGCACCGTAATAATGGTCTGTGGCTAGCCTTCCCGTATGGAAACTGAGCGTCTTCTTGAACGCGCCCAGTCGGGCGATGTTTCAGCAGTCAACCAGTTGTTGCGCGCGCACTACAGCGCCGTTCACTCGGTATGTCACCGCATGTTGCTCAGCCGAGAAAGCGCCGACGATGCCGTACAAAATGCTCTCATTGCCATTGTCAAAGGCCTTCCTCGCTTCGACGGGAAAGCTGCGCTCTCCACTTGGATCTACCGCATTGCAACAAATTCAGCAATAGATGAAATTCGACGTGTTCGCCGAAATGGTGGAACCGTTCCGTTAAATGATGACGCAAGTGCCCACACATTGGCGAGTGATCATGCTGTCGACCCCACCGCTCTGCTTGCGGAACACCTTGTTGACTCATCGCGGGTGGCCCGAGCCTTAGGCACTTTGCCCGAAGAATTTCGTGCCGCGGTGGTCTTGCGCTACATCTCAGACCTCGATTATGCCGATATTGCGGCCGTCCTTGAGGTTCCAGTTGGCACCGTCAGGTCGCGCCTGGCCAGGGGGAAAAAGCTCCTTGCCGAGAAATTGGCCGACCCGACAACACTTTCCCCTCCAGACGAACCAAACTTAGGTGCACCGTCCTCTCCACCTACGGGTTCATCATCATGACCACATCCTCTCTCGACCCAACCGACAATGGCCCGCTCGAGGCTGCGTTGCGTCATTTAGGCACCACCCCCGACCCCGCTCTGCGCGATGAACACATAGCTATTGCCCTCGGCCACATTGTTAGTGCCGAGACAAACGAACCCAGCAATGTGGTTTCGCTCGCGTCGCGGCGCCCCAATCGCGTCTTCATAGCACTCAGTGCCGTCGCCGCCGTTGGGCTTTTTGCATTAGGGCTTGGACTCGGAAACCGCAACAACAATTCGCCCGCCGAAGTTTCCTTAGTAAAAAATGCCGCGCCTACCGAAAGCGTTAATACCCGCGCGTGTGTAAGTACAGAAGTTTCTTCCACCACCGACACATTCCTCATTGCGGGTAGCCCACCTGCGCTCGTTGCCAAAGAAGTACGTAACGGCATTCCCACTCTCACCGTGTACAACGCCATCACTTGCGACATCTTGTGGCAAGTACCCGCCAAATAGTTGTTCCCGAAGAGAAACACCTTTAGCCATTAGGCTGAATACGTGCTCTCTAACCCATTCACCGACCCCGATTGGGCGCGCAACACTGTTGCCTTCATCGACAAGTGGGTGGGCTATGTTCGCGACCGCACTACCCGCCCCGTTATCACTGTGGTGCGTGGCATTGTCTATGGCTTTTTAGTTGCCACTGGTGTTGTCATTATGGTCGTGCTCTTTGCCATTGGCGCAACACGGGCACTGCAGGCCGCACTCGATACTGCCTTTGCTCGCACAACGGCCGTATGGTCTTCGTATCTCATTTTGGGTGGTCTTTTTTTACTCATCGGTTTACTCGTTGCACGTAAGCAGCATCGTAAATCTGACGAACTCAATTCCTAGCTCTTTCTATTTCTTTGGAGACTTTTATGGCAACACATCATCACGTCCTCATTATTGGCTCTGGTCCTGCTGGGCTCACCGCAGCTATTTATGCCGCTCGCGCCAATTTGAACCCGTTCATTATTGAAGGCGAACCATCTTCAACAACCGACCAGCCCGGTGGGCAACTCATGCTCACCACTGAAGTAGAAAACTTTCCTGGTTTCCCCGAAGGCATTATGGGCCCAGAACTCATGGGTCGTTTTCGTGAACAAGCAGCACGCTTCGGCGCAACGTTTCTCACCGACAAAGTAACGCGTGTCGATTTTTCTGCGCGTCCTTTTCGCGCATGGACACGCGATCAAGAGTTCACCGCCGACTCCGTCATTGTAAGTACAGGTGCACAGTCGCTCATGTTGGGTCTTCCCAATGAAAACGCACTCGTTGGCCATGGTGTTTCTACATGTGCAACGTGTGACGGTTTCTTTTTCCGCGGTAAAGAAATTGTTGTTGTTGGCGGTGGCGATAGCGCGGTAGAAGAGGCAACCTTCCTCACCAAGTTCGCTTCGAAGGTCACCTTGGTGCATCGCCGTTCCGAATTGCGTGCATCAAAAATTATGCGTGATCGTGCGGAAAACAATGAGCGCATTGAGTTCAAATGGAATAGCGCAGTTGTTGAACTGCAAGGTACCGACATGCTTGAAGGCATCGTGCTTGAAGACACGGTGACCGGCGAGCGTTCCCAAATGAATGTGTCTGGTCTCTTCATTGCCATTGGCCACAAGCCAAATACTGGCCTGTTCACAGGCGTTCTCGACATGGAAGAAAATGGGTACCTTGCTACTCGCCCTGGGTCGTCATACACCAATATTCCTGGGGTTTTCGCCTGCGGTGACGTTCAAGACCATACCTATCGTCAGGCAATTACTGCTGCAGGGTCGGGATGCATGGCAGCCATCGATTGTGAGCGCTGGCTCGAGTCAGAGCACGCTTCACTCGCCTAGACTTCACTTAGAGAAGAAAAAAGGAGCCCCCATGGCAGACGGCATTGTTACTCTCACAAGTTCTACATTCGACGAAACAGTAAATGGTTCAAGCAAACCAATTCTTGTCGACTTCTGGGCCGAATGGTGTGGCCCATGCAAAATGATTGCTCCCATACTTGCGGAAATTGCTGTTGAGCAAAAAGATTCTCTTGTCATCAGCAAGCTCAACGTTGATGAACATGGTGACATTGCTCAGCGTTACAACGTCATGAGCATTCCTACATTGTTGTTGTTCAACAATGGCGAACTTGTGAAGCGCCTCGTTGGTGCAAAAGGCAAGGGCGCACTCTTGCAGGAGTTGTCAGAATTTCTGACCCCTTCCCTCTAACTGCTGGCCAACGCAGCGAGACCGTTCGCGATCTCCAGCGGCGGTTACGTAGTTGTGGCTTCATTCAACACACTCTCGATGAAGAGGGCTTCTTTTGTGTTGCCACCGAAAAAGCTCTTGTAGAGTTTCAAGCATCGCGAGGCCTGCGCACCGACGGTGTATGCGATATAGCAGCGTGGAACGCGCTTGTTGAAGCATCGTGGTCACTGGGTGATCGCATGTTGTATCTCACTTCACCAAACTTTCGTGGAGACGATGTCACACAACTGCAATCATTGCTCTCGCGTTTAGGGTTCGATTGTGGTCGTGTCGATGGCATCTTTGGCCCACTTCTGGCGCACGCCATTGGTGAGTTTCAAAAAAATGCGGGCATCTCTATTGACGGCATTTGCAGTACCGACACGGTGGCTGCACTCGAACGCTTAAGCTCACAAACCGGAGAGGGTCCCGGCATCTCTTCTCTGCGCGACACCGAGCGCTTTCGTGCCACAGGTGATGACAGAAAATTGCGCCGTGTTGTGGTGGGCCAATTTGGCGGGCTCAGCGGAGTAGCCCGACTCATTTCTCGCGCTCTACGCGATGCGCATGAAATTGTGATGTTGGTCGACGAGCCCGATGTGGCCGCACACGTGTTGGCTGCCAACCATTTCCAAGCCGATACCTATATCGGACTCGAAGCACATGGCGAACCCACGTGCACCATTGCTTTTTATGCGGTACCCGGCTTTAGTTCGGCAGGTGGAGAACTGCTGAGCACCGCCATCGCCGACGCACTGCGTGCCGCAGTGCCCTCTCTTACTGTGAACTGTGTAGGAATGCGCCTTCCTATTTTGCGAGAAACGCGAATGCCGGCAGTGATGTGCAGCCTCGGACCATTCGATGTCATCACCCAACACGGCCCTGAAGTTGCCGGAGCTATTGCCTCAGTTTTAACCCAGCAATAATCCACAGGTTTATCCACATGCTATGCACAAGGTTTTCCTTCTGTTATCCTCAGGTTTATCCACAGGCTGTGTGTAACCTCAAGACGAGGTTGATGTCATCCTCGTCTAGACATTAAGACTTTTAAAGAGGCGTTAGGCCTGTTCGGTCATCTTACGATAGATCCGTTCCAGATCTTCGAGGTCGGCAAAGTCAATACCGACCCGGCCGCGCTTCCCGTTCATTGCTACCGTCACTTTGGTTGCAAGAAACTCGCTCAAGAGGTTTTCAAGTTCTAATAAACCTGGTGGCCGCAGCGCTGGCTTTTTTCCCGTGGGCTGAGCAGGTTCATCTACTTCAACAATGGGCTTTCCACCCTGGCGCTCGCGTACCGCGTCTTCTACTGCACGTACCGACCAGCCTTCGTCTACCGCCCGGCGTGCCAACTGTTCTTGGAAAGCACGGTCGGGTGTTCCCAAAATTGCTTTGGCGTGCCCGGCAGCTAAGCGACCATCGGCCAACAAGTGCTGAATGCTGGGAGGCAAAGTAAGAAGGCGCAACGCGTTGGTAATGGCCGAACGGCTTTTCCCTACTCGGCTGGCAATTTTTTCATGCGTAAAGGCAAAGTCGTCCATTAACTGCTGATACGCCGAAGCTTCTTCTAACGGGGTGAGGTCTTGGCGATGAAGGTTCTCTACCAGTGCTTGCTCGACCGATGCAACATCGTCGGTGGGGCGCACCACGGCAGGAACGGTGGCGAGGCCAGCTCGTGTTGCTGCCCGCCAACGCCGTTCGCCGGCAATGAGCTGATATTTTCCGTCGGCTAGTTGGCGCACCAAGATGGGTTGCAATACGCCAATGGCCCGAATGGAATCGGTGAGTTCCGACAATGCGCTTTCGTCGAAATGCACACGTGGTTGGTTGGGGTTTGCCTCAATGGACTGCACTGGAACGTCACGCAAGAGTGGGCCGTCGACCCCAGTTGCTGCGCCCACTTCAGTTTTCTCTACCAGGTCGGCTGTAATGAGGGCCCCAAGCCCTTTACCTAATCCACTTTTACGCGCCACTGACAATCTCCTTTGCTGCTGCCCGATACGCCTTAGCGCCAGAAGAACTGGTGTCGAAGGTGGTGATGGGCTGTCCAAATGATGGTGCTTCGCTTAAGCGCACATTGCGGGGAATCACGGTCTTGTAGACACGCTCTCCAAATTTATTGCGTAACTCCTCGAC
>Ga0164294_10000505_pt1 | contig 37596 bp, 33 predicted proteins | sample GEODES005metaG_FD_111479 | JGI IMG/M metagenome (GOLD analysis project Ga0164294, IMG submission 111479) | Oligotrophic lake water microbial communities from Sparkling Lake, Wisconsin, USA - GEODES005 metaG | ecosystem: Environmental > Aquatic > Freshwater > Lake | place: USA: Sparkling Lake... | reverse complement strand
TTCATCTCGAAAGGTGTTTCCCCATTCCAAACCAATCTTTGCAATGCATATTCTGCTTTACCGGTACTAGACCATCCACGGCTGGTCATACCACCAAATAAAGAACCATCTAATCCCCAACGTAAGCGAACCAATCCAGATGCATATCCTTCAAAGAAAGGATAACAAGCGCCTTGGTATTTGCCTTTTACCTTTTCCAAGGTCATTCGCATAATTTTAGAATGGCCTTGGTCTGCCACAAAATATTGACCAGCAAAGGGGCCAAAAGCACCGCCGGTTTCATCTTCTACAATATCTGCCGTTGATATACCCATTAAAGTATGAGGAAACCAAACTGCAGGCAGTTTAAGTTCTTTAATTTTCTTTGCTGCTTCAAACATCGGCTGACCATTATCTACAATTTTTAGGTCTTCTTTGGTTAATTTCAGGGGAGATTCTGGTTCTTTTGTCCAATTCAATCCACCAGCATTTCCGGCAAAATCGCCTTTTTCTAGATGCGTTACCCTTCCGCTGCCTACCCAATCGCCTTGGTTTTCTGCGTAAAACACATCGTTATTGCTGTTAACGGTAAATCCTGCTGGTGAACGAAGTCCGGTGGCAATGGGTTCTAATGTTCCATCTTCTTTTATTTTTACCAGCCATCCGTGCCATTTTCCTAATCCATCACCATAACCAACCCAAGCCACGTTAAGGGTTACATACATGTCGCCATTGTGGTCAAATACCGGGCCATAAGCATATTCGTGGTAGTTACCGCTCAATTGAAATATGGAAATTGGCTTAAAAGAATCAGCTTTTCCGTCGCCATCTTTGTCTTCAATTTTAGTTAGTTCGCCGCGTTGGGTGCAATAAAAAGCCCCATTACGATACGCCAATCCAAGAACTTCATGCAATCCGGATGCAAATTTGGTAAAATGTTGTCTGCCGCTGCTGTATGCATTTTCGATGATCCAGATTTCGCCTCTGCGGGTAGATACACCCACACGCCCGTCTGGCATTACCGCAATTCCACCAACTTCCAATCTGATATCTTCTGGGATATTGATGGTTTTTAAGCTATAAAAATCTTTTTCTGATTGTATGGCGGATGTTTGTCCAATGGCTATTCCGGCGCCAGAAAGTACAATGGCTGCAGTAGCAATGATTGATCGTATACTATTTTTATGGAACATATATCGTTCGTTTTCTAATGTTTTAAAATGATGCTTTTTGTAAAATCTTCTTACTAATTACTAATTACCAAATCAATTTATATTGAATGGTTTCCGATGCGGGCATCAACAAAACCATATCCTTATTGAAATTATCTAATTTAGGGAAAACACCAGGTGCCACTTGAATATAGTAAGATGAGTTATCAATAGCATATAAGCCTGGACCAACGGGAGTAATCGTTTTTCCTTGCGCTATACGTATCATAAATTTCTCCTTGCCTACCCCATCTACTTGAATTTTTCTATTGAAGCCAGTTGCATTTTCGTTGGGAAGAATTTGATCTACCAAATTGAAATTTTTATACCCATAACTAAAAGTAGGATTTCCCGTTTCGGAAAGTGTGTATCCTTTATATTGAATGGCGGCTATCGAATCTTTTACATTCTTGCTTTCGTAAACAAGAGAAGTTCCGGCTAAATCAATAGATGCGCCAAGCGGTGTTGCGGTTTGAGGTTCGCCACGTTGATACCACATGTCTGTAGTATTGAGGAACTGACCTTTCCATATTTTTAAAATGCCGCCTTGAATAAGATCATACGCATAATGCAGTTTTACAGGATGCCCTACAGATACTATATGCGTAAGTTTTTTATCCCCTTGGTACATAAAAGAACGTACCAATTCGGTTTCCTTTTGCGGTTCAACGCTGATCAACGGCGCCGGACTTCTATCGGGCAATCCTGATGATTTATGCAACGCAATGGCTTTGCTGTTGGCTTTTTCAACAAACAAACCTAATCCCGGACGTTCCCAATCGATGTATTTTTTCATCCAAATTTGAAAACTATGTGAACCGCCTTCCAATTGTGCCGAACCTTTATTGGGCGATCCGCTAATGGTGGTGATGGTGGGATTGATGACCGTTTTCCCATCAATCAACAAGCTCGCTTCGCCGGTATACATCATTGAAAAAGTGTAATTATCTTTTGTCGGCAAATCCATTTTCCCTTCAAATGTTAAAAAGAAGTTATCACGTACAGGAGCAACGCTGGCATCCAATGAGCTAATTTTTCCTTGGCTAGTTGGCTTTATTTGAGCAGTTTCAGCTAGTGATTTGGCCGTTTTTTCATAATATTTGTAACTGATATCAGACAGTTTTGCATTAAAATTATCCTGAAGGGCGTATTTGATATTTTTAATGGCGAGGGGTCCGTGATCCCCTTGGATCATTAACGGTCCATACGGTTTTTCATTTTCAAAAGCTGCAGAACGAGTTGGTCCGCTTACGAAAATATTCTCGTGGATAGTAACTCCGTTGAGTTTAATAGAAACGAATTTTGCTGGCGTAATTTTCTTTCCTGCGGCATCAAATCTTGGCGCTTGGAAAGTAATTTCCAGATGTTGCCACAAACCCGGTGCTTTACCGGCATTTTGTAAAGGAGAGTTGCCTTCAAAACCCTTTCCATTTGCTGCAGCCCTTTCATATATACCGCCCATATCGCTATAACGTGGAACTTTAACCCCCCAGCTATCGTTTAACTGCACTTCATATCTAGACTGGAAATAAATCCCCGAGTTAGTTTTTCTTGGCAACATCACGTCGCACTCAAAATACATATCACCATGTTCCATTGTAGTAACCAAATGGTGACCGGGTACAAATTGAATACTTTTGGAATAATCATTATATACTATTCCAACACCTTTGGCAGTTGTTAAAACCGTATCCGTATATGCTGATTGAACAGCACCTACAAGTTTCCAGTTTGCCGCTGGCGATTGAAAGGCATCAAGGGAGTTCAGCGATAAACTTTGAAGCGTTGGTTTCAACGTTTGTGCAGAACTGATAGAGTACAACAAAACAAACAACAAAAAAGACATTATAATCTTACACCGCATATTGAATGGGTTTTAATTTATATGAAAATAAGGAATATGTTTGAGAAGATACTCAATTTGTGGAGTAAAATACACCAAAGTGAAACATCTATTTTATCTAAAATTTCTAGATTTTTTTAGCATTATGGCAAAAAAATATTTTTCTATTGCTTGAATTTAAAATTCAATGTTTTTTCACGCTGCTAAGCGCCTTATCGTTTAAAAAAAATCGATACGTTTTAATACATCTGCCAGTAAAATCGTCATAGAATTGTTGATATCGAAAATGAGGTATTTTATCCTAACATTTCTTTTTGATTGTTGATTTTAAAGCATCAAAAAACGTTCGTACATATAAATATATATTGTAGCGAAAACATTTCAACGCCACCTTTTGTACACAATTTAGGTAACACATCATTTTAAATAATCCTTTTGAGGGTTATTCTTAGTTCAACCATTATGCGTTTTACATTTATAGCAGTTTGCTAACATTTCCTTACCACTTATTTAACAAATCAACCGTTAGTTTTGAACAGTCTTTACGAAATCTATTTTACCGGTTTGTCTAATAAAGTTTACAACTATGATGATATTATTTTTAATCTTTTCTCTTTTCCCTACACCCAAACATAGTGCATACAAAGTAGTTATCGATAAATCCGATTATGCACTCAATATTTATGAAAACAATGAATGGATTGCTACTTATCCTGTTGTTTTTGGGAATGATGATTTGGGCGATAAACTGAAAGAGGGCGATAAAAGAACCCCTATCGGAACCTATCATATTATTGCAAAGCGATTACACAAAGAATGGGGTTGTATGTTGATGCTGGATTACCCGAACAAAAGCAATATTGAAACGTTCAATAAAAGAAAATCTTCTGGCAAAATTGCCCCAACAGCTTCTATTGGTGGTGGCATTGGCATCCATGGCACCAGAAAAAAAGAGGAATACATCATTGATTATTTTATGAATTGGACAGACGGTTGCGTTTCCTTGCGCTATAGTGAAATATTTGAACTCTACGAATTGCTTCCGGTAGGAACAGAAGTGGTGATTCAATTGTAAATTGGTATTTTATTGTTAGTTATCAACTTTGATGAAATTTTAATCTTTTAAGATTTCTATTCAATATAATTTATTACTGATTTTTATTCAACTTTTAAGTCTTGTTGAATAGACATATTTCTACTATATTTGAGAAAAATGTCTCTATGGCTATTTTACCTATCATTGGAACAGTGAAGGAATATTTGCTTTGTACACCAGTGAACATAGTGCTTTAGCCTTTTTGGAATTATTAGTTCACCTTAATGAAAGTGAAATTCCTGAGACGATGTATATCATTACACTTTCAATTCCTGATAACCTACCAATGTACAAATTACCCTTGTCAGATGTACCACAAGATTGGAGAATTGTGGATCATATTGGGTTAAAAGAAATCGGAGATACCATTTTAAAATCCAACAAGTATATTGCCCTTCAAGTTCCCTCAGCTGTGTTGCCTACAACTTATAATTATATTTTAAATCCACAATTCCCTCATTTTCAACAATTGGTTCAGCTTTGTTCAACAAAAAAGGTTGAAATTGACAAAAGATTGAGTTCCAATAAAATTATTCTATAAATTTATTAACAGATCTTTATCAATGTTACTCAGCGTCCCTTTATAACCCTTAATATAATAGCAATTAGGGCAATAACCAACAAAAGATGAATCAATCCGCCTACATGGTAAGCAAAAAAACCAAGAGCCCAACCAATAATCATTATTACCGCAATCAAGTACAATAAATTTCCCATATAGTTGAATTTAGAATGGTAAGATATTGCACTGAATTTGCATTAATCATAATCAAAATCATAAGTGATACATTAGTTTTTGTTACAATTTGACGATTGTATTGCCATAACAACCCATCTCCGGACGCAAATCATCTACCGGAATAAACAAGATATTCGGTTTAGTGGATTGAGCTATAATGAGTTGGCTAAAAAAAAGTAGTGCAATACCCATAACAATCGTCTGCATTCTTTTTTTGATGATGATGGCATTTGTAGGTATAAAAGTAAAAGGTTCCTAGTTGAATTTATCATAGTTGTTTTAATTAAACTAGTTTTTCAGTACTTCATTACCATTAAGTTGTTTTAATAAGTTTTTATTACGTTTGAAAAATGCTACCAACCTAATGAAACCAATTGGTTTATCCCTTTTGCATATGGACAGCTCAAACATTAAACAATATTGCTATTCTATAGCAACAATAACAGATTCAACTATTTTAAAACCACACTGGCACGTAAATTACTAAGGATTTTTCAAGTAATGATTATAGCAAATTGCTTTTTAATCTTATTATCAAACAAGGAGGTTGATACATGCTTTTTTCATTTAACATCATTAAGTTTCGGGAACGATTGCGTAGAAATAATGACTTTTGTGCTGATTATAGTGTCAATTTTTTTTATATTCATAAACAAAACGATTGACATGTTATTAATAAATCCCATTGTAACGTAGCAAATACAAGCTTTCATTTCAAGTTATTTATACTTGAATATATCATTTGAATATATCATTTTTTTAAAAAAATCATACATCATATTTTATCCTTTTTTATTAATCACCAAAACAAAACGAAACATGAATCGAACGTGTTTGCCATTCATGCGATTGCTCATCGCATTATCTCTTTTTTTGGTCAGCTCTGTGCAAATAGCTTTTGCACAAAAAACTGACTCCCATGTTATTGAAGGTACTGTTACCAGTGAAAAAGGTGACTTTTTACAAGGTGTAGTTGTTGAGGACAAAAACTCAAATGCAGCTACTATCACTGATGCTAAAGGAAAGTACAAATTAACGGTAAAGGTTAAAGGTGCCTTAAGCATCAGCTTCACTGGTTATGCAACCCAATCTGTTAATTACTCTGCTTCAACAACAACACTTGATGTAGTACTTGCCATTGATACCAAGGGTTTAGACGAAGTTGTGGTGGTGGGTTATGCCACTGTTAAAAAGAAAGATCTAACTGGTGCTGTTTCTGGTATCAACTCAAAAGATATCAGATCTAGGCCTGTTAACAATGCTGTACAAGCAATGCAAGGTAAAGTTGCTGGTGTGGATATCTCTTCTAACGAACGCCCTGGCCAGGTTGGATCTATCAACATCCGAGGTGTGCGCTCTCTTACCGCATCAAACTCTCCCCTATTTGTAGTTGACGGTATCCCTTTAATTACTGGCGGTATTGATAACATCAACCCTAATGATATCGAATCTATTGATGTATTAAAAGATGCTTCTGCTACAGCTATCTTTGGATCTAGAGGTGCTAATGGTGTTGTTATCGTTACCACAAAACAAGGAAAAGCAGGAAAAACTACTGTTACTTTTTTCCATGCTATTACTTCAGAAAATATTGAAGACAATAGACAAATGTTTGATGCCGCTGAATACATCACCTACAAACGTTGGGCTTATTATTACTCTGGATTGAATCAAACTACAGGTTTGAGCACTTACCCTAGAGGAGATCAACCTACTATTGCAACCGATAGAACATTTTTTGCTGCATCAGCAGACCCTTCTGCTTGGGCTAATATCGCAAAAGGATGGGCTTCTGGAACTTGGGATGGTAGCAAAGTTGCTACTACCGATTGGACTGACATTGTGAAACAAAATTCAATTACTGCTGATAATGTGGTTAGTGTAAGTGGTGGATCTGATAAAGTTAAAGCGTATGCTTCTTTTGGTTACTTGAACAACAACGGAACCATCAAAGGTCAATCTTTTGAAAGATATACCGCTAAAGCGAATGTGGATATTTCTGCTACAAAATGGTTGTCTATCGGAAACAACATCAATATAAATTACAGCAAACAACAATTTGGCCAATCTGGGTTTGGAGTAGCTACTATCGGTAGCCCTTCTGGTGGTTTATATGAATCTGCAAGATCTCTCTTCCCTTATGCAGTTCCTTATGATTCTGCAGGAAATAGAATTCTTTTCCCCGGTGGTGATGCTGCCGTTAAAAGTATTGTCAACGAGTGGGAGTACAATATTGACGAAAGAACTACTTTCAGAGCTTTTGGTAGCTTTAATGCACAAGTAAACTTCGGTAGTCTTTTACCTGCATTAAAAGGACTTAAATACCGCTTGAATTTTGGTCCAGATATCTCTTACAACACTGCTGGCGTTTATGTTGATGCCAACTCTGTAGCAAATGGTGGAAGCACTAGCTTTGCCTCTTTAACCAATAGCAAGACTTTTTCATATACATTAGACAACTTGCTGTATTACGATAAGTCTGTAGGAAACCATACTTTTGGTCTAACCTTATTGCAAAGTCAGACAGCCTATACATTTAATACAAACAATATTACAGGTAATGGTATTCCATTTGCTGCTCAAAAATGGAATGCACTTACAAGTGGAACGGTTACTGGACAGTTGAGTACCAGATCAGATCTTGTAGAAAGACAATTGCTTTCTTATATGGCTCGTTTGAACTACACATACAAGGATAGATATTTATTAACCGTTTCAGCTCGTCAGGATGGTGCATCACAACTTGCTGAAGGGAAAAAATATTCATTATTCCCATCAGCAGCCTTAGCTTGGAGAATTGATAAAGAAAAATTCATGAAATTATCATGGGTTAATGAATTGAAATTTAGATTGGGTGCGGGTGTTACAGGTAACTCTGCAATCAATCCTTATGCAACTCAAGGGGCTATTTTATCTCTTTTCTATCCATTTAACTCTTCAAATACTGCTGGAGCCATTCCAAGTGCTGTTTCTGCCAACCAAAGTTTAGGTTGGGAAAAAACAACACAATACAATGCAGGCTTAGATTTTCAATTGTTTAAAAGTAGAGTTTCTGGTACCATTGATGTGTACACATCAAACACCAATGATCTACTTATGCAGAGAAATATTCCAAGTGTAACTGGATACACCAGCACTTTCCAAAATATTGGTGAAACTGCTAACAAAGGGGTAGATTTTAGTTTAACTACGGTAAATATTAAAAATAGGAATTTCAATTGGACAAGCACTTTGAATGCGTCTTGGCAGAAAGAACGTATTGTTACCTTATCAAATGGTAAACAAAATGATATCAACAACAACTGGTTCATCGATAATCCTATTGGTGTAATTTACGGTTATAAGCCTGTTGGCATTTGGCAGAAAAGTGATGCAGCAGAATATGCCAAGTTTAACGCTAATGGCAATGCTTTTTATCCTGGTAACGTAAGAGTTGCTGATTTAAATGGTGATAACAAAATTGATCCAAATAATGACCGTACAATTATTGGAAACACAAGACCACGTTGGGTTTTGGGTTTAACCAACACACTATCTTACAAAGAATTTGAGTTTTCGATATTTTTATACGGAAGGTTGAAATATTTGTACAACTTTGGTGGAGAAGGCCAAGCAGCAAGAAGTGTTCAAAGAAATATCAAATATTATTCAGAAACGAACACAAATGCAGAATACCAAAAACCAATATTTAACGCAGGTGGTGCTTCACAAGACAATTATTATCCTGCTTTAGGTTTTGTTGATGGCTCTTTCATTAAAGTTAGAAACGTTTCAATTGGATACAATGTAAACAATGATAAGATTTCTAAATTAGGATTTTCTAACCTCAAAGGATACATACAAATTCAAAATTTAGGTATGCTTTATTCTAAAACCAAATTCATTGAAATGGATGTAGTAGGACCAACTTGGAACAAAGGATTTACAGTTGGCATCAATGCTTCATTCTAATATAATAATATATGAAAAAGTTTAATTATTTATTACAAATAGTAGTACTTACGGTTGGCATCTTGTTTAGCCAATCTTGCAAAAAAGATTTCTTAAAAGAGGAATTAAAAACAGCTAGAGGAAATGATTTCTTCAAAACAGATGCTGGAATTCTTCAATTGGCTGCTGGTACTTACTACCAATCTTTTAGTGTTCCAGTTAATGGCGAATGGTTTTACAGTGCTACAAACTATGGTACAGATGAATTTAAAATTGGAGGTGACCCATCCAATTCACCTTGGAACAATTATGATCAAACATTGGGATCTATAGTAATTGCTACTAACGGAAATACTGCTGCTGCAAACTTCCAATGGGATGCATTATATACAGCAGTAGGTGATGCAAACTTGTTGATCCAAAATGCTACAGCCAGTACTTCTACTTCTCCGTTAATTAAAAATACTGCTCTTGGGGAAGGTTACTTTATGCGTGCATACAATTACCTAAGATTGGTAACCCAATATGGTGCCGTTCCTTTGCAATTGACGCCAATTAGTGGTGTAGTTTTAGAATTTACAAGAACACCTGAAAAAGATGTGTATGCTCAAATCATTGCTGATTTCAGCAAGGCTAAAGATTTGCTTACTAACACTGGTTCTCCTGCTCGAATTACTAAAGATGCAGCTTCACATTTCTTAGCAAAAACCCATTTGTTCCGTGCTAGTGAAATCAACAATGCTTGGAATGCTACATTTGTTGCTTCAGATTTAGCAGCGGCAGTTACCCTTTGTGATGATATCATCACAAGACATCCATTGGCGTCTAACTTCGCTAACCTTTGGAATTTCACTGCTATGAACTCTGCAAATGAATCATTACCTGAGGTTATTTTATCTGCACAACAAACCAACGATGTTAATACCAACCTTTCTACTGGTAATACCCAACACTTGTATTTCATCGCTAGATATGATGTACAAGATCAAATGGCTCGTGACCTTACCGGTGGCAGACCATTTAGTAGATTGGCAACTACCTACTATATGTACCGCATTTATGATATGGTAAACGATTCAAGGTTCTGGAAATCGTTTAAAACAAAAAGTGCCATCAATTTCAATAACGTTGCACCTAATGTTAAAGGAGATGTAGGAATTATGTTTGTTATCAATCAACCTGGTGACACAAGGTTTCCATTGTCAAAAATCAGTAAAACAACTTCTGGTACAAATTTGGTACAAGATGTATTGGGTACTGGAAGAAATATCCCAACAACTTATGTAGCTTATCCTGCTGGAAGAACTACAGATGGTGCATTAAATACTGATTTAACCACTGCTGGACAAAGTTTCCCTTCATTAAATAAGCATATGGACGGTTCAAGAAACGCGTTAAACGATGTAGTGGGTCATAGAGATTTCATTCTTGCCCGTTCTGCTGAAACTTATTTGATTGCTGCTGAAGCAAAACTCAGACTTGCAAAAGCAGGAACTGGTAACTTTACAGATGCATTGCCTTATGTAAATGCAGTTCGTGCACGTGCACAATATGCATCTGGCGAAAGCAGATCTGCCTATTATGATGGTGGAAATACATTATTGTCAGCTACGCTTCAATCTGCAAATACTACCAACTCATTCTTCCCAGGAAACTCTTATTATGAGTCGAACAATATCCCTGTAACAACAGCTGCGGGTGGTTCACTTGCAGTTACTGATGTTAACAACTTACCTGCACAAGACAATTACATCATATCACAGTTGGGTTTATCTTCAACTTATGATAAAATGTTGTGTTTCTTGTTGAATGAGCGTTCGAGAGAATTGGCTGGTGAATATGTTCGTTGGGCAGATTTAGCTAGAACTAAAACATTGGTTGCTAGAGCAAAAGCATTTAATGTTGACGCAGCAGCTAACGTTGCAGACAAACATCAACTTCGTCCAATACCACAAACTTTCTTAGATGGAATTCAAGCAGGCGGTCTTGCTTTAACTCCAGCTCAGAAAACAGCGATGCAAAATCCTGGTTATTAATCTAGATGCTTTTGTATATAGAATATTTCAACTTTAGTTGATTTTTTAATCCTAGTAAAAAGGGGAGACTTGTGAAAGTCTCCCCTTTTTTTTACGGGATTACATTGAATACATCCAATAATCTGAACAAGCATTTACAATATTTACAGCATTTTAAGATTTTCAAGATCATTACACTAATGGAAAATAGTCCTTAAATCCATTAATCAATTAAGTTAAGGTGAAAATAAAAAAATTCCATATTGGGTAATAACGTCTTTAACTTATTGTTTATCAATATTTTGCATAAATTAAATTGAAATAATTCAATCGTTTTAGGAGATGACACCAATAAAAACAACCAATTAAATAATATCATATAGAATTATATTTGCCTTTTATTCTTCAAAACCTTTTTCAACTAAAAAAATGTTTTCATTAGAACAAATCAAATCCGCTCACAGCAAAGTAAAATCAGGTGAAGACTAAGCCCAGCTATTGTGATTTATCTCAGTCAAAAAAGACCAAATAAGCAAGACATTTTCATTTATTTGTGACAAGATTTGTAGCCCTCAAGAAAAAATATTAATTGGATTTAGTTATTTCAACACATATGAAAACATTTGTATTGGTATTATTCGTATTTGCATTAACAGATACATTCGCCCAAAGTAGTGCAAATGTTCAGATGCAAGGTCACCCAAGATTATTAGTAACCAAAGAGGATGTAGTCGATTTAAAACAAAAAATACACCATAAAGATTTTTCAGAAATTTATACCATATTTATAGCCCAAAAGAATTTTAGTACAGATGGGAGTAGTAAAAATGGTGAACCCCAAGAACCTATTCGTCAAAAAATAGAGGCATTGGCGTTTAGTTATTTATTGGATACTGTTAATGAAAAACAATCAGGAATAGCAGCAATTTATTTAATTAACAAATACCTAAACTCCATATCAATTGCTACAGATTACAAACAAAATGCACATGCCTATCAAGCGGTATTTACAGCCGCTTTAGTGTATGATTGGTGTTATATTTTATTAGATTCAACAACAAAAATTTCACTCATCAACAATATGAAAAAGGTGAGTTGCTTGGCAGAATATTGCATCTTTAAAAACACGCCGAAGCAATATTTATCCGGACATTATGGCGAATATGCACCAACCGTTTATTTAGCAATGGGAATTGCGATCTACGACGAGCAAAAAGAAGTGTTTGATTTTGCATACAATGAACAAGTGCAGCATTTTGCACCTTCAAGAAATCCTTGGTATGAAGCAGCTACGCACCACCAAGGCAGCCAGTATATACATGTAAGGTATGGTAATGAATTATTGCAGGCATTCCTCTTAGATAAAATTGGCTTACATCCTTATTCTGGCAACATAGCAAGTGCAACATTTCGAGATTTGTATGCCAATATTCCACAAGAAAAAGATATGGATGGAATGCCAGAAGGCGATTGCCACAATAACATTACCATGGGCGATGAATACCTTGAATTTCTTCCGATAGCAGCAACGATGTCTAAAGATGGATTTTTACAAACCTATGCCAAACAAAACCTAAACAAATTACATGCGTTAAGCACAAGGGCGCTGATTTTCTACAATCCATTTTTGCCCGCAAAACCTTTAGATAGTTTGCCGTTGAGTAAGTTATTCCCATCTCCATCTGGAATAATGATGGCAAGAACAAAGTGGGATATTGACAAAAAAGGAGGTAATTCGAATACAATGGTGGTGTTGATGAATATGAAAGAATATCAGGCAAAAAATCACACCCATTTAGATATTGGACATTTTGGTATATACTACAAGGGACATCTTGCCTTAGATGCAGGAATTTATCAAGGGAAAGATGAAAATAATGGATGGGGAAAATTGAATTATGTGAACTATTATGCTAGAACGATTGCACACAATACTTTACTTATCGTAGACCCCAATGAACCAACGCCTTTTGAAGGATCGAATGTAAAAGCAATTGCAAGAGATGGTGGGCAATTTAGTTTAAAAAATAAGGCTTGGGATAGTACGCAAGAAATGTTCAACGCCGGCAAAACGGCACAAATCTTGGCTTCTGAAATTAGCCCAGGTATTGCTCCAGATTATTCCTATTTAAAAGGAGATATGACGGCATCTTATATTATCCCAAAGAATGTTGCCAATTATCCTGCAAAGGTGGATACCGTTCGAAGAAGTTTTGTTTTTTTAAACCTGAAAAATGAGGCTATCCCAGGGGCATTAATTGTGCTAGACAAAATTTCATCTACCAATGCGGGGTTTAAAAAAACTTGGTTGTTGCATGCACAAAACGAGCCAAACATAAAGGGTGATGAGGTTAGTTTTGAAAGTACACAAAACGGAAGAAATGGAAAACTCCAAAACACTGTGTTGTTGCCGGAAATAAATAATCAACAGATTGAAAAAGTAGGTGGTGCCGGTAAAGAATATTGGGCAGATGGTAAAAATTGGGGTACAGTTACGCAAGAAGATGCGGGCCAATGGAGGATAGAACTATCGCCAAAGCAACAAGCATTATCTGACAATTTTTTAAACGTAATACAAGTAATGGATGCAAAACCCGCCAAAAAAGGGTTTAATATTTCAAAATCATTAGCAATTAAAGGCCATTATATTGCCATAAGTATCTCCGATAGAATTGTTGCACAACAACTCAGTTTAGATAAAAACGAAGATGAAATAGCATTCACCATTGGCAATAAAAAAAGCATGTACAATGTGATGATTACTGATTTAAAAGCTGGGGAATGGTTAGTAAATTCAGAAACCGTTAAGAAAACTGTAACAGTAAACGAAACCAGTGGTACAATTTATTTTATGAGTAAAGGGGGTAGTTTTACATTGCAAAAAATGCGGTAAACGCAATTCGATCATCTTATCTTTTAAACTTCATCTTTTACCAAATGGAATAAGAAAAATAGGATCATTTTCAATTTTATCAGAAATAAACTTTAAATTCCACATAATAAAATTTCTATTCCTAGAGCCTTTAATTAGTTATATGTGGATACTTATCATCATTAGCATTCTCATTCTTGTTGCATTAATTTCTGTACTTAAAATACAGCCTTTTATTTCCTTTATTATTGTTTCTTTATTTTTAGGAGTAGCAAATGGATTAAGTAGTACAACACTTATTGACGCCATTCAAAAGGGAATTGGTGCTACACTGGGTTCTATTATAGTCATCATTGTTTTAGGCGCTATGATTGGTAAGATGATAGCCAAAAGTGATGCCACAACAGTAATTGCTGATAAATTGGTTGCTGTTTTAGGCCCTAAGCGATTGCCTTTTGCCTTTATGATTATTGGTTTTATTGTGGGATTACCATTGTTTTATTCTGTTGCATTCTTGCTTCTTGTACCGTTGGTTCTTTCTACAGCTAAAAGACATCAAATTAATGCCGTGTATCTTGGTGTTCCAATGCTGGCCTCTTTATCTATTACACAAGGATTTCTGCCTCCACATCCAGCACCTTATTATCTGGCATCCAATCTTCCCGGAGCAGATATTGGCATAATTCTTGGTATAGGAATACTTATTTCTTTACCGGCGATGTTGATTGCTGGTTGGCTATTTGGGAAAAGCCTTAGATTTTTACCTAATGAACCCATGAATTTTACATCGGAAGAAAATCAACAGCAGTTGCCTAGTTTTGGATTATGTGTTTTTGTTCTATTGTTGCCGGTGCTGTTAATTGCTTTACATTCCTTTAGTAGCAACAAAATAGTGCTTTTTTTGAGTGAGCCTATTGTTGCATTATTGATTTCTTTGTTAGCAGCAATATATTTAATAGGCATTAGAAGAGGCATTGCATGGCAAGACATACAGGTTTGGTTATTGGATGCAGTTAAAGAAATATCACCACTTATGCTTACTATTGGTGGGGCTGGAGCCTTTAAGGAAATATTACAGGCCATGCATTTGGGAGATGAAATTTTAATTTTGACAGCAGACAGCACCATTAATCCATTAATAATTGCCTGGTTGATCGCTGCAGCGCTGAGAATCGTAACAGGATCATCAACCGTAGCGGGCATTACAACTGCTGGACTTATTTTGCCTATTTTGGCAAGTACAGGTATGAACCCCAATTTGCTTGCACTAAGTATCGGTTCGGGATCTCTCGTAATGTCGCACGTAAATGATACCGGATTTTGGTTATTTAAAGAATATTTTGGGGTATCAATAAAAGATAGTTTGAAGTCTTGGACTGTCATGGAAACAATAATATCAGTTGTTGGATTATTAGGTGTTTTGGTTATTGACCATTTTATCTAAGCAAGTCAACATCTTTTTTTCTAAATAACCTTCTTTGAGTAGACAAGTGTTGGGTAATATATTGACGCTTATTATCTTACATTCTTTTATCTATAATATTAAACCCAGAATACTCATTAGGGAAATAGAAAGGCGTTTTTTAATAGCCCCTAGCTTTAGCTAGGGGGTTTATGGGTATTTTGAAATGGCTTTAGCCACAAAATTTGCTTTTTTCTTCTAATGCGTAAAATGGGTTAAAATCAATACATCAAATTTTCTCTGGGGTATTGTTAAATTCAGGTTGCTTAAATACATTTGCAACGAAGTTGAATTAGCTACGCTAAGGGAATTCTCTAAGGTGGTTTATTGAAAAAATAAAGGTAAAACACCAATGTAATGTCTGCATAGCAATCAAAATACTACAACGCATACAGTATAATTGTACAAAGCTTAAAACATAGAAAGTGAAAAAAGAAAAAAGAATTTTTTGGACAACAACCATCATTATCGCTTTATTTGAAGGATTAATGCCCGCATTAACTTCACAAACAGCATTGGCAAAAGAAGGTTTTAGTCATTTGGGTTATCCAGCGTATTTTGGAAACGTGCTGGTTGTTTTTAAAGTGTTAGGCGTTTTAACATTAATAATACCGCAAGTACCAACCAGAATAAAAGAATGGGCTTATGCAGGATTTACATTTAATTTCTTATTTGCTTCAATTAGTCACGGCGTTATAGACGGAATAAATGGACAGACCTTTTTTCCACTTGCCATACTTGGAATTTTAATGGTCTCTTACATTTACTTTCATAAATTAAATGCAAACAAAATATAGATTGTTGCATCTTTTCAAATAGGAGATTAAAACATTAAAGCCCCTAAGCAAAAATATTAACTAGTATATACAAGAGGCAAAAACTTCACCTCTTGTATACTATTGCTGAAGCCTCGCTAATATATAGCATCGAAATTGATCTTGTTACAGTATAGAGAATTGTTCAATATTAATATAAATCATTGATGTACAATCATCTTACTATTTTCATCCACCTTCCCTATTGTTTCAATAACTGCCCCATATACAACTGCTCCCCGTTCTTCTTTTGAATACGCATAAGCAGACACAAACTCGGTTGTATTGGTAGTTGCCCAACCGGAACTTGACGTAGGATCCTGAAACCATCCCCTTAATGTAGACCAATCTGTTTTTGTGAAGTTATCAAAACTATACGCCCAAAGAAAATGCGATTTCTCATGCAAGATTAATCGCTGCATATATTCAATAGCCTGACTAATAAATCCAGACTCCATCCATTCAATGGTTTTATCACAGTTTACACATTAGAAGAAAAAATACAAATTTTGTGGCTAAAGCCATTTCAAAATAACCGAATATCCCTAGCTAAAGCCCCGGGCTATTGAAAAAACGAACTCAAAATTTATAATTCATAAATCATAATTCAAATAATCCTTTTCCTCAAAGTATTTGAAATTTTTTCAACAATGGTTACCAATACAATAATTAAAGCAATCAATGCGGTTGCATCTTTATAATGCAAAACCCTCATTGCCATGTGAAGTTTATAGCCAATGCCACCCCCACCAAATATGCCTAATCCTATCGCAGCGCGCATATTGATATCAAAGGCATACAATAAATTACTAATAAAAGACGGTAAAATTTGTGGTACAATAGAATATTTAATCATTTGAACTCTATTGGAACCTACTGAAAAAATGGCTTCTCCTGCTGGGTTTTCTGTATTATCAATGGTTTCTGTAAATAGTTTGCCAAAGGTTCCAATGGTTGTAATCACCAAAGTTAAAACGCCTGCAAATGCACCCGGGCCAACGGCTATCACAAATATCAAAATAATCACCAAACTTGGAATTACCCTTATCAAAGACAGCATAAATTTGGTTAGATTTCTAATCCAAACAATAGGCATGGTTGGCGTTGCAGATAAAAAAGATAATATGATGGCTACAAATCCACCATAAAAAGTACCTAGAAATGCCATGGAAAGGGTTTGTAAAATGGACATTGCCATGGAATTATCGTCCCAAATGATTTCAAAATTGGGAGGAAACATCTCACTCAATAAATCTTGTACAAAATGAAATTCTGAAAAAAAGCCAAATGGATTGAATTCTACAAACCAGCAACAACCAATAACAATGATTGACAACACACTGAATATTGTTGCTTTTCGCTTGTATTGTGCAGAGGGTAGAATAGTTGCTGGATTTTTCATTTTAGATTGGCTTTAATGTTCAACATATTTCTTAGGTAAGCGGAAAGTTTTTCTATGCCAAAAATTAGAACCAATACTACAAGCAATGCAGAAAAAGCACGGTGATATTGCAACATGCTAAAAGCGTAATCCAATTCATATCCAATTCCACCGGCACCAACAGCACCAAGAATAACCGATAATCTAATGTTGATTTCAAGCCTGAACAATGAATATGCTAATAGCTTAGGTAATATTTCGGGGAAAATACCAAATACAATAATCTGTAGTTTATTTGCTCCAACAGCGGTTAAAGATTGAATTAGCACAGAATCAATCTCCTCAATGGCATCAGCCAATAATTTCCCTAACATCCCAATACAACCCAAACTCAAACATATTATTCCGGGCATAGATCCTAAGCCAAAAGCAGCAATCAAAAACAATAAAATGAACAATTCAGGCAATGATCTTTCTAAACCAATTAAAAAGCGACTTATTGTTCTAACAATTGGGTGAGCAATATTTGCTGCACCCAAAACTGCAAAAACAACGGCCATTAGTGTGCCAAAAAAAGTACCAAGAAACGCTAGAATTAAAGAATCCAATGCGGGTTGAAGCATTTCAGGAAAAGCCTCCCAATCTGGCGGAAATAAGTTTTTTAAAAAAAACATTCCCTTGCCGATGCCTTCAAACAATCCAGTCCATTCAATTTGGCACGAAATTGCTGCACCCCAAGATAAAGCGGCAAAAACGATTAGTCCAACAATGATTGGATAATATCTTTTAATGCTAAATTGCTTCATTTGCATTGGTAGTGTTTAAAGCGTTTAGTTCAGGCTCAGCAATTTTGGTTATTACTTTTTGAAGTTCTTCGCCATAAATTTCATTCAGTTGTGCATTGTTTAGTTCAGGCTTACCATCATATATTATTCTACCTTCTTTTAAAGCGATAACGCGTGTACAATATTTTGCCGTCATTTCGGGTTGGTGAAAAACCCCAATTACTGGAACAGTTGCCGCTAAAGGGGCTATTAATTCCATAATCATTTGTGCATTGCCGGGGTCTAAATTTGATATGGGTTCGTCGGCGAGTAAAACCTGTGGTTCTTGAAACATGGCACGAGCAATTGCCACCCGCTGCATCTCGCCCCCACTTAAGCTGCCTGTAGGATTATTGGCTAAATGTGCCATTTTAAATCGTTCTAAAACCTCCATAGCTGCTGCCGCTTCTGCATCTGTAAATCCATAAAATATACTACGCCAAGGATTGATCTGACCCAACTTGCCAATCATAATGTTTTCCAGCACAGACAAGCGTTTCACAAGATTGTAACCCTGAAAAATAACACCTATTTTACTTCGGGCAATGCGTAAGTTCTTTTTGTTGAGGGTAGAAATATTTTGCATTTCCCCGTTGCTGTTGCTTACCAACACTTCACCTGAATCGGGTTTTAACAATCCATTTAAGCACCTCAAGGTTAATGTTTTTCCTGCTCCACTTGATCCTAAAATGCCCACAAATTCACCTTGCTTCACAGAAAAACTGATGTCTTTTAGCAATTGCTTGCCGTTGGGCAATGTTTTACAAATGTTTTTTACCTCAATCATATCATTGTTTTAACCTGCTTATTTTATTTCGCTGAGGTCTTTTATCCCATCGGCAATTTTTCTCAAACCATTGTACATTGAATCTTCTATTGGAACATAAGAAAGATTGTTTACATCGGCTTTAAATGTTTTATTACATTGGCGTCTTCCGGTTTTATCAAACCTTTTTTAAACTATAATATTTAAACCATATTCGATAGTAGAACATCCAAAATCTACTTTTCCTGAAGCAACAGAAAGCATTGAACTGGTTTATATTATTTAGAAAAATTTAAATCTTTAATTCCAGCAGCAATTCTCCTCAATTCGTTGTATGCCGAATCTTCAACAGCTATATATTGCATGTTTTCGGGGTGCGGATAAAAACGATATATCGACCCACTGAAAGCTGCAAAATCTTTTTTATCTGCATCTAAAAGTGCTTGCTTATACTTATGGATAAATGCGGTATCTATGTCTTTTCTGATGATAACCAAATCATTAACCAAGGGCGATGAGGTCCATAAAATTCTAAAATCTGATTGCTTTACAACTCCATCTTCTACCAATCTTTGGAAAGAAAGTTCGTTGTTGGTGCCGCCAATATCGGTTTTGCCAGATTGTACACTCAATATTACACCAGCATGATTGCCCGCAAATACCTTGGCTTTGAAAGAATCTGCATCTAAACCTATTGAATTCAAAAAGGCACGTGGAATTAAATGTCCTGAAGTGGATGCAGGATCTGCAAATGCAATAGACAATTCTTTAGCGTGTAATTTTAAATCTTCAATGCTTTTTATGGAAGATTTGGCATTTGTAATTAAAATGGAATGAAAGGTGGTAGGTTCATGATTCAATCCAATGGTTGCCAATGGTACTAATTCTGTTTTTCTACTAGCAATTACATAAGAAAATGGCGAAATATGGGCAGCTTGTATTTTTTTTCTGTGTAATGCTTCAATAATTGTGGTATAATCTGTTGTGTAAATAAACTCAACCTTTACCCCCAATTCTTTTTCTAAATATTGTTGAAATAATTTGGTTCTGGTTTTTGTTTCCGAAGGATTCTCTCCTCCAAAAATGCCAATTTTAAACGTGGTTGGCACACCGTTTTTTGAATCATCTTGACTATTGCAACTGATGAAAAGTACAATTAAAACGAAATAGATTAATCTAGCTGAATATTTCATTGTTGATTTGCGTTATTATTGTTTAAAAATTGGGTAACATCTAATAAGTCGTTGAAGTTTTTTTCAAGTGTAGCTCTATCCCAATTCCACCAATTGCTTTGTAATATTTTTTCAATGGTGGCATCATCAAATCTTTTTTTAATCACTTTTGCCGCAACGCCAACAGCAATTTCATAAGGACCAACATCTTTGGTTACAATTGCCCCAGAACCGATAATTGCTCCTGTTCCTATATTAACACCCGGCATAATTACTGCTCCGTGGCCAATCCATACATCGTGACCAATGGTACAATGGTGTTCTTTTCTCCAATTGAAAAATGCAGTATCGTCGTTGGTATCTAAACCATAATCTTTTCTGCGGTAGGTCATGTGGTGTTGGGTAACGCGCCACTGTGGGTGATTGCCGGGATTTATTCTTACACTGTTTGCGATAGAGCAATATTTGCCGATGGTGGCGTAAATAATTTGAACATTTCCTGCGGTGTAGCTATAATCACCAAAACTGGATTCTACCAACATGGTATTGGCTGCCAATGCCGTCCAACTTCCTATCGAAGAGTCTTTTATAAAACAGGTTGGGTGAATGTATGGTTTTTCACTCAGTTGCTGCTTGTGTGCGGGATCTATGATTTCAGGAAATTGAGCGATGTATTGCATCTTTTAAAATTATAATTGAATAGATGGATAGTTGTTTTGGGTATAAAATGTGCCTAGATTATTGTATTGCCTTAATGTGGTGTTTGATAAATAGAAATAATTTTCTTCTTTATTCAATTGCTCATTGAGTGCTAAAATGGTGTTTGATAGATGTTGTTTTTCTTCTTCTGATAGCGGATGTTCAATGTAGGTGAGGGTAATATGTCCGATAAACGGTCTAGTCATTTTTATATCCAATTGGGCAAGGCTATCGTTTAGGTAGAAATCTTTCCGAAAATTGGTGATTCGCTCGTAATCGGTTTGGTTTTCTAAGATGCCCAATAAGCCGATGGCTGTACCAAAGATGCTTAATCCCACCATTTTCATTTTAATGGGTTCTGAAAAATCTGGAAGATGTATAGCATTAAAAGCTTGCTCTATGATTTGTGGATATTGATCTTCTAACCCAGCAACAGCAATATTTTTTTCAAATCGATCGGCAGATAAGGTATTGGCAACGGTTTGGTGGAAGCTTTCTACAGACAACTGATAAAATGCATGGTTTGGCTGTAGTTTTTCTGCCAAACTTGCTTGAAGTGCTTTCAATCTTTCAATAAGGGGAAGATTTATTGAAAGATCATCCAATTGAGTAATTATAGCGTAGCCTTTATAATCGTTTGGTATCCAATCCGCATCATTCCATATAAATTTGCCTGCAACTTTGGCTTGGAATGCTTTTTCTGCCACACGTTCAGGTGAAATTTCATGCATTTGTCGCTGAGTATATTCTTCTAAAGAAAAATCAACAGATTGGAATAGTGCCATTATTGTTAAATTAATTCTTTTTGGTTGTAATTGATGTAAGAAGTAGCTTTTGCCGCTAAATGTCCATTCACTATGGTATGTGTTACCATCGGAATTCCATCTATAATTTTAACCACGATGAGGTCTGCATTTTTGCCAGTTTCAATACTTCCTGTAATAGCACTAATTCCCGCAGCTTTAGCAGGATTTAAGGTGGCAAGATTTACTGCATCAGGAAGTGACATATTTCCTTCGTGGTGGAGTTTAAAGATAGAATGTAAAATAGATGGCGGATAATAATCAGAGCACAAAGTATCCACAGAACCACTTAAAACGGCGTCTTTCATATTCACATTTCCAGATAATGAGCCACCTCTTAAAATATTAGAAGCACCACCCACCACATACATACCTAAATTTGTTGCGTGTTTCGCCGTTTCTAAATTGATAGGAAACTCACAAATATTTACCCCAACACTTTTCATGTAATCTACTTTCTCTGTAGTATCATCATCATGCGAAGCCACAGGAATACCCAAATCTGTAGCAGTTTTTATCATAAACTCCAATTGCTCGCCCTTAACAGCAGTGCGATTGATTTTTTCTTCATATTCTTGTTCCGCTTGTTCCCTGGTTTTACCATTTTTTATCATCAATTCAATGAAATGGTTTCTAGTAAATTGCCCTTGTCCAGGCGTATGGTCCATTACAGAAAGCATTGAAATATAGCCATTACGCATAAACTCGATACAATCATTATAGGCATGAACACCAGTAAGCTCAAAGCGAAGATGGATTTTATTGTTCAACAAAGTAGAACCCTGTGTGGCTTTGTACACGGTTTCAAATACTTCATTGCGACTGTATTTGCTTCGAGAATGGTATTCGGCATTTCTATAGCCAAGGTGTAAAGAATGGTAAACGGTTGTAAATCCACAGCCACTCATTTTTCTTTCCAATTCTCTAAACGCCACATTAATAGGAATATCAGCGCCTGGACGAGGAATAATCTCCGCATCCAAAGCATCTGTATGGATATCAATAATACCCGCCATCAGAAAGGCATCATCAATATCAATACAATTTTCGCCATCAAATTCAACAGGAGTAGTAAAAATTTGATGAATTTTACCATTTTTAATTTCCACACTAGCTCCCTCCAACACTTCTGTTGGTGTTACTAAAGTTGCGTTTTTAATAATTACGTTGTTCATAACAAATGGTTATCTATGGTTTTTCGTTTTTATCAATTTTGAAACATTACATTATGCAATTGCACCAAGGTGTAAATGCAATCTTCTATCTACCAATTTTTCCAATGTATATTCATCGTGAGAGATACAAACAATGGAAGTTCCTTCTTTTTTTAATTCAAGCAACATATTGATTACCACATCTTTTGTTTTGGGGTCTAAAGATGCTGTGGGTTCATCAATAAGCAATAACCTTGGAGCGGCGATAATTGCCCTTGCCACATTGATGCGTTGTTGTTCGCCACCACTAAATGTTACGGGATAAGCGTCCCACAATTCGTTGGGCAAACCCAATTGTTCGAGCATTTCTTTTGCTTTTTCTCTAGATGTATTTTTATCATTTTGAGAGCGGAAAAGGTTCTCGCAAACTACATCAACCGCTGGTACCCTAGGAATCACACTTAAAAACTGCGAGCAATAAGTGATTTCATTTTTTCGCAACTCAATCATCTCGTGGTCTGTAGCGGCTACTAAGTTGATTGAACCTTTAGCACTTTCGTAAATGATTTCACCAGAAGAAGCTAGATAGGTGCGGTATATGCATTTCATAAGGCTCGATTTACCAGAACCCGATTTACCGGTTAGCCCAATAATTTCCCCTTCTGCCATTGAAAAATTGATATTTTTCAACGCTTCCAGTTTTTTATTGTTTAAAATATGCAACTGAAAAACTTTGCTTAAATCATTTACCGTTAATATATTCATACAAAAGGGCTAATTGCGTTTGCTTTACATTTTTGTTTTTACAACAAAGAGCTTACTAATAATTGTGCATAAGCGTGTTGGGGATCTTGTAAAATTTGATCGGTTAACCCTCTTTCTACAATTCTACCATTTTTCATCACCAAGGTTCTATCCGTTAACATTCTTATTACCGACAAATCGTGGGAAACCACAATCATAGCGATTCCAAGATCTTGTTGCAATTCACGAATTAAATCAAGCACACGGGCTTGAACCGAAACATCTAAGCCGGTAGTCACTTCATCCAAAAACAACAAAGGTGGGTTGTTGGCAATTGCCTTAGAAATTTGGACCCGCTGTTGCATTCCACCGCTAAAAGAAGAAGGGCGATCGTCCAATCTCAAAACGGGGACTTCGGTTTTTTCAAGTAAATCTGTGGCTCTATTTCGAATAGATGCCACATTAAAATTGCCGCCCATAATCAATTTTTCCGCAATATTCCCTCCAGATGAAAACCTAAAATTCAATCCATCGCGAGGATTTTGATAAACCATACCCATCAAGTGGTTGCGGATTTTTCTTTTCATTTGGTTTGATTCATCCAAAATGTTTATTTCGCCAGCTTGGTGTGCCGAAAATAAGGCTTCACCATAAGATTTTTCCATATCAAAATACAACAGTTTAACTACTGTACTTTTCCCAGATCCACTTTCTCCAACGATACCCAAAACTTCGCCAGGATATAATTCAAAATTAATATTGGCACAAGCCACAATACTTCCGGTATTGGGGCAGATATTAGAATTTACTTCAGGGCCGGTATTGGCGATGGTATTTTCATCAGGTTCACCATAAATTTTGGTGAGGTTTGATACCTTCAACAACCAGTTTTCATCAGTTCTTTTCATCTTTAATTTGATTTAAATAAGGGTTACTGTGTTGAACAGGTTGCAAATTTTCGCTCAATTTATCTAAGAAGTTGCTATCGTTAATTAAAAAATGTTTTGAACCATCGTCGAAATAGAGTTCATCCAAAAAGGCTTTATGGTAGCCGGTTTTAACACATTTTGTGCCATTAAAGTTTTCGATATGGAATTTAACGTCTTCAAATTCAAGCGCTTCAACCTTTGTATGGGGAGGAACGGCGTATAATCTTTTTTCTCTTCCGGCACCAAAGAGGTGAATGGCTTTAGAATGGTTGAGGTTAGGCACATCCCATCTTGGAATTGGCGAAGGAGCCATAATATATCGGTCGTTAACTTTTACGGGGTAGCCGGCTCCCAACATAATATCACCGTGGGTGATGAATTGTTCGTATAAAGAAACCCACATTTTTGCATAATCAGCTTCACCGTGCATTTGGCGGGTTTTGTTTTCGTAACGTTCAACACCTCTAAGTGGTTCGGGTTGTGGAACTTGGTAAACAAAAATCTGATTTGCTTGAAGTTCTTCTTCAGTAATGCGGTGTCTGGTTTGTATAATAGTGGCTTCCGCAGTATCAAATGTGGTTTTAACCCCCGTCATATCGCGTACAAAATTTCTAAGGTTACAAGCATTTACACTGGCGTCACTACCTTGGTCGATGATTTTGAAAATATCATCAGCACCAATAATGGCAAGGGTTACGTGCAAACCGCCTGTACCCCAACCTCTTGCAATAGGCATTTCGGGAGATGAATAGGGTACTTGATACCCAGGAATGGCAATTGCTTTCAACAATTTGCGTCTAATTTCTTTTTTAGTAGCTTCATCAATGAAGGCGAAATTGTATTTGTTGACGTATTTTTTGTTTTCTACCATCTTGATTATTCTGCTTTTGAAGGTGAGGTTTGCGTTTGGGTAGCTGTTTTTCTTTCGATGGCTTCACGAATATTTTTCAATCCAGATTGGAATGTAACATAATGCGGGAGTTTCAAGTGGTTAGTAAAACCCATAGATTCAATACCTTCTGTATGGTAAAGCACAAATTCTTGGTCGTTGGCAGGCATTGAAGCATCGGGGTTGCGCATGGTGGTATCAAGGATGCCCATACAAATCACTTTGGTATCGTTTTGACCAAAACACAATCCATACCCAACGGTATATGAAGGTATTTCTGTTTTTTTAGAAACGGAAGTGCTAGCAATCATTTCAGCTTCAGTAACTTCAATTTTACCAATGTATCTAATTCTTCCAGAAGGGTCTTTGAGTTTCACGGGCACTTGTCCGTAACGCAATTCACCTACGGTAGGGTGTACACTACCAAATCCCCTCATGCTGCTGTAACCCATCGCCATTAATCCACCGGTTTCTGCCCTTGCAAGCATTTGCAATCTTGCCGAACGGGGTGCTGGAAATTTAATTGCCTCACGGGTGATGTCTACCAATTTCCGATCTTCTTTAGGATTTATTGGTTTTAACAATCCTTCATTGGCGAGCAAATCAATCACTTTACCATATTGTATAATCTCTTGAAGTTGGTTTTCATCAACCGAAAGTTTGAAATATTCAACAAACTTTTTAACGTCTTCAATGGTTTCAAAGGCTTTGGATGAATCCAATATGCGTTGCGAGTAATCGCGGGTTGGTCCAAGAATTTGTCCACCAGGAATCTCTCTAAAAGAAGCGGAGATTTTGCGTTTTACAAACATATCCCTGGTGTTGATGGTTTCAGAGTAGAAACGTCTTTGTAAGGTGGTACGGAAAGCCCTGATAATAAAAGCGGCTTCAAATACTTCACCTTCAGCTTGTTTAAGAGCGATGGCGGCATATTCTTGCGAATACAATCCACCTTCGCCCATTACTTTATCAACGGCAAGTCGCAATTGACCTTTTATCTGTTCAATTTCCAGCGGTTGAACGGCGTCCTTCAAACGGTAAAATTCTACCAGTTCTAATGAATTGTGTATGGCATCTGATCCACCTTTAACGGCTACATATCCCATTATGAATAACGATTTGAGGTTAATGGAAAAGCTATTGTACTAGAACGGGGAATGCAAGCCAATTGGTTATGGTTGTCGGTAAGCATTATATCTAATCCCAATGGGAATTCAGTATTTTGTTCTTGAATGGCTTCCAAGAGGGTAGAGGATAATCCGTTAACGTATACAGTTGTGGTATTTTCTATTCCAGGGCCGGAGAGTTCAATAGCCAAAGCGTTTATAGCGGGAGAAGATGATAGTTGGTTTACATCAATAATGAGGGTAGCACTGTTTTCGGGATAAGAAAGAGTGCCAGTTTTTAGGGATGTGATGCTAGAAGGATCTGTATTTCCAGTAGTAAATAAATAATCTGCTTGTTCGAGTGTCGCAATTGATGCTCCCGTATTTAATGCGAGGTAATGAGCTATTTCTACTTCATTTTCATTTTGAACGGCAAAACTAACATCAGCATTCATCAATGCAAAACCAATACATATCGAAGCCAGATGAATATTATTGGGTGGGGTAAGTTCCATTTTTGGGAAATCATATATACTTCCGGGGTGAGCCAATGCATTTAATAGGATTCTAAAATGGATTTGAGCATCACTCACTTCATTGTAAAGTATTTCTTTCATCTTACTCCTGCTCCATTATTTTGAAATCCACTTTAGTTTTGAGGATTTGATTGAATTCCATTTTTCTTGAAGTATGTATAAGTTTTGAATGTTCTTCAATAAATGCATCAATTTCAATGGATTCTTTACCATTTAATTGTAATACAGCATCAATAAAGGCAATGCAATAACTTCTTACGGGTTCATCCCCCAAGCAAATACCATAACCAATTTGTTTATTGACCAGTATTTGACATTCTGTGGATATTGCTTCGCCAAGATAGAAAGGCTGATGTTCAACACTATCTTCTGCCTGTATCATTGTCATACAAATTGATGGCACCTTTGCTAATTTGATTTCAAAATTTGGTTCTAACTTTGACACTAATTCTTCAAGGGCTTCTAAAGCACATTCTACTAAAATATAATCTCTATTTTCCATAAAAATTTAAACTATAAGTGAATATAGATTATTCGTATTAAGTGAAAGTTAAATTGCAATTTTTTCTCAAAACATATTACAACCTTAATCTTAGGACCTTTTTGTTTAGCTAATTTAATGCTGTATTGTTTTACATTTGTTCCAATGCAAAATCTTTCTATTGTAACCATTAACACTTGGAAATGTGATGGAGATTATTTTAATCGATTGTTTTTAATGGCAGAAGAACTGAAAGCAATTGCTCCAGATATTATTGCTTGTCAAGAATGTTTTCAATTACAAAATGGTGATGCAAATACGCTTGGCTATTTAGCAGAAAGTTTAGGGATGCATCAAAATTTTTTAGCTGGAAGAGATAAACCACGATATTTTAATGGGAAATGGCAAGATTCATTTTCGGGTTTGGGCATATTGTCTAAGTTTCCTATAGTAGAACTACCCTCAATTTTATTGCCATTAACTTCAGTAGATGATGAACGTAAGCTTCAACAGGCAAGGATAACTTTACCCAATGGTGAAAATGTATTGTTTACAAACCTACATTTAACACATATTTCTGATGCTGAAAATATAAGGTTATTGCAAATTGAAAAATTGGCTTCAGTAATAAACCAAAATATAACCTACCCCTATCATTTTATTTGTGGTGACTTCAATGCAACATCTTCTTCTACAGAAATTAAATCATTACTTTCCTCAACAAATACGTACAATTTGTACGATGAAGGCGATGGAATAAAGCCTTGTATAAGTTTGGCACCTGAATACCATCATTTTGAACCAATTTGTGTAGATTTCATCTTTGCACAACTGTTTCCGAACTCCTCAAAGCATAAAGTAATAAAATCATCAATTATTTTAAATCAATTCAATCTGGAATTCAAAACATATCCAAGTGACCATTTTGGAATCTTAGTACAATTTGAAATCCCAAATACATGAACAAATTGAAACCATTATTCACATTAGCTATTGGAAGTTTTGCTGTACACGGAACAGCAAGTTTAAAAACCTTTACGCACACTTTGGGCGAACACATTTTGCCAGTACCAAGTGTTTTATTGAATGGATTAACCAATATGCAATTGGTAAAACGTTTTGATCCGCCTTTTCAGGAATTGTTAGAAGGCAGTTTTGAATTGGCTGTTCATAGAGATCTTGATTTGATTCTTTATATTGGTTATTTAGGCAATGCAGCACAAGCGGTAATTATTAAAGAAGCCATTCAAAAATATAGGCCCATTATCAAAACCATTATTACCGATCCAGTTTGTGGCGATCATGGTAGGGCTTATGTTTCAAAAGAGGTTATAGAACAATGGCCTTCTTTAATAGAGCAATCAGATTTTACCTTTCCCAATTTAACAGAGTTAAAAATATTGACCAATCAAGTGCCCGAAAAAGTTGGAGTGGCGGATGTGTTTATGCAGGATTTCATCACTAGGTTTCCAAATACCAATTTAATCGCAACCAGCATTCCATTTGAAAATGATGCGATAGGGATAAAAGTTTTTGGGGAAGAGGAATTTACATATTCGCAAAAGCAACAGTTGAAACATTTTGGAGGCACAGGTGATGCCTTGGTAGCACATTTTATTTTGTACCATTATTATACACATCTTCCATTTGAAGAGGCATTGAAAAAAGCGGTAGATAGAGTTGCATTGTTAATGCAACATTCAATTGCTGCAGGTACAACAGATTTATTGCTCAATTTTCCACAAGAATATTAAAACTTAATTTATATGTCGACCTTATTTTATGTGATTGGGGCATCAGGCGTTGGGAAAGATACATTAATGAATTATGCAAGAAAAGCCATCAATGGCAATGCTCCAGTAATTTTTGCCCATCGTTACATTACGCGTGATACGGAGGCGGGCAATGAAAACCATATCAATATAAGTAGGGAAGAATTTGCTTTAAGGAAGGCAAATCATTTGTTTGCGTTAGATTGGGAAAGTCACGGACAATGTTATGGCATAGGCATAGAAATAGATGTATGGCTTCAAAAAGGTTTAAATATTGTGGTAAATGGTTCTCGACAATATTTGCCGATTGCAAAAAGTAAGTATCCAGATATCAAAGATATTTTAATAGATGCCAATCCGGAAGTTATCAAAGAGCGTTTGATGCAAAGAAATCGGGAAGATGCAACGGGTATTCAAAAAAGGATTGAGAGGTCTGCAACTATAAAAACCGATTTAAGCAATAGTATAACCATTTATAATAATACAACAGTTGAAGAAGCTGGGGCTATTTTGGTTAATTTGGTAAGGAGGGTGGTGTAGTTTTTTAATACCTATTCATCCACCAGCGTTGGGTTTCTTTATCGAGTTCCTCAAACGTTTTTCCTGCGTTCAATTGTTGCATAAATCCGCTGAGTTTCTTTTGATCTTTTTGCATGGGTGTTTCAAGGGCAACAAGCATCTCTAATTTTGCAGGTTCATTTTTCTTGCCTAAAACGATTGCGTTTTGATCAAAATATTTTCCAATAGAAATAGCATCGGATGCGGAAATGCCGAGAATTAATAACGATCTTTCAGGCTTCCATTTTGGGTCGTCACCAATGCCTTCGCCATCAAAATGGATGTAACCCTCCACTTTTTCCAACAATTGCTGGTGTCTGGTAGCATTCTCTTCTGTAGTTAATGGCTTTGAAAACGGATTTTCGGCAGTTATAAAAGCCCATGCTTCACACTCGTGCTGTTCTAGCAATGCATCTACTTGAGCACAATGTTGATCAATAGTGATGACAATATCCGTATCAAATACTACAAAACGGGTTTGGCGATAAGCTTGTTCTAATGGATTCATATCTTTTTGATTTTGGGTTAAATAGCCAATGTTTTCTAGAAAGTTCTTACACACTTCTTGAAAAACCGCATTAAAAATTCAAAGGAAAATGTCTCTTTTTGTTTTTTGACAGAAAGTCCGCATTATTTTACCACCGCGGCAGTGTAGCTCGGTTGGTATTTCGTACAATTGAAATTCGAAATGCATTGCAAATGTAAATGCTTCAAAAATGCCAACAAAATATTGAAAACATTTAAGTTGTAAAAGATGTGTTAAAACATTTTTTGTTTCAATTACTAAATCGATTTAAATAAATTCTTCAAAAGTATAAGCAAACTGATTTTTATGTTTTATTTTCATCACCGATTTGCTTGATATATAATAATTATGAAAAAAGTACTATTCCTATTGCTCTTGATTGGAGGAAACGCGTTTGCACAAAACATAACATTAACAACCGCAAAGTTTGCTACCGGCGACAATAAAAATTGGGCAAATCTCAATTTTGAAGACAGTTCTTGGAAATCGATACATCTTAATACCCATTGGGAAGAACAAGGTTTTGAAAACTACAATGGTTACGCTTGGTATAGAATTCATTTTAATTTAACCACAGCATTTAAAAACCAGGGAATCTTAAAAGAGGATATCGAGTTTTTTCTTTCCAGAATTGATGATGCAGATATTTCCTACCTAAATGGGGTTGAAATTGGTAGAACAGGCAGAATGCTGGACGACCCGAAAGGTTTTGGTTCAGGGGTTTCAAAAGAAAGACATTATGTTATTTCTGCCCATCACCCCGCTTTGCGTTGGGACGCAGATAATGTAATTGCCATAAGGGTGTATGATAAAGGGGGTACCGGCGGAATGTTTAAAACATATCCTTCCATACATTTCTTGCAACACCTTGAATACCTTAATATGGAACCTGTTGGATTACCTATCAATTTTAAGGAAAAGAATATTGGTAAATTGATTCATCTCACCAATAATTATATCCAGCCCATTACAGGAAAATTGTCTAGCACTTTATCGCTCAATGGAAAAATAATAAAACAAATGGAGCAATTTGTAACCCTACAACCAAAGGGTTCAACAGATGTAAATTTAAAATTCCCTAAAAGCGATGCAGCAAATATTGATGTCGTATTCACAGAAACAGTATCAAAGGGCCAATTGAAAACCAGTTTTGAAATACCCTACCTGCTTACGCCCGAAGAAAAGGCCACCCCACAAATCAATAATTCAGCTTTGTATGGCACAAAACCTAATGTGCCCTTTTTGTTTAAAATTGCAGCCACCGGCAAAAGGCCAATGCAGTTTTCTGCGTTGAATTTGCCCAAGGGATTACATCTTGATAAAAACACTGGTATCATTTCTGGCGTTGCAAAAGATACAGGAAATTATACGGTAGTATTAAATGCCAAAAACGCATTAGGAACAGCATCGCACAAAATTCAATTTCAAATTGGCAACAACAAAGTATTGGTTTTACCGCCAATGGGTTGGAGCAGCTGGAATTGTGGGGGCTTATCGGTTTCTGATGCTAGCGTTCGTGCCACCATGAAAGCAATTGTAAACAGTGGGTTAATCAACCACGGTTGGAGTTACGTAAATATAGACGATGGTTGGGAAGCGGATGAACTTGCTCCAGACAGCAGCATCATGCCTAATTATAAGTTCCCCAACATGAAAAAATTAACCGATGATTTACACAATTATGGATTAAAGTTTGGCATTTATTCATCACCAGGCATTAGAACTTGCGGCAGGTATTTGGGATCTTACAATCATGAAGTTCAAGATATTAAAACATACGCTGCTTGGGGTGTAGATTATCTTAAATACGATTTGTGCAGTTACAGAGAATTGTTCAAAGAAAAATTAACCCGCGAGCAACACCAATATCCATACCAAAAAATCCATGATATTATGGAAAAATCCGGAAGAAACATGGTGCTGTCAATTTGCCAATATGGAATAGAAAACGTTTGGAAATGGGGCAACAAAGTGGGTGGAAACGTTTGGAGAACAACCGGCGATATCAACGATACTTGGATCAGTTTAAAGAGCATCGGCTTTCTTCAGGAGATTCCTGCTTCTTATAATTCACCCACTTATGGATTTGGCGATCCAGATATGATGGTTATTGGCGTAGTAGGTTGGGATAGTATTTTACACGATAGCCGTTTAACACCAAGCGAACAATATACCCATGTAAGCTTATGGAGTTTATTAAGTGCACCACTGATGTTAGGTTGCGACCTTTCCAAGATGGATAAATTTACTTATAACTTATTGTCGAATGACGAAGTGATCGCCATTGATCAAGACAAATGGGCAAAGGGCCCTAAGAAATTTGAGTTGAAAGATGATGTACAGGTTTGGGTAAAGGAATTGAGTGATGGCAGTTATGCATTAGGGATTTTCAATCTGAGTGAGAAGCCACTGCACAAGGTTTTTAACTTCAGCGAAGTTGGGTTTAAAGGCAATTATTCGGTGCGTGATGTATGGCGTCAGAAAAATATGGTGTCCGGTAATCAGGTAGATGCCGCTATTCCCAAACACGGGGTATTGTTGATTAAAATAAGGAAGGTGGGAAAGGGGTGATAATCTGAGAGCCGGGGAGTTGGTAAATGCTTAATAATGTTTCATAAACCCAAATTTCAATTTATGGGTTTTGTCTGCAGCATTTGTTATGCTAAATTGATCGTTCACTAGCAAAAAGAAAAGCATAAAAACAATAGGTTGAAAATAATTGATAATCAAGTTGTTATAATTTAGTTAGATGGATTTACTTATTAAAGTTAGAAATGTTTTACTCAATCAATACATCATGTTGAATGAGATAAATTCAAGCTAGAGATTGTTATAAGTAAAAAAGAAATTTGGCTAACAGTTGGCTAGGCTTCGTTGGAACAAATAAGAATCTGCATTCAATTGACAATTTTTTAATTACCAGTACTTCTTTTCATCAATATATATTCGCCAATTTTAGCACTTACAATTTTCCCAGAAGTTTTGTATAAATGGTTTCCATCCACAAAGATTAGCTTTGAATTTAAATCTGTCATATCATAATAATCAACATTAGATTCACTTTTAATTTTTGCTACTTTACTATCAAAATCAGGCATTAATTGGTTTTCAACTTCTAACATTAGAGGATGTATAGGAAGTCTAAAGAGATAAACTTCTCCATATTTCTTTAAATGATGTATAGTTTTTATTGCATATTCTAATCTAATTTCTGAATACTTGAAATTTGGCAGGTTTTTTTCTCTGTAAGTTTTAATTTTATCATTAAGCCTATATTCTATTGAATTACTATCCATAGGCACTTTTATTTCAAGCCATCCATCATTATGTAAATAACTGTAGGAATTTTTCTTGAATAATAAATTAAAAAAAGGTCCTTCATAGTTTAAGAGGAGGTAAAATATATTGGGATTCATATTTACATAATTTATATGTCCATGCAAACTTAATTCTCTGAATTTTTTTACATCATTTAGTTCATCAAGACGGCTCGAAATACTCCAAGGATCTATTGTAACAATAAAAATTCCATCTCTTTTGGTAGTATCAATTTTCTTTTCAATTATTTTTAAATAATTAGGACCAAAAGGGCTAATATCAATAGTAAATGAATAATTAAAAATATCATTACGACCTAAAGTTTTATTTAAAACTTCAGGTTGAATACCTTGTGCAGCTCTAGATGTTCCTAAAACTAATGATGTTTGTTTGGGCGTAGTAAAGCGTAAGTAATAAGCCTCTATACTTTTGTCAATTGCTAGAAATATTAAGAAAAACATTGTGAAAATTATAGCTAAAAATAGAGCAGCTCTTATTAAAAACTTTTTCATGATTAAAATTGAAAATATATAAATTCATTACTTTTATGTGCTAATAAAAAAATTGACAATGAAATAGTGAAATAAAAAAACCATCTTAAATATCTGTTACATCTTTTATCTAAATGTGCAAGAGCATATCCATGCTCCCTCCCTATCCATTCAACTACAATTAGAATTAAAATAAAAATAATAGTGATTAATGGATTCAAAGGACAATCAATAAAAACATGCAAATTAGGTAGTAAAAAGATTTTTCTAGAAAACATTCTAGATATAAAAGTCAATGCATTAGGGATATCTGTTGAACGAAAGAAAATCCAAGCAAAAGTAGTTAAGCTAAAAGTAACGCAGATGTCAAAAAATTCTTTAAATGTTGGAAAGATTTTTCCTTTTGCAACAATGTGAATATTGTTTCTATTTGTATTAAATATTATTGAAGGGACAATATATAAAGCATTTAAAAAACCCCAAACTATAAAAGTCCAATTCGCACCATGCCAAAATCCACTAACAATAAAAATAACAAAAGTATTTCTTAATTTTTTTATCAAACTACCTTTACTCCCGCCCAATGGGATGTATAGATAATCTTTGAACCAAGAAGAAAGTGAAATGTGCCAACGTCTCCAAAATTCTGCAATATCTCTAGAGAAGTATGGGAAAGCAAAATTTCTTAATAGTTCTATTCCAAATAAACGTGCTGTTCCTAATGCAATGTCTGAATATCCTGAAAAATCACAATAGATTTGAATAGCAAAAAAAATGCACCCAATGCTAGAGTACTTCCAGAATAATTTGACGAATTATTGAAAACAGTATTTGCATAGTCTGCACAATGATCAGCAATAACAATTTTCTTAAACAAACCCCATAAGATTTGTCTTAATCCATCTACTGCTTTTAAATAATTAAATTCTCTTTTTTTATTAATTTGAACTAATAGATGGGTAGCTCTTTCAATAGGACCTGCTACCAAAAGTGGAAAAAAACTAACAAAAACTGAATAGTCAACAAAATTTCTTTCTGGTATAATTCTATTTTTATAGATGTCAATCACATAAGATAATCCATGAAACGTATAAAATGAAATTCCTACAGGTAAAACCACTTGTAAGAGACTTAGATTTATTTTAAATCCTAATAAAGATAGACCACCAGCAAATGAGGATGCAAAAAAGTTATAATATTTAAAAACGCCAAGAAAACCTACATTAATAATTATACTAAGCCACAACCAAAACATTTTTTTTCGTTGATTCGCAGCTTCATAAATCTTAATCCCTGTATAATAATCTAATAAAGTGGAGAAAATCAATAAAAACATAAACTTCCAATCCCAACAAGCATAAAAAAAATAACTTGAGGCAAGTAATAAAATGTTTTGAAGTTTAAAATTCCCATTTGTTGCAAACCAATATAACATAAAAACAATTGGCAAGAATATTGCAAAGTTTAATGAGTTAAAAAGCATGATTAATCATTATTAATTTTTCAATAATAACAAAATGAACTTCCTAATTTTTTGCAAAATTAAATTTCATGTGTCCACATTTAAAGGAAATCACCTAGAAATTTGTTTCATTTTAATCAACTCAATTTTAATGATATATACAAAACGCTTTTGTTCCAATTAGATTTCATTTTAATTATAATTCTATTTAAAACAACATGCTAGTTGTGAAAAATAAAAGCATTTTTGGTATAGAATTTTGAGATGTAGCATTTTTAAAAAGAACGAATTTTATTCAAATCCCAATTATCTAATCTAATTTTATCTTTAAATAGTTAAAAATAATTCAAGTTATCATTCCTAAAACCCAAAGATTGGATACCTTTCATCACCCAACAGTTACGGCATCAAAAAAAATTATCCGCGCTTGGACCATGTACGATTGGGCAAATTCTGCATATAATCTTGTAATTACGTCTACCGTTTTCCCGGCATATTTTGCAAGTATGACAGGTGATGAAAATCCTGCCACACAAGATTCGGTAACATTACTGGGATTTACCTTCAACAATATTGCACTCTACAATTATAGTTTGGCGTTTGGCTTCTTGATTGTAGCCCTCATTTCACCCATGCTTTCTGCCATTGCCGATTATAAACAAAACAAAAAACCGTTTCTGCGCTTTTTTATGTTGATGGGCAGCGCGGCTTGTTCGTTGCTTTATTTTTATGATCGATCTAATTTGGGTTTTGGGGTTATTTGTATGATTATTGCTGCCATTGGTTATTGGGCTAGCATTGTTTTTTATAACGCTTATCTTCCGGAAATCGCAGCCATTGAAGATCGGGATCGGATTAGTGCCCAAGGGTTTTCAATGGGTTATATTGGAAGTGTACTTTTACAAATCATCAGCTTTATCTTAATCTTGCAAAACAATTGGTTTGGGATTACTTCAGGGAAAGGTTCGCAAATATCATTTTTATTGGTGGGCATTTGGTGGTTCGGCTTTGCCCTATGGCCGTTAAAAATGTTGCCCAATTCCGTCATAGCTGTTCCTCGCAAAAGCAAGCAATTGTTGTTTAAGGGTTACCAAGAATTGGGTAAAGTTTGGCATCAATTAAAAACCATGAAAGCCTTAAAACGCTTTTTAACCGCTTTTTTCTTCTACAATATGGGGTTACAAACCATCATGTTTGCTGCCACCCTATTTGCCAGTAGCGAATTGGCTATACCCACCACCAATTTAATTGTGTCTATTCTAATCATTCAACTCATTGCCATACCGGGTGCCTATGCCATTGCCCGATTGTCTAAAAAAATTGGGAACATCAAAGCTATTACAGTTTGCGTAGTTATTTGGGTAATCGTTTGTTTCATCGGCTACTACGCCCCTATTGGTGATGCAAACTATTTCTATGGATTGGCCACTATTGTTGGATTTGTAATGGGTGGAACACAATCTTTAAGCAGATCCACCTATTCTAAATTGATGCCGGAAACAACAGATACCACTTCTTTCTTCAGCTTTTACGATGTTACCGAGAAAATTGGCATTGGTTTTGGATTGTTTACCTTCGGATTTTTGGCATCTGTAACAGGATCACAACGATTCAGTATACTGTCGTTGATGGTGTTTTTTATCATCGGACTACTATTATTGATTATTCCAACAAAAAAGCAACTACAATAAGAATGAAACTTTTCACCATAGAAACCGAACTATTTAAATTAGATGGCGGTGCCATGTTTGGCGTTGTGCCCAAATCTATTTGGAACAAACTCAACCCTGCCGATGAGAACAATTTGTGTACATGGGCGATGCGTTGTTTATTGATTCAAGATGAGGATCGATTGATATTGATTGACACAGGGATTGGGGATAAGCAGGATCAGCGGTTTTTGCAACATTATTACCTTCATGGTAACAATACATTGGAGCATTCGCTTCAACAACATGGTTTTAAGGTAGAAGATATTACGGATGTGATTTTAACCCATTTGCACTTCGATCATTGCGGTGGT
>Ga0164294_10000504_pt1 | contig 37648 bp, 45 predicted proteins | sample GEODES005metaG_FD_111479 | JGI IMG/M metagenome (GOLD analysis project Ga0164294, IMG submission 111479) | Oligotrophic lake water microbial communities from Sparkling Lake, Wisconsin, USA - GEODES005 metaG | ecosystem: Environmental > Aquatic > Freshwater > Lake | place: USA: Sparkling Lake... | reverse complement strand
GGACGATCAAATCGGGTGCCATCGATGCCTGACCGCGCTGAAGGATGGTGGTCTTTTGATTTTCATCGACGAGCACCGTGGTAACCACGGCGTCCGTTAGAGGGCGCGTGGGTTCGACGGGCGCGGGCGGCACGAAGGGAGCGACTTCAAGCGAACCTGGGATGTAGGTGTCTGCATCGGCGACTGGATGTGTTGGGGCGAGGTCCTCTGCATGGAGGGTCGCGGTGAACGCGAGGACGCCGAGGAGTAGATGAATTCGGCTCGGTTGGAAGAATCTTGATCGGTGGAAGTAGATTGCGGGAGGATGCATGACGTATGGAACGAACCAGCATGGAGGCTGGGACGAGGGGAAGTGGAAGGTGTCAGATAACTGACGGCGGTGAGGTAATGATTCCGCGAGGGTGTCAAAGTAAAATCAGGCGATGGTGGATGTTTCATGAAGTTGCAACTTTCCACTTAGCTAGGGAATTGAATTAGAAAGCCGAGAAGCAGAACTTGCGAACCGCAAAATCTAGCCCCCCTGCATGGCAGCATCCAAGGTCCGCAGTACACCTCGTATGAGATAAATTACAGATGCCTTAAAATTGAAGTTTCGCCTTGTCTCCCGTTATCAAATAGACAGTCTGTCGCCCGTGATTCTGCCCCCCTCACGGACCTCAAAAACGCCGCCCGCCAGGCAATCGCTTGTGCGGACATCGTGCGTGAAGGCGGTGCTCTGCCACCCACAGGCGCGCCCGTAGCACCCGTCCTTCCCACCGCCGTCCCGCCCGTGGCACCCGGCGTGGAGGCCCGTTTCCGCGCACTCGTCCGCCAGATGAAGGCCAGCACCGCCTACAACGATTCCATCGGCAAGGCGCTCGGCAGCGAGGGCAGCGAGAAGGGTGAAATGGACCAGACCACCATCACCCCGCTGCTCACCCTCCTCATCAGCGGCGGGCAGGTCCAAGTCGGCTGGAGCTGGCAGGGCTACGGCAGCAAGCTGGACATGATCGAGATCCACGTGGATCGCGGCACCGGCTTCACCCTGCTCACCTACGACACCACTCCCGGCTACACCGACACCGCGCCCTTCCCCGCCACCCCCGCGAAATGGACCTACAAGGCCATCTACCGCAAAGGCGACGCCCAGATCGGCCAATGGAGCGCAGAAGCCAGCATCATCGTCGGCGGTTGAAGAGATGATCCCGGCTGTCTCAGCCCACCAACCCCATCCACCCCGCTGAGACAGCCGCCTCAGACTGGTCCAGCATTCGCGCCGCCTACGAAGCCGGACGCCACGCCATCCACCGGCAGGAAAATGGCACCCTCACCGCCCGCAACCCCGGCCAGCAGTGGCGCACGGATTTCGATGGCAAGGGCTTCCTCACCACCCCCGACCACGGCCAGTGGACCTGGGGTCTCGAACTCACCGGTTATAACGAGCAAACACTCCCGCCCGCCTCTTCCGCCCTCGCACACGCTGGCGGTAAAATCTCCTCCCAGCGCGATGCCCACCTCACCGAGTGGTTCATCAACGACACCCGCGGCCTCGAACACGGCTGGACCATTCAATCAAGGAGCGTGGGCAGCTCGCCTGTTTCCTCCCCCCTCACCCTCACCCTCGCCGTCCACGGCGACCTCGAACCCCAAGTCTCCCCGGACTCCTCCAGCATCGCCTTCCAAACCACATCCGGTACCACCGCCCTCACCTACGGCGGCCTCAAAGCCTGGGACGCCGATGGCAAAACCCTCCCCGTCCGCTTCGAGCCCGCCGGAGAAACCGCCATCCGCATCGCCGTGGAGGACAAGGATGCCCGCTATCCCATCACCATCGACCCCGTCGCCCAGCAGGCATTTCTCAAAGCCAGCAACACCGGGGCGAATGACTATTTTGGCATCTCGGTGGCGGTGTCCGGCGACACGGTGGTCGTCGGAGCTCGTGAAGAGGACAGCAGCACGACCGGGGTGTAAACAGCACGCCCAACGAGAACGCCACCGATTCCGGCGCGGCCTACGTTTTCTAGCTGCCTGCTCCGGCTCCCACCGCCGCCATCACCGCGGTTTCTCCAAATCCCCGCACGGCACCCGTCACCACCATGACCATCACCTTCAGTGCACCGATGCAGGACGTCGGCCTCAGTGACCTAACGCTGACTCGCAACAACGGGCCGAACCTCATCGATGGGAGTTTTTCCCTAACGACCAGCAACAACACCCTCTTCACCCTCACGGTCCCCGCCGCCGTCACCACCCCGGGCGGCACCTATGAATTCAAGATCCCAGACAAAAAGTGTGATCTTCTTCATCAACTTCGCCGTATTTCGTCTGGGATAATGAATTGTGACGCGTTCCCATGATACCTTCCCTGCGTTCTCAGCCCAGCCATACCCAACAACCCGCTTCGCCCCCATGGACGAGGGATGTGGGAGGAATCGGTTGCCGCTCATGCGGCAGGCTTCGCCATTCGCTCGAAGGCTCGCCGTTGTTGCAAACCGGATCGGGTTCACTTTCGTTTGGGATTGCAGGTCCGCCCCGCCTCCCCTCCCTTTTCCAAAGGCAATGTCTGTTACTTGGAACTGGCACAAAAAAGCGGCCTTCCCACTCGATGGGGAAGACCGCTTGAGCGAAACCAGCGTTTATCAATTCTTGCGGCGGCGCACGCAAGCAAGCATCAGACCGAGGGCGCCAAGCATCGCGCTCTGCGGTTCGGGGATGACCTCGAACACGCCAATCGAGCCATTGGTACCTGTCCCCTCGAAGCCCACGATGAGCAGGTCTCTTCCGGAGGGATTGCTAGATTTGTCGAGGAACAGAATCGACTCCGGCGAGACGAAGGCACCGCCAAGATCTGTCGTGTTGGTGACCGTGTTGAAATAGTTGGTGATTGTCACGTTGTTGAGATCGGTAATGTCGAACTGGAAGATGCCATTCTGCCGCTCCGCACCGAGGAATACGTAGTCGCGTCCGGCGATGGAGCCGAAGGCGAGCGCCTCCGGTTCAGGGCCTTTGTCGTCGGACCGTTTGTCGCGCTCATCAACAGTACCATTGTTGATGTTGAACGCGTCGGAGTCGTTAGCCGCCACATAGCTCTCGATTCTGCTGCCGCTGTCGAAGACGAGCGCGTGGGTGGCGGCATCCCAGATCGAGAAGCTGCGAGTGCCCATCATGGTCGGGTCCTCAATGCCTGCATCTCCGTCGAGGTTGCCCATGTCCTTCAGGATGTTGAGGCGGCCGATGCCGGTGCTGTTGTCGGCGGAGCCGCTGTAGACCAAATCGTTTCCGCCGTCGTTCGTCACATCCAGCCGGCTGCCCGCGCGGCCAATGTCCCCGTCGTCCACACGGGCGTCCCCTTCGTTTGCGGTGACGAGATAGGTCGTGCCGCTGCGAGTGAACTTGGTGACGGTGTCCGGCATGGGTAAGCCCTTCACGGTGTCGTTGATGCCGACGGATGGCGCGTCTTGATCTGAAGCATCGATTCTTTGGTTGAAGCTGCCGAGGCTGGTGATTTTTTCATATTTGCCGCTGCTTAGGTCGAAGGTTGCAAAAGCGTTGTTTTCCTGGAGGGTGATGTAGGCTTTCGTGTTTGAAGCAGTGGTGTATTCCGGTTCGATATTGGCAAACCCGGCGGTGGTCGTCGCATTGTTGGCGGTAAGAGTATTATCGCGAATCCCGGTGAGGTTCACACCTGTGCCGAGATTGGAGGGGCTGAAATCGAAGGTGCCAACATTCGCGGAGGTCAGTGCGCCGATGCTGCTGGCGAAGTTGCCGGAGGTGACTCCAGAAATATCGACGACGCTGATCGAACCCGGACGGGCGAAATTGCCCTCGGCTGCCGGCGATACGAACTCGCCCTCGTTGGTGATGATGAGTTTCGACCCGTCCGGCGTGATGGTCACCGAGTCTGGATGGTAACCGACATTAAGTGTATTGATGATCACACCGGAAGAGGTGTCGAAGATCGAGATGCGGCCGAGATCTCCGGAGCCTTTTGCGGTGGGGATCACGGTGGCCACGCCGAAGCCGCGGGAATCTGCAAGCACGCTGGAAATCGAGGAAATACTGGCTTCGCCAAAGGTCGGAGCCAAGTTCACTGACAGGCCGCTGGAGAGCAAACCTTCGCCATCGAGCGAGTAGATTTGGATTGCGTGATTGCCGTTCCCGGAGTTGGTAGTTAGGATCTGTCCGTTAGCATAGGACACGATTTCACCTCCGTAAGGGAGACTGACTCCATTGACGAACCGAATCTGTGCCGATGCCGAAGCAGCGGACAGGACAGACAGGGTGCAGGATACGGCGATGAGGGGTAGGGTGTGTTTGTGTTTCATAATTAAAGGGCTCACAAAGACACTAGATTAAATGCTGGCTGCTCAATTTCTAAAAGGTGACAGAATCGTCACGATCCAATCGAGTCCCGATTAAATTGTCTGTCACCTTAGTCATTTGGAGCATGGAGCCTAGCGAGCCACACGGGCGGGCGATCGAGGAATGGATTCCCGACGCCTCAGCCACTACGACACCGACCAGAACCGACCTGCCCCTCTTGTACCCGCAATGCTTGCCAACCCACTTGAAAAAGCTAGCAACCAAAAGGCGATCACCGTTACAAACGGTCTGATCATTCCAAAGTTGAAACGAAACCGTCTTGATCCTGCTCTCATGCGCCCGATTCTATTTTTACCCATTTTCTCGATTTTGCTGCTGCTCCCCGCTTGTGGCAAAAAGGGCGCTGCGGGGATGCCGCCGCTGCCTCCTCCTGCCGTGACGTTCGTGCCCGCAACGACGGAAACGGTGACGATCACCCGTGATTTGCCGGGCCGGATCGATGCCATTCGCGTGGCGGAAATTCGTGCGCGTGTTTCGGGGATTTTACTGAAGAAAGTTTTCGAAGAAGGCGGCGATGTGAAGGCGGGCGATGTGCTCTTTCAGATTGATCCCGCCCCGCTGGAGGCGATCCGCGACAGTGCATTGGCAAACGTGGCACGAGCCGAGGCCAGCGCCAAACGGGCAGATCAGCAGGTCAATCGCCAGCGCCTACTGGTGGCAAGCAATGCGGTGAGCAAACAAGATGCGGATAACTCCGAGTCCACATTGGCGGTGGCAAATGCCGAGGTGTGAGTCGCAAAAGCCGCCCTCGCAACTGCCGAACTCAATCTCGGCTACGCCACGGTCACGGCTCCTATTTCCGGCCAAATCGGCAAGGCGCAAGTGACGGAAGGTGCTCTAGTCGGCCAAGGCAACGCCACCTTGCTAGCGGTCGTCCAACAACTCGACCCGATCTTTTGCGACTTCACCCAGACCAGTGCGGATTTGCTGGCTCTCAAAAAAGCGGGCACCGCCCAAAAGCCAGCAACACTTTTATTAGACGATGGCACGGCATACCCCGGAGCCGGACGGATTCTGTTTTCGGAGGCCTCGGTGGATGCCACGACGGGCATGGTTTCCCTGCGCGCGGAGTTTCCGAATCCCCAGCATGAGTTGCTGCCCGGCATGTTCGCGCGGGTGCGGGTGGTTCAAGCGATCCAAGAAAATGCCGTGACGGTTCCGCAGCGCGCCGTGACCCGTGCGGCAAGTGGCATGGGTAGTTTGTTGCTGGTTGACGATGCCAATCACGCGCAAGTGCGAACCGTCCAGACGGGCGAGGCGATTGGGGATCGGTGGGTCATCACCGAGGGTCTCAAAGGCGGCGAGCGGGTGATGATGGAAGGTCACTTGAAGACCAGGCCAGGTGCTCTGGTCGTTCCCTCGCCTTTTGTGGCAGCTAGCCAGATGCCGGGTGCTCACTAACTTCACCGTTTTCCATCATGGCTCCCTTCTTCATTGATCGCCCCGTTTTCGCTTGGGTGATTTCGATCCTCATCAGCATTTTGGGAGGCATCGCGATCACGCAACTGCCCGTCACCCAGTATCCAAGCGTCGCGCCGCCTTCGATCTCGATCACCGCGAACTATGCCGGTGCCTCTGCAGAAACGCTGAGCAACACGGTGACCTCGGTGATCGAACAACAGCTCAACGGCATCGACAATCTCCTCTACATGTCGTCGGCGAGTGATGCGAACGGCACTGCGACGATCACGCTTTATTTCAAGCCCGGAACCGACCCAGACGTGGCTCAGGTGCAGGTGCAGAACAAGGTCCAGCTGGCGACGCCAAGTCTGCCGCAAACCGTCCAGCAGCAGGGAGTGGTCGTGGCGAAAGCGACGCGCAACTTCATGATGTTCATCACGCTCTCGTCGGAAGACGGCAGCTTGGATGCGATTGCGTTGGGAAATCATCTCGCGTCGAGTGTGCTCGATCCGATCCGCCGAGTCGCGGGTGTCGGCGAGGTGATCCAGTTCGGCACTCAATACGCCATGCGCATCTGGTTGGACCCGGAAAAGCTGATCAGTTTTCGCCTGGCACCTGGCGATGTCACCGCCGCGATTCAGGCGCAGAACACGCAGGTGCCGGTCGGCCAGCTGGGCTCGCTGCCCGCGGTGGCAGGCCAGCAGCTCAATGTGATTCTGCAAGCCCGCGCGACCCTCAAGGATGCGGAGGAATTCAAAAACATCATCCTGAGAGTCAACCCGGATGGCTCGCGAGTGTTTCTTCGTGATGTCGCCCGCGTCGAGTTGGGTGGTCAGGATTATTCGACCAAAGCGCGGATCGATGGGAAGCCTGCCACCGCAGCGGCGATCAAACTTTCGCCCGCGGCCAATGCCCTCGACACGGCGGAAGCGGTGCGCAAGGAGATCGACCGACTCAAGGAGTTTTTCCCTCGCGGGGTAAAGGTGACCTACCCGCTCGACACGTCGGCCTTCGTCAAAATTTCGGTGGAAGAAGTGCTCAAGACTCTGATCGAGGCGATCATCCTCGTTTTCTTGGTGATGTACCTGTTCCTTCAAAACTTCCGCGCCACCTTGATTCCCACGCTGGTGGTACCAGTTGCCTTGTTAGGAACCTGCGGCCTCATGGCCACCTTTGGTTTCTCGATCAATGTGTTGACGATGTTTGGCATGGTCCTCGCCATCGGCATTCTCGTGGATGACGCGATTGTCGTCGTTGAAAACGTAGAGCGGATCATGAGTGAAGAAGGCCTACCCGCGAAGGAGGCGACGCGCAAAGCGATGGGTCAAATCACGAGCGCCTTGATCGGGATCACCTTGGTCCTAACAGCGGTCTTCATCCCGATGGCGTTTTTCGGCGGCTCGGTGGGCACGATTTACCGCCAGTTCACGATGGCGATGGTGTCGTGCATGCTGTTCTCGGTGTTCCTCGCCCTTTCGCTGACGCCTGCGCTTTGTGCCTCACTTTTAAAGCAGGTGGATGCGGGCCACCATCATGGCAAGGCTGGATTTTTTGGCAGGTTCAACCGCGGCTTTGATGCGTTGACTCAGCGCTACCAAGGTTGGGTCGCGGCGCTGTTGAAGCGTTCGTACACGGGAATCATTGCACTTGTCGGTGTGATCGTTCTGGTAGTCGTCCTCTATCAGAAAATGCCATCCGCCTTCCTGCCGGAAGAGGACCAAGGGTATTTCATCACCCTCATTTCACTGCCCGTTGGCGCGACGGATGAGCGCACGGGTGAGGCCCTGCGCAAGGTGGAAGAGTACTTTTCCAAGCAGCCGGAGATTGATCACTACTTCACGGTGGCGGGATTCAGCTTTGCGGGTAAGGCGCAAAATTCGGCGCTCGCCTTCCTGCGCCTGAAGCCGTGGGAAGAGCGCAAGGGCAAAGAGCGCCATGTGCAGGGCGTCATCCAACGCGCCTTGGTGGGACTCGGCGGCATCAAGGACGCGATCGTTTTCCCGCTCAATCCTCCGGTAATTCCCGAGTTGGGGACTTCCTCAGGCTTCGACTTTTGGCTCCAAGATGTAGGGGGTGTGGGCCATGAAAAGCTCGTTGCCGCACGCGATCAACTCCTCGGCATGGCGGCTCAGAATCCCGCACTCATGCAAGTGCGGCCGCAGGGACTCAATGACGCGACTCAGCTAAAAATCGACCTCGATCCCGCCAAGGCCGTCGCGCTGGGTGTCTCGCTCGCAGACATCAACGCCACCATGCAGACGGCTTTCGGCTCGGCCTATGTAAATAATTTCGTGAGCGGCTCGCGCGTCCAGCGGGTGATTGTTCAACTGGATGCTCAGTTCCGGATGACGCCTGAAGACCTCGGCAGAGTTTATGTCCGCAACAAGAGTGGCGGGATGGTGCCTTTGTCGGCTTTGACCACGACCCATTGGACATCGGGCTCGCCACAACTCCAGGGCTACAACGGTATCCCCGCCGTGAATATCGTGGGCTCGGCGGCGCCGGGACTCAGCTCGGGCGAGGCGATGCTAGAGATGGAAAAAATGGCGCTCAAGTTGCCGCAGGGAATCGGTTACTCGTGGAGCGGCCAGTCATTGGAAGAGCGGATTTCGGGAAATCAGGCACCTTTGCTCTATGGCATCTCGCTGTTGTTCGTTTTCCTCTGTCTCGCCGCTCTCTATGAAAGCTGGTCAGTTCCATTTGCAGTGATCATGGTCGTTCCATTAGGGATTCTGGGGGCGCTCGCGGCGGTTTCGTTCCGCGACTTGCCAAACGATGTGTATTTCAAAGTCGGCTTGCTGACCACGGTCGGTCTCTCGACGAAAAACGCGATTCTAATCATCGAGTTTGCGCTCGACCTCCAGAAGGAAGGCAAGGGTCTGATCGAAGCGATTCTCACTGCGGTCAAGCTCCGCTTGCAGCCGATTCTAATGACCTCGATGGCGTTTGTGCTGGGGGTGGTGCCCTTGGTCATCAGCACCGGTGCGGGTTCCGCCAGTCAGAATGCGATCGGCACCGGGGTGGCAGGGGGGATGATCACGGGTACGGTTCTGGCAATTTTCCTCGTTCCGGTATTTTTTGTGGTGGTCAGCCAAATCGTCGCCCGCTTTTCTCGCGGCTCAATCCCTGCCGTTCGTGAATCCAAAGAAGGAGAAATCCATGAGGTATAAGTCATTCATTTCCACACTCGCGATCGCATTGGTCTCGGGCGCTTGTTCGTTCAAACCGGCGCTGGATCGTTTGGCGCTTCCCGTCGCGGCGAATTTTCCGGGTGCTACCGAGGGCGTCGTCCCGGCGGACATTGCCTGGCAAAAGTTTTTCACCGATCCGCGGCTGAAGCAACTCGTCGAGACGGCGCTGGCGAACAACCGTGACCTGCGCATCGCGACTCTTAAGGTCGAGCAATCCCGCGCCCAGTACGGCGTTTCCCGTAGCGAGCTGTTCCCTTCCATCTCCGGCACGGCTGCTAGCAATCGCCAGCGCAACCTTGGTTCCGGCAGCTCTTCGGGCGTAACGAAGACAAACAACTATGCACTGACGGTGGGATTTTCCTCCTACGAACTTGATTTGTTTGGACGCGTCCGAAACCAGAACGACTCGGCTCTGGAAAAATTCTTCGCAAGTGATGAAGCGCGTGTCGGCGCACAGATCTCGCTGGTGGCAGAGGTCGCCAACCAATATCTCGTCGAGCGGGCCTTGCAGCAACAAGTCGCGCTTTCCCAGCAAACGCTCGAAGGGATCAACGCCGCCCATGGTCTGATGAAACAACGTTTCGATGCAGGCACGGTCTCGGAGCTCGACCTCAGCTCGACGGAGGTCCAGCGGCAAACGGCCAAGGCAGATTTGGCCGCCTTCCAACAGCGCATCGCACTGATCAACAACTCGCTGACTTTTCTGACCGCTGGCGCTTTGCCGGTGAACCTGCCGCCGGGTCGAACGCTGGATCAAGTCATCGTGGCAGACATCAAAGCCGGGGTTTCATCGGATCTGTTGCGCCGTCGCCCCGACATTCGTGAGGCGGAACACCAACTCCGCGCCGCCAATGCCAACATCGGTGAGGCACGCGCGGCGTTTTTCCCCAGTGTCACGCTCACCGCTAACGGTGGCATGGCCAGCCGCAGTTTTTCCAACCTGTTCAGTGACAGCACGGGCACCTGGTTGTTTGCGCCCCATGTGAACCTGCCGATTTTCACGGGCGGGCGGAACAAGGCCAATCTCGATGCTTCAAAAATCGGCAAGGACATCGAGATCGCCCGCTACGAGAGCGCCATCCAGAACGGCTTTCGCGAGGTGGCCGATGGTCTCGCCACTCGCAGTGGTCTCGCCGAGCAGATCGCCGCCACGGTGGGTCTAGTCGCCGCCCAACAAAAGCGCGCCGAACTCGCCAATGCCCGCTACGAACAAGGGATGGACAGTTATTTCGAAGTCCTAACCGCCTCGCTGGATCTTTATTCGGCGCGTCAGGATTTGATCCAGCTCCGGCTGGCGCAAGCCGTCAACTCGGTGAGCCTGTACAAAGCACTCGGCGGCGGGTGGTGAATGGGCAACACGCTCTACCCCACATCCAACTTGCACTTGGCACTTTTTCCGTAGCATCATCTGCTCCGCCCACGGCTGAAATTCCCAGAATCACGCCCTGCTAGGCTGCCATTGTCCTGAAACAACCGCGCGCGTCTGTTCCAGATAAAATGCCGCGCGTGGCTCAATAACACTGTTGTGCCAGAAAAATCAAAATCCGCCATTGACGTGCTCCGCCAATGGGGTATTTTTTCGTGTGCTCCTTCAATTCATCGAGTCGCCGGTGTATTCCGATCAGATTGACGGCTTGCTGAGTGCGGAGGATCATCGCCAGTTGCAGATGCACTTGCTTGAACAACCGGACCGAGGTGATGTCATCAAGGGTTCCGGCGGTTTGAGAAAGTTGCGTTGGGCTGGTTCAGGCAGAGGCAAGAGAGGCGGCATTCGCGTCATATATTACCTATGGCGCGGGGACACAGCGTTCATGCTTTTCGCATACCCGAAGAACCAACAAGAGGATCTGACACCAGCGCAAGCCAAGGTATTGAAGAATCTAATCGAATTATACACCAATGAATGACAAGGACTTTCAGAAGCTCGTTGAGAGCGTCAAGCAAATGGGATCGATCATGCGAGGCGAGAATGTTCCGCACCGGCGAACCGTGTTGAGCACTGTGGACGTCAAAGGGTTGCGCGAGCGACTCGGCCTCACTCAGAAGCAGTTTTCCGGGATGATCGGGGTGAGCATCAAGACAATGCAAAACTGGGAGCAGGGTCGGCGCGAGCCAGAGGGTCCAGCCAAGGCATTGCTGCGGGTAGTCGAGAAGGAGCCTCAGGCGGTCATGAATGCTCTTCACGCATGAAGAATAAGAAGCACAACAAGGCGAGACACTGCAACCCCCACTAGCCGCTCTGTCGGCAACGTCACCGGTAATATGAACCTCAACTCCCGTCTCGACGTCCGCTCCCGCCGGTGGGGTTGCGTGCTCTTCGACGTTCTGCCAAGAAATCATGCCCAAGGAATCACAGCGTAAATGGGGATGCCTCACGATTGGCTTGCCACTCCTTCTCGGATTCGGAGCGCTGAACATGGCAACAAACTGGTGGTCACAGCGCCCTAGGCAGATGCTGAGTCGGTTTTTGGATGTGAAGTGGTCGCCGAAGATCACCAAGCTCGAAACCAACTTCATTGGAGGCATGGATTTTACTGCTCACATCTACTTGGAAGCAGACGCTACGACTATCGGTAGTATTCTCGCCAAAGGCAATTTCGCCAAGTCTTCGACTCAGTCAGACTCCTGGTTAATCACGCAACTGAACTTTGATGGTGCTCCTGATCCGAGGTCAGAGTCTCTGATTCACTACCGCAAAGACGAGGGCTCAGTTCACGAGTATGTGGCGGTCGCTTCCGACGGCGTAAGGCTATGGTACGCTGCCTACGACTACTAATGAAAAAGGAGAACAAGTCGTGACGCACCAACCGGCAATAAGCTTTTCAAATTCGTTTTATGATCCTTTCAATCGCGCCGGTGGGCGCACATCAAACGGTCTCCCCAAAATTAAGACCATCATGCTAGGCATCGTCAGCACAATTTTAGCGATTCTGATGCTTGCGTTGCCGATAGGCTCGTCGGTTCGACTAATCGTTCGGCGACATATTAAGGTGGGGCAATGGATTTTATGGGCGGCGCTCGCTTCTGCCGGTTGCTATGTTTTCTTGATGCTGTCTGTCCAGGCGACTGAGTTCCACCTTGCTAACAAACTAGCTCGATACGATCTCGATGGTGATGGCATGTTTTCCGGTGAAGAACTCACGCCGGAGATGGAGCGGGCTATGGACGATGTCACTAATGACACAGGACGATCGCTAGCGCCGATTACGGGGCTGATCACATGCCCACTGTATTCTGGATTCTGGCATCTTGTCATCGGAGTTCCATATCTCTCGATCCGGCGAAGCGACAAAACGTTCAATTCCCGGACAAAATGTAAGCATCCTTGCAGTGCTACGGGTTAGCGAGTGGGGCGAGGGGACTACGGAGACAGTCGTGAAAGCATGTTTACTACCCAATGGCCGCTCTCAACTGGGCCTATTCATCTCGGCAGCGCGGCGGCATAGGCGTGCCGTGCGATTTTAGTCGGGAGCTTCGGCAGAGTGGCGATCGGCGAGCGGGAGGAGGAGGCGACGAAGATGATTTTTGTAGTACATTCTCCCCGGTGTTCTTGTGCCTCGCTTCACGTCTTGCGGACTGCGGAAAATGCTACTTGACGAGGTCCGGCACTGGAGCACGATTTGATCGTGTTATTTAGGTTCATCGAGTCGCCTGTCGATTCAGCGCAGATCGCCGGTTTGTCGTCGCGGCGAATCGTCCAATTCATCGTACTCCTCGTTCTCGCGTGCTGGAGCGGTAGGGCTCATGGCTTGGAGGTCCGAGTGTGGAATGATTCTCAAGGCCGCGCCATCCATGCCACGATGATTCGTGCGGACTCCGAAAATGTCACACTCAAGCTCAACGACGGTCGTGAGTTGCCCTACCCACTGGCCAAGCTATCGGAGGCAGACAGAAACTACGTCGTGACTGCTCGCGCCAGTGCCACGCCGGCAAAATCGGATGATCCCTCCGCGGTGGCAAGTTTTGAATCCGAGTGGCCGGAGTTGGTTCGATTCACCGAAGATCCTGAAATTGCGACCCTCGAGGAGGATGCGGCCAAAAAACGTTTTATATATGAAAGCACAAACTATCGGTACCTCTGCGATGTGAGGCTTTCTCAGTCGGTCGTCAAAGGCTTTGCCGTGATGTTTGAGGCCACGCGGCTTTATTGCCGCAGTCTACCGCTCAGCTTGAATGGCGGGGACAAAACGGATGGCAAGCTGCAGATCTTGCTTTTCGAAAAACAAGAAGACTACACAAACGCGGGTGGCCCTGAAGGAACTGCTGGAGTTTTCATCCCGCAGAAGCGTGCTGTGCTGGTTCCTCTAACCAGTCTTGGCGTCCGCCCCGTTGGCAGTGGCTATATGCTTGATCGCGACAAGAGTAGCAAAACCCTCCCTCACGAGCTCTCCCACCAACTCACCCCCATTCCCTATTTCAAATCTGGCGGATGGTTCACCGAGGGCCTAGCAGAATACATCGGTAACACGCCGTACCGTTCTGGAACCTATACCGTGCGCAATAACCAACGCGCCCTCGTCGAGTACGTCACCGCATACGGTTCAAAACAAATGGGTGGCAGAGCGCTTGGCAAAAAGATCGCTCTAATGGATCTCAAGTCGTTCATGCTACAAGAATACTCGAGCTTCACCTCAGATCCTCAACTCAACTATGGGTGCGGACTGTTGCTCACCATCTACTTCTTTCACATGGATGGCGCTGGCGATGGGGCAAGGATCAAGAAGTTCCTCAAATCTCTCGCAGCCGGCAAGCCTTTGGACGAGTCTCTTCCCCTTCTGCTGGACGGGCGGACTTATGAGCAACTGGAAAAAGAAATCACCAAGACATGGAGCAAAAATGGCGTCGATCTGAGCTTCGGCAAAGCGCCCAACCCTTCATGAATCCTCCGCGTTCACCACTGAAAGATCTGTGGAGGAACGACGATTCTTGATTTCGTTGCTTGGTGGTCTTCGCTTTCTTCCACCGCAGTGACTACATCGTTCTCAAACTCGACAAACGATTTACTTTTCTCCACGCGCGTGACGCTCACCAAGCGGCGGTAGGTATTGCCCGTCGCGCGATCGACTTCAGTGACGTAGTTTTTCACATCTTCGTATTCGATGAATTCCCAGCGCGCCGACTCACCCGTAGCGGTTTTCCGTATGGTGGTCTTGGTTGGCTTGCCTTTTGATAAAGTTACTTCATCGAGCGTCATCCCGATGGCCAACTGATTTTTCGCAATGAGATTTTGAATTTGGATTTGGCGATCGTAGAGCGATTTCAAATGCGCGACGAATTCGGGATCGGTGGAGGAAAACGCCCAAGGAGCCGCCCAACCCGCAATCCCGTCGCGAGTTCCCTGACCACGAACGCGGTAAATTTTGTCGGTGATGGCTTCCAAGCGAACCGTTTGGTTTCCCTTGAGAGTCCCAAGCCGTTGCTTGCCTTCCTTGTCAGAAAAAACTGGGGCGTCTTTGATCACTTGGAGGTCGATGGTTTTTTTCAAAGTCTGATCGAGATAGACCACCGTCGGATCCGAGTCTAACAACGACTTGCGCTCGGCGCGTTTGATCTCGCCCCGCAACGGAACCACAAGCACGGCGGCAATGATGGCGAGACGTCCTAGCTGCATGAACGCCAACGTAGCGTGTTTTTAAGAAAGTGAAATCCTCATTTTGAGCCGGAAGCGTGCGACATCAACCCTTGCGCCAGAACTCAGAAACCTCTAAAACCAACTGAGGTGTCCAATAATCATTCCAACCTTCAGCGCAACCCATCCGGCCTGCGCACCCTCGTGCGTGCGGCGCTCATTTGCGCGGGCGCAGTGGCCATTCTGTTGCCTGCGTGGCTTCCGGAGCGTCCCTCGGTGCCGATCAAGACAGGGGCCGTCGAGCTGCTGCAGGCGATCCTTCTCGCGGCTTCGGCTGCAGTGATGCTCGGGGCCGCACCTCATGCGGGGGTCAATCGGCCCGTCTGCCGAGTGATCGCTCTAACATTGATCGCTGCCTTTGTGGGTGAAATGGAAGATTTCATCTCCGACATCCTTGGCCTCAAATTTCCTGAGGCAATTGTGTTAGGGCTCATTTTGTTAATCGCGCTAGTGATCGGACTGCGGAATCGACGGGTGATGTCTAGCTTCATCTCGACGATGGGAAACCATGCTGGATCAGGGCTCATCGGGGCGGCGCTATTGCTCAACTATGTGTTCAGCCGAGTGATTGGCAGCCCGAAGTTTTGGAAGGCCACACTCGGCCCCGCATTTGCTCCAGAGATTCCTAAAACCTGCAAGGGCTACCTGGAGCTGCTTGCATGCTACTTGATTTTCATCGGCGTGCTTGGGATCTCCATGACGCTTGCGAGACGCAAGGAGCTTACCTAACCGATTCTATGTTTCACATCGTTCTCATCGAACCGGAGATTCCGCACAATGCGGGGGCAGCAGGTCGGCTTGCCTTGGCAACGGGCTCGACCTTGCATCTCGTGGAGCCGCTCGGGTTTTCGCTAGAGGACAAATACGTCCGGCGGACGGGCTTAGATTATTGGCAGGATGTGAAGTTGCGTGTTTGGAAATCCTTCGATGAACTGCATGCGAGTGCGGCGACGGGTGCAAGTTTTTGGTTTCTGAGCACCAAGGCCAGTGGCTCGCCATGGCAGGCGGATTTCACGGCTGGGGATTATTTGGTCTTCGGTCGCGAAACCAAGGGTCTTCCCGAGGACTTGATCGACAGGGCGGGTGAGCAGGCGCTGCGCATCCCGATGGCCCCCGGCGGCACTCGTAGCCTGAATCTTTCGACCGCCGTGGCCATCGTGCTATATGAAGCGGTGCGCCAACAAGATCCACCATGGTAAAGTCGAACCCGTGCGCCGATCGAGTTGGCGCTTGTCGGATCGACCCAGACAAGGCATCCGGTGTGCATGGGATTTGCTGCAGTGTTATTTGATTTTGATGGAGTGCTGGTCGACACCGAGTGGGCGATCTATCAGGCATGGCAAAGCACCTTTGCCGACCATGGTCACGATCTGCCTTTAGAAGTTTACACGCGGTGCATCGGATCCGACTTCGCCACGTGGTCGCCGAAGGCCCACCTTGAGGAACTCTCAGGCCTAAGCTTTGATTGGCACGATTTGGACGCACGCCGCCAAGAGCTCATCATGAAAGATTTGACCCATGAGAGCACCATGCCAGGGGTGATCGATTTATTAGAACGCCTCGCGCTCACCGGACGACGCCGTGCGGTGGTCTCGAGTTCGTCTCACCGATGGGTCGATGGTTGGTTAGACAAATTAGAATTTGGTGGGCATTTCGAGACCGTGGTGTGTCGGGGTGATGCACCGCAAATCAAACCGGCCCCGGATTTATACATTGAGGCGGCAAGGCGCTTGGCACTCGAACCGGCCGAGTGCTTGGTCATCGAGGACTCACTGAACGGCGTGAAGGCCGCGAAGGCTGCGGGAATGAGTGTATGGGCGGTGCCGAACCGGGTGACAAGCGGGTTGGACTTTTCGGATGCTGACCGAATTTTTTCATCGCTGATAGAATGTCTCGCGGAATTCTAATAAACGAATTCATCTCGCGTCTCGTTTCAATAGCCGCCCGGATGACGCATGAAATGTCCGATGCTTTGGCGGGTTTCGGGTTTCCAGCGTGGCCCGGATTCGCCACCTGGCCCGCCGGTGTCGAGCCGTAAACCCGCGATGGTCATGAAGACGTGTCCATCTCGCATGTAGAGCGTGATCCAATTCCCCTCACCTTTTTTGCCGTAGCGTAGGTATTGTTTGGACGTGATGCTGCCACGGAGCAGACCCGCCTCGCGCAAGACGTAGGAAACTGTGCCCGAGCAGTCGTAGCCGCTGTCGGATTTCTTCGAGTGGCCGCCGCCCCACTTGTAGGGTTTGCCTTGCAAGCGATTGGCCGCACCGATGGCCCGCTTGACGGCGGCGGGAGCTTGTTTGGGCGCGTAGGCGAGACCGTTTTTCAACAAGGCCGTGCGTCCGCTTTTGAAATGATATGAAACCGGCTGCTTCGCCCTCACCTGACTTGAGCAGGACATCAGCCCACCCGAAATGGGCAGCAAAACGACCAGTAGCAGGAACAGCTTCATCACAGCACTCAGCATTCCGAAGCGCCGATGGGATGTAAATCAGCGATTTCCGTCTTCCGCGAGGAAGGCGGCCACTTGGGCCAGTGCACGCGCGCGGTGGCTCAGCGTGTTTTTGACCGAGTCCCCGAGTTCCGCGAACGTTTGGTCATGGCCTAACGGAACGAACAACGGGTCATAACCAAACCCACCACTGCCATTCAGCGAATCCACAATCCGACCATCGACCGTGCCTGAGAAATGCGCCACCTCTCTGCCCCCACGCGCGAGGACCATGGTGCAGCGAAAACGAGCCCCACGCTCGGATCGACCGGCCATCTCGGCGAGCAACTTGGCGTTGTTTTTCGCATGGTTTCCCTCCTCGCCACCGAAGCTCGACGACCAAACCCCCGGCGCTCCCTCCAACGCATCCACCTCAAGGCCCGAATCGTCGGACAGCACCCAGCCATCGATCAAGCGGCTGATCCCCTCGGCCTTGAGACGCGCATTTTCCAAAAACGTCGTGCCGGTCTCCTCGATCTGTGGGAAGGCGGGAAATGCCGTCGCGTCGACCACCTCGAAGCTTTCACCGATCATTGCTCGAATTTCGGCGGTTTTGTGGGCATTGCGGGTGGCGACGATCAGGCGTGGCAGTGCTTGCATGCGCCCTCGCTAAAGATAATTTCGCACCGTGGCGATTTTTTTTGAATAATCCGACGTTTGGCGGCACTTTAAGAGTGTATGAAAGCAATTACATGGCTCGCTTCCGTGACCGTTGGGGTCGCGGCCCTCACCGCAACCGCATTTGCCACCACGCCGGAAGGCTGGACGACCGATCTCGACAAGGCACTTGAAAAGGCCAAGGCCGAAAAGAAGTCCGTGCTCGTCGAATTCACCGGCTCCGACTGGTGCCCGCCGTGCATTGCCATGCGCAAAAACGTTTTTTCCAAGAAGGAATTCGTCGATGCGGCTGCGAAAAAGTTCGTCTTGGTCGAACTCGACTTCCCAAAAGGCGATCAGGCCGTGGCCGATAAAAACGAGCCGATGGCGAAGAAATACAACATCGAGGGGTTTCCGACCGTGATTTTGCTGACACCTGAAGGCAAGGAGATCACTCGCTTTTTCGCCTCTGAATTCCCGCAGATCGACACGTTCCTCGAACACATCAACAAGGCGCTCGAGAAAAAAGGCCTCGATTGATCCTGACGGCATCCACTTCACCACCCCGCTCGGCGCAACGTCGAGGCGGGGTTTTTCATGCTTCGGGCTCCCAGCAGGCAAGGAACGTCGTGGGACCGTTTAGGAAAATTGCCCGGCCTGCGCTGACGTCGGCGTTGGCGGCATCGCCCGCCCCGTCCGTGGAGCGCTTGAGTTTTGCTTTTCAATCCGCCCGTTGGGTTGCAGAGTCCGTGGCTCTTAACGACTATGTCCGAAGCCCGCAAGCCATTCCCTTTCCACGAATTCGAACCCAAATGGCAAGCCCGTTGGGACGCTGAAAAAACCTTCCGCACCCCAGGTCCTGGCGATGCGGGGTTCGATGCGACCAAACCGAAGTATTACGTTTTGGACATGTTTCCCTATCCCAGCGGCGCCGGTCTGCACGTCGGGCATCCCGAGGGATACACCGCCACCGACATCATTGGGCGCTTCAAGCGGATGACAGGCCACAATGTCTTGCACCCGATGGGCTACGATTCTTTCGGCCTTCCCGCCGAGCAATACGCGATCAAAACCGGCCAACACCCAGCGATCACCACCGCTGCCAACATCGAAAACTTCCGCCGTCAGCTGAAATCGCTCGGGTTTGCTTACGATTGGGATCGCGAGATCGCCACCACCGACCCCGAGTACGTCCGCTGGACGCAGTGGATTTTCCTCCAACTCTACGGGTCGTATTTCTGCGAGGAAACGAACCAAGCCAAACCCATCGCCGAACTCGAAGCCAGAGGCTGGACCCGCGATCAAATCGATGACGTCCGCCTCGCCTTCGTGGCAAACACACCCGTCTGGTGGTCGCCAGACCTCGGGACAGTGCTTGCGAACGAGGAAGTCGAGGAGTGGAAATCCAAGGGCCACACGGTCGAGCGCCGCCCGCTGCGCCAATGGATGCTCCGGATCACCAAGTATTCCCAGCGCCTCATCGACGAACTCGACACCCTCGACTGGCCAGATGGCATCAAGATGCTGCAAAAAAACTGGATCGGCCGCAGCGAGGGCGCTGAGGTCGATTTCACGATCGGCGGAAAATCCGTCACGGTCTTCACGACTCGGCCCGACACACTCTTTGGTGCCACCTACATGGTCCTCGCGCCGGAACATCCATTTGTCCCCGAGATCACCAGCGACGAATTCAAGCCAAGCGTCGAGGCCTATCAAAAAGCCTGTGCCTCCAAGTCCGACATGGATCGCGGCGACCTCAACAAAGACAAGTCCGGCGTCTTCACTGGGGCGTTTGCGACCAATCCCGTGAGCGGCGAGCAAATCCCGGTGTGGATCGCAGACTACGTGATGATGGGCTACGGAACCGGCGCGATCATGGCGGTGCCGGCGCATGATGAACGTGACCACGAGTTCGCTCAGCGATTCAACTTGCCGATTCGGCAGGTCGTCCAACCGTGCGACGACTCGGACTGGCAAGGCTACACCGCCTACGGCACCGCCATTCACTCGGGATTTCTCGATGGCCTTCCAACCGCCCAGGCCAAGGCAAAAATGATCGAGTGGCTAGAGTCTAATGGAAAAGGCAAACGCCGCATCCAGTTCAAGCTACGCGACTGGTTGTTTTCCCGCCAACGTTATTGGGGCGAGCCATTCCCGATCGTTTGGAAGGACGGGCATCACCACGCAATTCCAGAGAGCGAGCTTCCACTCTTAGCGCCGCCGCTGGAAGACTACAAACCCAGTGGTTCGCCTGAACCGATCCTCACCAAAGCCACCGCTTGGGTCGAGTTGCCTGACGGCAGCATCCGCGAAACCAACACCATGCCGCAATGGGCGGGCTCGTGTTGGTACTACCTCCGCTACTGCGATCCTAGTAACAAAAACCGCTTCATCTCACACGAGGCAGAAGCCTATTGGTCCGACGAGAAACCCGGCATGGTCGACCTCTACGTCGGTGGTACGGAGCACGCCGTACTTCACCTCCTGTACGCCCGCTTTTGGCACAAGGTCTTGTTTGACCTCGGCCATGTCCGCACGCCCGAGCCATTTCAAAAACTCGTCAACCAAGGCCTGATCCTCGGCGAAGATGGGCAGAAAATGTCGAAGTCACGCGGCAACGTGGTGAACCCAGACGACGTCGTCCAAGAATACGGCGCGGATGCCTTGCGACTCTACGAAATGTTCATGGGTCCACTCGAACAAGTGAAGCCATGGCAAATGAAGGGCGTCGAGGGCGTGTCACGTTTCCTCGCCCGTGTCTGGCGCGTCGCCTTCGAGGAACAAAACGGCGAATTCAAGATTTCTCCGAAAATCCAAGATGTCCCATGCACCGACAAGGAACTGCTCCGCGTCGTCCACGAAACCATCAAGAAGGTAGGCGAAGACATCGAGAAACTCAGCTTCAACACCGCCATCTCGCAGATGATGATCTGCACCAATGCCTTCACCCAAGCCGAGGTGGTGCCGCTGCATGAATTCGTCACCCTCCTCACCGTTCTTAATCCATTCGCGCCGCATCTTTCGGAGGAAATCAACGCGCGGATCTCAGCGGTGTTCGGGCGCCCCGAATCCCTTCTATCAGAAATCAAGTGGCCGATTTATGATCCTGAGGCACTCGTCCGCAATGAGGTCGAACTCGTCGTTCAGGTGAATGGCAAGCTCCGCGACCGCTTGATGATCTCAAAGGACGCCGATGAAGAAGCGGCGAAAGCCATGGCCTTCGGCAGCGCCAAGGTCAACGAACACCTCGAAGGCAAGACGATCCGTAAAATCATCTTCATTCCCGGCAAGATCTTCAACATCGTCGCGAATTGATAACCACTCGGACGGGTTCGAAAAAAATTAGTCAGAGCCCGTTAGAATCCATTAGCTTTTCCGGCCTTCGTCGTACTCAAAGTATTCGAGCATCGTCTGGATTTCATCGCGTCCATCGAGGCCGCTTTCTTTTTTCCGGCGGACGAGGATCTCGCTGACTCCGTCGTTCCAACCGACCTTTTTCAAATAGAGGTTCCAGATGAAAATGTCGCCCTCATCGAGCGCGCGGCCGACTTGGAAGCACCATTGCAAGATTTCCTCATCGCTGCCGCCGGCGAGGACCTTGGCCACGAGTTCATCGTATTTCACCCGGAGGAATCCGGTGCAGCGGCTGTCGAATCCAGAGCCTAGGTTGTCGCAGAAATCGTCGCGCAACGAGCCAGCAGCATGGCGGCGGATCTTATCGAGCATGCGGGCGAAGTAGATCATGCCAAGAGTTTCCTGATAGGCAGAGATGGGTGGTGTTTTCATGGGTGGTTTGTCGGGTTGGGAAAATATAGCGTGCGGAGGCGGCGCATGGTCAAATTCAACTCGGCATCGGTGAGCGGCCGATCCCAAACAAGCAACCGGGCGATTTCGCCATCGAATGATTCCACCCCAGGGTGCTGGATGGCATCCCGCTCTTGACCCACCGCCATACGCGATGGGTTGGCGTTAGGATTCACCTTGATGTCCTTGCGGGCAAATGGACTCGCCGCATCAAGAAAGAGCTCCAGCGCCACCGTGCCAGCACCCGCAGCCATTCGTCCAGCAACGAGCCGGAAAACTCCCGCCTCCAGCCGGGGCCCGCTCAGTTTCGGATTGTTCTCATCAAAGCGCCCAAAGGTGACCCCATTCCGCGCACCCCACCAAACGGTGTTGTCGTCATTGAAGCAGGCCCAAAGCCCCTCGTAGTTTTCGCTGTTACGGAGATTGCCGAAAAACGAATTCACGTCCTTTAGCCCGCTGCGTTGGGGGTGAGGGGCTACGATGGCGATCCACGTGTGGCCGCTGCCGGTGGTGAGACGATCGAACCGATCTTCATCGAGGCAGACCAATTCCTGCTGACAGAAAACCAACGCGGGCTGACCATTGAGCGCGCCGATGTCCTTGCGCAGCGTCGGCCGCCCCGAACCTGCTAAATCACGGCCTTGGTCTCGTTTGATGAAATCTACGGGCTCCTGCGTGGGTGCCTGACTCCTCCACCTCGCGACTCGGTCGCCGTCTTCCAAGGTCAGCCCACACTTGGCATCCAAGTCCACGACCAAGCCGGAAACCGGGACGTCGAGGTCACCCCCACGGCCAATGGCGGCCAGCAGTGCGAGAAATGCTAACGGAAAAATCGCAACTTTCATTCGACCGATGAGCATTCAGAAATCAAGCCGACTGCCCATGGGCAAGGTTCATCACGATTTCCAATTCAACGCGCCTTTCTTGAGGGCGTAAACGTAGGCGAAAACCAAGATCCCCGCAAACCCGGCCATACTGACGAGGGCGGTCGCTCCTTCACTGGCCAAGTCACGGAATTGAACGGCCCATGGGTACATGAAAACCACCTCGATGTCGAAAATCACAAACAACATCGCGACCAAATAAAACTTCACCGAGAAACGAGGAGCGCCATCACCGATCGGCAACATGCCGCACTCGTAGGCGGTGTCTTTGATCGCAGTCCGCTTCGCCGACCGCCCAAAGACGATGCTCAACGAGAGGGTCGAAACGGCAAAACCGAGTGCGATCAGGACTTGGAACAGGACGGGAAGGAAATCTTCTGGCATAAAATCAGCGTGCTTACGCAGGGGTTGTAAGGGTGGATCTGGGAAATGGGTAGAAAAAAATCCGCACCATTGCGGGCGCGGATTTTTGAAAAAAGCGACGGATTGCCTGTCGCAGAGTGGATCAAGCGTCGTCTTGTGCCGCCGCATCTTGAGCGGCAGCAAAGGCGCTGGAAGCTTCATGAACGCGGGAAGTGCCCTTGTATTCCTTACCGATCTTTTCGACGAGGCCGCGGGTCACGAGGTTCTGGAGCTTTTCATAAGCACGCAGACGGAGCATTTCTTCGCCACCGCTCACCGCATTACGAACCTTCAAATTCGCGAAAACTCGCTCAAATAAATCGTTGAAACCAAAAACCTTCTTCTCGGCAAGGACGATGCAGAGCTCGTCGGTCACATGATCTGGAAGGCGGCGGGAAAATCGGGTTCGTTTCGTGGAGATTGCCATAGCGAGATGAATCTACACACCCACAAGACAAAAGCGAATTAAAAATCATAACAGTTACACCAGTTCAACTCACGCTTCAAGAACTTAGTGAAGGATTTTTTAAAATTTTCCACAAAATCCCTGCCGATGACAGCTTGACACGCTCAAAATTTCCGCCAGTCTCACCCCCCCGTCGCGTCGGTAACGTGGCTGGAACTTGATTCTCATGAAAAAGGACCTTCATCCCAACTACAATCCGGTCGTCTTCGTTGACATGACCACCGGGAAGCGTTTCATCAGCCGCTCGACCAAGAGTTCCGAGAAAAAGGAAGTGATCGATGGCGTTGAGCACAGCTTGATCTCGATCGGCATCACCTCGGACTCGCACCCGTTCTTCACCGGACTTGCTCAGTTTGTGGATACCGAAGGTCGGATCGACAAATTCCAAAAGCGTTTCGGTGCAGTGCGCCGCGTTGGCAAGCCAAAGCTCGACTGAGCCGGCTAGCCCGCTGGGAATCACGCCGCTTCGGCGATCGCAAGGACCTCCGAGAACGGAAGGTCTGCGAGCATGCCGAATGCGGAGTTTCTTGTCAGCCTCGCACGAGTCGCTGCGGGGCTCGCCATGCCACAGAGGAAACGTGCCAGCTGGCGCGGTGTCGCCAAGGCGGCATGTCGCTCGTCGGTTAGCACACGCACCAAGGCGATTTCTTCGTCCGAGACCCGCCGGGCTTTGGGACGCTTGATCGACTTGGCGGAAACACCACGGCAACGATCGCAGTGACTGCATGGCGCGTGGAGCGTCTCGCCGAAGTGCTTGGTGAGGTAGCCGGTGAGGCAACCACGATGCGAGGAAAGTCCGACGACTTGGCTGAGGCGCGCGAGGTCAGCGTGCTCGCGTGCTTGGAATTTCTCCACGAGTTGCGCAACCAGCAGATTGAGGTCGCCTGGGTCTTTTTTCTGCCGGTAGCATTGCCGGACTCCGGAAACACCCAGAATCACGTCGCCTGCGGCTTGTAGGTGGTTGATGGCCGCCACGATTTTTTCCCTCGGCTGCTTGAGATCGGCCGCAAGTGCGGTTGGATCGAGATGGAGCCACCAGCGCTTGAGCTCGCCCGACTCGAGGATTTTACGCACCAATTTTTGTTCGGCGGGCGGGCGGCCTGCTAGAATTTTTTCCTGAGGCTGGAGGAGTTTCACACGATACGTCGCGTAGAAAGACCCAGTCGCTTCGATGATGCCCTCGATCTCCAAGTACGTGATGATCGTGGAAATCACGTTGCTGCGGATGTCGCAGACGGTGGAAAGCTCGTAGGGCGAAACGTCAAACACCGGCCCAAGACGGAGCAGGCGCTGGATGAGATTTCCGAGGGCCTGCGGCGATGGAGCGTCGGCATGAATGAAATTTTCGAGCACGTTGAGGTCGTCGCCACAGGCAAGCATCTCGCAAAGTGCCGGTTGGTCATCGCGGCCCGCCCGGCCGATTTCTTGGGTGTGGTTTTCGAGGCTCTTCGGCAAGTTGTAGTGGAAGACCGCGCGGATGTTGGATTTGTCGATCCCCATGCCGAAGGCGATGGTTGCCACGATGATGCGGGCCTCACCGGTCATGAAGGCATTCTGGGCATCGGCCCGGAAATCCGCTGGCAACCCGGCATGATACGCCCGCGCGGAATGCCCACTGCGAGCCAGAAAAGTCGCTACCTCCTCGGCGGTTTCCTGCCGAGTCACATAAACCACCACCGAGCCATCCACGGCGCTGACCTTGTCGTGGAGCAGGCTTTTCCGCTCGGCCGCCGTGCAAGGAGTCACGCGGAGATCGAGATTCGGCCGATGAAAACTCAGCTGCACGTGATCTTCCGCAGCAATGCGAAACGACTTGCGGATCTCACGCGCGACCTTGGGCGTGGCGGTCGCGGTGAGCGCAAGCACCCGCGGAACCTTCAGCCGCCGACAAATCCTTGCCAGCATCAGATAGTCGGGCCGGAAATTGTGTCCCCATTCCGAGATGCAGTGCGCCTCATCGATCGCGACGAGTTGGATCGGCAGTTTCTTCAGCCGCTGGCGAAACAACTCGTTCGCAAATCGCTCCGGGGCGACATAAAGCAGCTTGAGCGTGCCTACCTCCAGCCGCTCATAAACCTCTCGGAGCGCATCCGCATCAAGCGTCGAATCCAGCCGCGCTGCGGGAATCCCCTTGGCATTCAGCGCATCCACCTGGTCTCGCATCAATGCGATGAGCGGCGATACCACCAAGGTCAGACCATCGAACAAAATTGCGGGGAGCTGGTAGCAGAGCGATTTTCCCCCGCCGGTCGGGAAAATTGCCAACGCCGAGCGACCCGCTAACAGCGCGGTGATGACCGCTTCTTGGCCACCGCGAAACGCATCGAAACCAAAATGAGTGCGGAGAGTGGCAAGCACGGGTGAAGCTTGTCATCCACCACGCCCGAGGCAAGGGCGAAGCAAGCGCAACGTGCCATCGGCCACATTGGCAACGATTGGATTGCATCAACACCCGACGGGCGGCTATGGTGCGACCCATGACAGACAATTTCCACGGATGGGCTGCCACAGGTGCCGGGCAAGCGCTACAAGCAATCGAGTTCAACCCAGGCGAAATGCTCGCCGACCAAGTCCAACTGAAGGTCGAATCCTGCGGGATTTGTCACTCGGACCTCTCGATGCTCGACAACGATTGGGGGCAATCGACCTTCCCACTGGTGCCCGGCCACGAGGTGATTGGCACGATCGAAAAAATCGGCACTCACACCAAAGGGCTCGCCGTGGGCGACCGCGTCGGGCTGGGTTGGTTCGCGGGAAGCTGTCTCTCATGCCAGCCGTGCCTCTCGGGCAAGCACCAACTTTGTTCCAGCGCCCAGCAGACGATCGTCGGCCGCCACGGTGGCTTTGCCGACCGCGTTCGCGCGAATTGGGAATGGGCGATCAAGCTCCCCCAAGCGCTCGACCCCGCCAGCGCAGGCCCGCTGTTTTGCGGCGGCATCACGGTTTTCGCCCCGATCATCGACTGCGGCGTGAAACCGACCCACCGCGTGGGCGTCATCGGGATCGGCGGACTCGGGCATCTCGCGCTCCAGTTTTTAAACAAATGGGGCTGCGAGGTCACCGCCTTCACCTCAAGTGAATCGAAGGCCGAAGACGCGCGCAAGCTGGGTGCCCATCACGTGGTCGGCTCTCACGACAAGGCCGCGCTCACCAAACTCGCCGGGAGCTTCGACTTCATCCTCGTCACCGCCAACGTCACGCTTGACTGGGACGCTTACATCGCGGCGCTCGCACCGGATGGCCGCCTCCACTTTGTCGGCGCGGTGTTAGAACCCGTGCCCGTCGCGGCGTTCTCGCTGATCGGTGGGCGGAAATCGATCTCGGGCTCGCCCCTCGGTTCGCCCGCGACGATCGCGACGATGCTCGAATTCTGCGCACGCCACCAGATCGCGCCCGTCACCGAAACCTTCGCCATGCACGACGTAAATGCCGCACTCGACCACTTGCGGGCAGGCAAGGCACGCCACCGGATTGTCCTGAAAAACTAGCGGACTCAGCGGCGGCGCTTTCACTCTACCCCATTGCTTTTTCCCAGACGTCGGGCTTGAAACCATTGAGGGTGACGCCGTCGCCCATGAGAAACGGGCGCTTCACCAAGTTGCCGTTTTGGGAAAGTAGCACCAAAACTTCGGCCTCAGTTAGGCCCGGCAATTTGTCCTTCAAACCCAACGCACGGTAGTCGTTGCCGGATGTGTTAATGAGACGCTTCAACTCGCCGCCGGACGCGTCCAAGGCTGCGCGGAGCTCGTCCACCGTAGGCGGCGTCTCGCGAATCGCACGGATCTCGTGCTCGATGCCACGAGCGGCCAACCACTTCAGCGCGTCACGGCAGGTGCTGCATTTTTGATAAACGTAAACGATTTTCACGGGCACCAGCATGCTTGATCGCCCGTGACGCGCAAGGCTTCGATTTCTCCCCGCACGCATCTCCTCACCGGGCCGCGCCTTCGCGCTCGACTCCACGGCCGATATCACTTCACATTTCGCACATGAAACCTCGATTTTCGCCACCGCATGGCGCGCAAAATAAGCAAGCACGCGAGAACCGCCACGTCCAAGCCGTGGAAACGATCACGCCATCGCTGGATGAAGACGACCTCATGGCGATCGTCGCGCAGCAAGCGGTGCCCTTCGTGCTGGTCTTGGACTGCGTGCAAGATCCGCACAACCTCGGGGCCATTTTACGCTCGGCCGATGCCGCTGGAGTCCACGCCGTGGTCGCTCCCAAGGACAAGGCCGTCGGCATCACGGAGACCGTGCGCCGGATCTCAGTAGGCGCCGCCGACTACGTGCCATTCGCTCAAGTCACCAATCTCGCTCGGACCATGGAAAAACTGAAGGCCGCCGGATTGTGGATCGTCGGCACTTCAGATCACGCGACGTCGAAGTCGATTTACGATCTCGACCTCCGAGGCCCCCTCGCCTTGGTCTTGGGTGCTGAGGAAAAAGGCATGCGCCGCCTCACCGAGGAAAATTGTGATTTTCTCGCCGCCATTCCGATGGCCGGCAAGGTTGAATGTCTAAACGTCTCAGTCGCCACCGGTGTCTGCTTATTTGAGGCGGTGCGACAGCGCCGGACCCCAGGTGAATGAGCCAGTCCGCGTCCTGTCCGACCTGCACCTCGGCCACAAGGTCTCGCGGATCGAAAACGTTTCCGCGCTTCGCCCGCTCATCGCGGGAGCTGGGACGGTGATCTTCAACGGCGACGTCTGGCAGGAACTCGCGCTGCCATTTTTCCAACGCTCGTCCGAAATGCTTGCCGAGCTCAAGGCGCTTTGCCACGACGAGGGCGCCGATGTGGTTTTTCTGGCAGGAAATCACGACCCCGGCTGGCCAGGCCTTGGCTGGGTCGAGCTGGCCGAGGGGCGCATCGTCATCACCCACGGCGACGCCTTGTTTTTCGACGGCTCCCCCTGGAAACGTGAGGTCCTCGTCCGGAGCGACCATGTCAGAGAGCTCTGGAAACAACACCCGCGCGCCCACCACGATGTCGAAGAACGGCTGCACCTCGCCCGCAAGATCGCCCAAGAACTTTGCTCGGTCGAGCACCCGACGGGCCGGAGTCTTGCCGAACGAACATGGGATGCCGTCATGCCGCCGCAGCGAGCGCTCAAGATGTTGGAAAGCTGGCTGACCCAAGGCTCCAAGGGCGCGGAATTTTGCGAACATTATTTTCCAGCGGCAGAAGTGCTCATCGTCGGTCACTTCCACCACGCCGGCACCTGGCTCCGCAAAGGCCGCCGCATCATCAACACCGGCTCCTTCGTCGCTCCAGGGCGCGCCCACTGGATCGAGTGGAACGACGGATGGCTGCACCGCGGCCTCATTGATGAATCGCAAAACCTCTATCGCAAGGGCAACACCCTCGGTGTCTGGCGGTTTTGACGAGTGAGGGGCAGCCGCCGCTCGGGGTCGCTTGGGGGAAAAAAAAGGGTGGTACACGAGGACGGGATCGAACCGCCGACCAATCCGGTGTAAGCGGACCGCTCTACCGCTGAGCTACTCGTGCTAGTGCGGGGCAAGAAATCTGCAGGGAGAATTCCAGAAGATCAAGCCCTGAGTGTTGCGGGCTCGCGCATCCGCATGGCATCCCGGCTGCGGGAGGAAAACCACGCCCATGCGGGGGTGGACCGGTGCGTCTGCCGGAAAACTTACTTTTGTCTGAGATCTTGAGTTCGGTAAAATGCCTCCCAGCGAGGCAAGAGGAGGTTTTGGCGACACGCGGGGCGTTTTTTCTGCGCCAAGGGGGTCAATCCCGCGTCGTAGGGGGAGAAAAATCTGCGGCGCGGGATAAATCCCCTGCCTCAAGGGGAATTCCCCTTGCCGCAGAAAAACCATCCCCAGAGGCAAGGGGAAGATCCCCAGAGGCAAGGGATCGCTTCCCCATGGCGTAGGGGGAAATCCCTTGGCGTAGGGGATTTTCCCCATGGCGCAAGGGATTTTCCCCCTGAGGCAGCGGAATGATCCCCCAGCGTTGGGGATCGCTTCATTTGGTGTGGAAAACTGAATTTTGCGGGCGAAGAATAGGAGGAAAAGTGTTGATGCCGGTCGTCGTAGATGAATCGAGAATCAACGAATCAAAAAATAGAAGGCGACTGCCGAAAAGCCGGTCGTATTTCGCCAACATCCACAACCCAAGGCCGAAAGACGGCTGGCTGTTGCCAGTTGCTGCCATAGGGTCTCGGCAGAAAATAGACAGCCCGTAACCGAAGAATTCATCGGATTTTAGTAGATTCTGAAGGCTTCAAGGTGTACTTAGAGATCAACAATGAAAAAGACATTTCAAAACGTCCTGTGGGGAGTCGCAGCAATGGCTTCTTTCGGGTTTGTTACCGAGAACTCATCGCGCCCTGCCACGCGTTTGGCCTCGTTAATGGGCACCCGTGGAATGTGGAATGACTTCGCCCACCTCACCATGGGAATCGCGCAATCGATCCGCAGGGCTAGCAAATGAGCGACGAGAATCTTCCTTCAGTCGAGATGGACGTCATTTCGCACGCCAAAGAGTCCCCACCGGCGGACCAGATTACCTTCAACTTCTACCACAAGCACGAGTATTCCCTCTCGGAGCTTCCCCCGCTGGAGCAGCTTGACCGCTGTAGCGACGAAACTCGCGCCTTCGTGATGGAGGCATACAGCAAGGAACAAGATTTCCGCCACAGCATGATCCGGCAAGAGCAGCAGAGTATTTTTGCTGGGGATCGGGACAAAGAACGTGCCAATGAACGGCAACAGCGCATGGGGTCGATTACCGGATGTATCATTGTGCTCGCCGCACTAATCTGGTCAGCGGTTCTTATCATGAACGGTTACCCTGTCGTTGGTCTTGTCCCGTTGGTAGGAGCGATAGGCTTGATGGCGGTTAGCGTAGCTTGGGGTAAAAAGCAAAGGCCCACCGAGAAGCAAGAGATAGACCCGAGTGACAAGCCTTGATCTCAAAAGAATAGCTTCAATTCATCATCCCAGACAAAAGGTCAGCTTCCTCGTATGATAGTGGCTTTACGGCGGAAGAAGAGGAGGAAAACGGTTGATACCGGTCGTCGTAGATGGATCGCGAATCAACGAATCAAAAAGTAGAAGGCGACGGCAAAAAAGCCGAACCAGACGGAGGCGACCTGGGTGAAATTCAGCGCCCGGGCGCCCGAGGACTCCGCCGGATCATCTCGGTGACGACCGAAAAGCCGACCATATTTCACCAACATCCACAACCCAAGGCCGGACCAAGCGATCAAAAACAAGGCGAGAGCGAATTTGATGAGGAAGATCATGGCGGGGTCAACGCTACGATGCTGCCGCTACGAGTCGGGCCAAGCAAAACTTTTCCGTCAACGTCACAAGCAAATCGAGTAGGCCGGCCCAACGCGCGGTCACCTCTCAAGTGTCTATGCCGTCCCCCGATTCTCGGCCATGCCCACCCAGACGCGCGTTTGAGTTGCACGCAGCGCCGTGATGCCTCATGAACAAGGGCGATGACGGGTCGGGAAATTCGAGAAGTGCTGGATCACGCCGGCGTGCTGCCAAGCAAACAACTTGGCCAAAATTTTTTGATCGATCCGAACATGGCCCGCTGGATCGTTTCGCAGCTTGAAATCACGGCGGACGATGCGGTGGTCGAGGTCGGTCCTGGCACGGGATCGCTGAGCGAGCACCTCATCGGCCAGGTGCGACGGTTGATCCTCATCGAGTTCGATGCGCGTCTTGCCGCGGCGCTCAAGGAACGATTCCGCAATGACCCGAGCGTGGAAGTCCACCATGCGGATGGCGTGAAGTTCGATGGCCGGACCTTGTTCAAGCACCGCCCCCTGAAATTTCTCGGAAATCTACCGTACTCCTGCGGCGGCGCGATCATGAAGAACTTGCTCAGTCGGCCACACCCGTTTGAGCGGGCGGTGATCATGCTGCAGAAGGAAGTCATCGACCGGCTAGCAGCGAGACCTGGGACCAAAGACTATGGCATTCTCTCACTGCGAACTCAGGCAAACTGGGAGGTCAAACCGCTCAGGACGGTCCCGCCCGAAGCATTTTACCCACAACCGAAGATCGATTCGAGCGTCGCGGTGCTGACACCACGGACGACGGGCTTGCCGGTGTTTGACTACCGTTTATTCGACGAGTTGATCCGTCGCGGCTTTGCCCAACGCCGGAAACAACTCAAAAAACAACTCCCCGACGGCCCGCCATGGGACGAGGTCACCGCCAGCCTTGGCGTCAACACCACCGTCCGTGGCGAGGAGCTCGATCTCGCACAGTGGGTGGACCTGACCCGCGCGTTTGATCCGCACCCGCTGAAGGATCTGCCGCAGAAATCGGGCGAAATCTTCGACGTGGTGGATGCCGAGGACCAGGTGGTCGGCACGGCGACTCGTGGCGAGGTGCACGCCCAAAAACTCATTCACCGCGCGGTCCACGTTTTCGTGCTGAACAAACGCGGCGACCTGCTTTTGCAAAAACGCTCTGCGCTCAAGGACCTCTGCCCATCGCTCTGGGACTCGAGTGTTTCGGGCCACCTCGACTCCGGCGAACTCTACGAAGCCGCCGCAATCCGCGAACTCGAGGAGGAAATGGGCATCACCGCAGCCGCACCGCTCGAGGAAATCGCTCGCATTTCACCCCGCGCAGAAACCGGCTGGGAGCATGTCCGGCTTTATCGCACCCGCCACGATGGCAACCTGCGCTTCCCGTCGGCCGAGGTCGATGCGGCGATTTGGTTTCCTCTCACCGAGATCGCGGCGTGGATTGCGGCGAGACCTGCGGATTTTGCGCCGGGTTTTCTCGAGTGCTGGAAGGAATTCACCCCCCTCTAATCGATGCTCCGCCTCATCACGCTTGCCGTCGTTCTTGGCTCGTTGACCGCCTGCCAGAAGTCCCAGCCGGATTCGCTCGGCTACCAAATCATCTCGACCCGTGCGCACGATGAGACTTCATACGTCCAGGGCCTGCAATGGGTCGATGGCCGCTTGTTTGAAAGCGCCGGGCTCTACGGCGCATCCACCCTCCGCGAGGTTGAGCCCGCGACGGGCAAAATCATCCGCAAGCGCCCGCTGGCCAAGACCGTCTTCGGAGAAGGCCTCACCATCATGGGCAACGAAATGTGGGTGCTCACTTGGAAGGAAAATACCGCCTACGTTTTCGAGCCAGACACCTTCAAGCCGATCCGCACCCACACCTACCAAGGCGAAGGCTGGGGACTCACCAACGACGGCCAGCAGCTCATCATGAGCGATGGGTCCAGCACGCTTCGATTCATCAACCCGACGGATTTCACCACCGCCAAGACCCTTGAGGTGCTAGACGGCAAGAGCCCAGTCACCAACCTCAACGAGCTGGAATGGATCGACGGCCAAATTTTCGCCAACATTTACCAGACCGATAAAATCGCCCGCATTTCGCCGCAAGACGGCCGCGTCACCGGATGGTTGGACCTCGCTGGCCTCCGGCGGCATCTTGGCCAGCCCAACCGCGCCGAGGTGCTCAATGGCATCGCCTATGAGAAATCCACCGGCCATTTTCTCGTGACGGGAAAGTATTGGCCGCAGATGTTTGAAATCAAAGTGACGAAGAAATAACTGCTCCGCCTTGCCTGAACGCCGCTCCCAGCTACCTTCACCCACGCATGCCACTTCCCGACCCCAGCCTCGAACCCGCGATTCGTGATCCCAAGAAACTCCGCAACACGGCGTTCATTCTTGTGGCGGTCATGGTGCTCGGCGGCGGTCTCATCTTGACGGCCTACGAAAGGTGGGCCCGCAGCCAGGCTTCGGACGATCGCCCCGCTGTGGTTTACCGCATCACCAAGGAGCGTGACCTTCGCATGCTTCGCCAAGACGGCAGAACCGTGGATCTCGCCGACCTCCGCGGGAAGGTGATCGCCCTCAATGTTTTCAGTCGCCGTGATCCAGAAATCGCCCGCCACTCGATGGCGGTGATGAAGCGCCTCGCAGAGTCCAGATCCGCAACGACCGATCTCACCTTCGTCTCGTTGGTCATCGATCCCATGCCCGCGGATCAACTGCTCGCCACGCTCACCACCACCGCTGAGACCGAGGGCATGAAGCTCCCCCAATGGTGGCTCGGAAGCAACGAACCCAAGACCCTCCACAAGTTCATCAAAAACGAACTCAAGGCCTCCACTTACCCGAACGAAAATTCCGGCAAGTGGGACTACGACCCCTCGATCGTCTTGATCGATAAAAACGGCCACATCCGCCGCGCGGTCGTCCATCAGAAACGAGGCGGCGATCCATTCATCGCGACCTTTAACTTTGAACAAGCGGCCGCATGGGATGCCAAAGGCGCCAAAACCGGCACCGCCCGCAGCAACACCGAGGAACTCGAGGTCTTGCTCAACCACACTCTCGACAAACTACTCACCGAACCCCTCATCAATCCATGAAACGTACCACCACGATCACCTTGTTTTACACCGGCATCGCCGCAATCTGCGTCGGCATTGTCAGCCTCGCGATGTGGCTCCGCAGCGGCCTCACGACGCCCTATGAGCCAACGGTAATCGATACCGGCAAAGAAACCGCGCCCCAGTGGTTTGAGATCGGCAAAGACCTAGCCGCCACGAATCAAGCGAACGAAAAAGTGAAACTCTCCGACCTCCGCGGCAAGGTCTGGGTCGTCGCAGAATTCTTCGCCGTCTGCCCGCACTGCGCGGTGCGCAATGGCGAGGAGCTCCGGAAAATTTACGACGAGTTCAAGGGCAACCCAGACTTCCACATTGCCTGCATTTCCGTCGACCCCGAGAACGACCAGCAAGAACGCCTCAAAGACTACGCCGCCGCGATCGGCGCGGAGACCAAAAACTGGTGGTTTCTCAACGCCGGCGACGTGAAAACCACCCACAGCTACCTCGAGCACGAACTCAAGTTTTTCGGCATCCGCGAACGGACCGACCCGTTGGACATCGAGACCAATGGCCGCTACGCACACGACCTTGGCTTCATTCTCGTGAACCGAGATTTCAAAGTCGTAGGCAAGTGGCCGCTCGCGGACGCTCGCTCGGAAGAGGCGAAAAAACTCGACCCTGAGCTCTATCAGAAATTGAAGGACGAGCTTTTCGCCCGCATCCGCCTTGAGTTGAATCAGAAACCCACCGCCACCCCGTGATGCATTCCGAGCGCTCCCAATGGCTCGCGCGCCCAGCGCAAGAGGCTCTCTCGAAAAAACTCGGCCTCGCCGCGTGGATTCTCTCCGCCGTGGTCTTGCTTCTAGTAGTCGCGATGCAAAAAATCGTGCTGCCGCTGCCCGACGGCTGGTCCACCGCCGGTTTGCCTGCATTCCACGCCGCGGTCAACGCGACCGTGGCCGCGGTGCTCGTCGGCTCGCTCACTTGCATCAAACTCGGAAAGGTGAAACTCCACCGCGCCATGATGGTCCTCGCGATGCTTCTCTCGATCGTTTTCCTGCTGTCCTACGTGACCTATCACATGACGAACGCTCCGACCCGCTTCGGCGGTCAAGGTGGGATGCGCACGCTCTATTTCATCCTGCTCAGCACGCACATCGTCTCCGCCGCAGTCAGCCTGCCGTTCATCCTCTTCACCTTCATCGCTGGATGGACTAACCGCTTCGCCGCCCACCGCAAACTCGCGCGCTGGGTCTTCCCGCTCTGGCTCTACGTCGCCGTCACCGGGCCGATCTGCTACTGGATGCTCAGGCCGTACTACGGCTGAGTTTCCGAACTCGCTCTATCCACGGCGAAGATTTGATTGGTCATAACGAAATTTTCCGTTACGATCATGCTCGTCATGAGCGACCTAGTTACCTTCTCACGAGCCTTGGCGGATCCCACGCGCTCACGAATCGTGAACTTGGTCACGAAGGACGCGCTTTGCGTCTGCGAGCTGGCCGACATCCTCGAAATGCCGCAGTCGTCGGTATCCAGCCACGTGCAAATCATCCGCAAGGCGGGATTGCTCGATAGCGAGAAATGCGAGAAGTGGACGTATTTCCGCATCGCCCCCGAATACCGGAAATTGATCCAATCCCTCATGGTGTTTTTCGCGGTCGCGGAGACTCGGGAATTCAAGAAAGACGCCGCAAAGGCAACCAAACGCCTCGCACAACGCGAAGGAAGTTGCTGCGCCGGACCCAAACGCCTCACCACCCGAAAGACCACCACCGCATGAATCTATCTGAACTGAAATCACTTCTCACGGAGCATTCCGCCAGCCATTTCCGCATCCGCTTGCCAGATGGCGCGGCCGTTCCCGTTTCCTTCCACGTCACCGAGATCGGCCGACTTCACAAAACGTTCCTCGACTGCGGCGGCAAACTCCGCGAGTCCACCACCTGCCAACTCCAAGTCTGGGTAGGGGAGGATTACAACCACCGCATCGAAACCGGCAAAATGGCCGCCATCTTGGAAAAGGCAAAATCAATCCTGCCCGACGATTCCGTGCCGGTCGAAATCGAATACGAGGATAGAGTGATTTCCCAATACACGATCCGTGAATTCGAGAAACTCGAGGATGCGATCGTGCTCGTCCTTGCGAATAAACACACGGAATGCCTCGCCCCCGAGCTTTGCGGACTCCCCAGCATCGACCGCCTTCCCAATATCGGCGGGAGCGCACCCTGTTGCGGGCCCACGGGATGCTGCTAAAACCACCAACTCCCATCATCATGTCAGACAACGTCGCTAAAAACATGTCATTCATGGACCGCTACCTCACGGTCTGGATTTTTGCCGCCATGGGGCTAGGGGTGCTGCTAGGGCGCTTCTTCATCCACGATCCCGAAGCATTTTTCGCTCCGATGACACTCGGGACGACCAATTTACCGCTGGCGATTGGGCTGATCATCATGATGTATCCGCCGCTCGCCAAGGTCCGCTACCACGAGCTGCCCAAGGTGTTTGCCAACAAGCGGATTCTGGGACTTTCGCTGATCCAGAATTGGCTCATCGGGCCTGTGCTGATGTGGGTGCTCGCCATTCTGCTCTTGCGTGACCAACCGGAATACATGGTCGGCCTGATCCTGGTCGGACTCGCCCGCTGCATTGCGATGGTGTTGGTGTGGAATGACTTGGCCAAGGGCAGCGGCGAATACGCCGCCGGGCTCGTGGCGCTCAATAGCATCGCACAGGTCCTGTTTTACAGCACTTACGCGTGGCTCTTCATCACTGTGCTGCCGCCGTACGTCGGGCTGAAGTCGGTGGTGGTGACGGTTTCCATGGGCGAGATTTTCCAGAGTGTCTTGATATACCTGGGCATTCCCTTTGCCGCCGGGCTCGCAAGCCGATGGCTTCTCGTGAAGGCGAAGGGTGAAACGTGGTACGATACGGTTTTCATTCCGAAAATCTCGCCGCTGACTCTCATTTCCCTGCTTTTCACCATCGTCGTCATGTTCACGTACAAGGGCGATGCGATCATCCGCCTGCCTCTCGACGTGGCGCGCATCGCCATTCCGCTGGTGATCTATTTCGCGGTGATGTTCTTGGTGAGTTTTCTCATGGCTGCCAAACTAGGAGCCGACTATCCCCGCTCGGCGAGTCTCGCCTTCACCTCGGCTGGAAACAATTTCGAGCTGGCCATCGCCGTGGCCATCGCGGTGTTTGGCCTGGAATCCGGTGTCGCCTTTGCCGCCGTGGTGGGCCCACTGATCGAGGTCCCCGCGCTCATCGGGCTTGTCCACGTCTCGTTGTGGTTCAAACGCCACCTCTTCTCGCCGGCCAGCTAATCTTTATCCCACCTCATGAAACCACCTGCCATCCTCATCCTCTGCACCGGCAATAGCTGCCGCTCTCACCTCGCCGAAGGAATCCTCCGCGCCGCGCTCAACGACTCATTCCGGGTCGCCAGCGCCGGGTCCAAACCCGCGGGCTATGTCCACCCACTCGCCATCAAGGCCATGGCGGAAATCGGCATCGACATCGCCGATCACCACTCGAAGCACATGGACGAATTCCTAGCCGATCAAGTCTCGACCGTCATCACCGTATGCGGAAATGCCGACCAAGCGTGCCCAGTTTTCCCAGGCCAAGTGAGTCGCCACCACTGGGGTTTCGATGATCCAGCGCACGCAACGGGCACCGAAGACGAGCAACTGGCCGTCTTCCGCCGAGTCCGGGACGAGATCGCGCGCGTCTTCAACGCCTACGCCGCCGGGCTCTTGGATGCCGGGAAGTCGCTTGGCTAAGCAAGCGTCCGAGCCATGAAAAACCCCTCTTCCCGCTGGGCAGGAAGAGGGACCTAAAAGGTATGGGGTGAGCGGATGGCTCAGGCGCGGGCACTGACAGCAGAGCTTCGGGGAGATAATTCTCAGCCTGGTTCAGGCGCGACTCGTTGATTATACCAAAATCCGCTAGGTTTTAGACTTCCAATCCTTGGGGCACTGCTTCAGTCTTCGGCATGGCTCGAAGCTTACCGACATTGGGAGAGGAATTGGTCCAACAGATTGAAGCCGCGTGGG
>Ga0164294_10000503_pt1 | contig 37649 bp, 24 predicted proteins | sample GEODES005metaG_FD_111479 | JGI IMG/M metagenome (GOLD analysis project Ga0164294, IMG submission 111479) | Oligotrophic lake water microbial communities from Sparkling Lake, Wisconsin, USA - GEODES005 metaG | ecosystem: Environmental > Aquatic > Freshwater > Lake | place: USA: Sparkling Lake... | reverse complement strand
TTGCAACGCCATCACCGCCTTTTTGGCATTGGAGAGATCTAATGCTGGTGTTGTGTAATCTTTTGATTCAATAGGGGCAATCCGGTAAATACGCCCCCTAGACTGATCTCCTGCCTGATGCCCCCCTACGCCCGGATCATACCAATCCGCTACAATAAGTGAACCATCTGGAGCAACGCAAACATCAGCCGGCCTAAACCACTTGTCTTTTTCACCCAATAAAATGTTGATGATATTGGCACTATATCCTGCACCTTGATCACTGATTGAATAGGCACGCACTACATTTGGACCCGCATCTGAATGGATCAATTGGTGTTGAAAGGCTTCTGGCAAGAGTTTTCCTTCATACACCAATATACCTGTGGGAGAGCCGGCACCCGTTTGCAACATATTGGGCACTACTCCTGGATCATTCAAATGCCAATGCCTAAAGGGGATGGCATCTTCTATATTAGTTCTATTTGCACTCCAACCGGCGCCAGTTATCTCATCTGTATAACCGTAATTGCCATAGGGCATTACATAATTAATTCTTACACCCTTGTTTCCATCGTCATCATTATCACTTTGCCACATTGTTCCATAACTATCAACAGCCACCTCGTAGGGATTCCTGAAGTTTTGACCGAGGCATTCTACATGAGATCCATCGGGGTCACAACGAAAAACGAGGCCTTGCTTGTATTTTTTGGGACCGATTTCATCACCATCCTGATCGAGTACTGGTTTATTGTCTTTATCCTTTAACTCGATTCCTGCATTACCGAAGTTGAAATAGAGTTTACCATCAGCACCGAATGTAAAGGCATGAATGGCATGATCGTGCTGTTCGCCCCCAATGCCTTGAAACATGATTTCTTTTCTATCTGCTTTATCGTCGCCATTGTCGTCATAAAAATTCCATACATACGGACTTTGGCAAACGATGACCCTTTTCCCTAGTACTGCAATGCCCAATGGCGCGTTTATTTCTGGGCCCTGATAGAACACTTTAGCCGTATCAATCACCGCATCATTGTTCAAGTCTTCCAAGATCATGATGCGATCTCCTTTCACATTAGTAGGGTTCTTTGTAATGTTAGGTCTATAATTGTATGCCTCCGTTACCCAAATCCTTCCACGTTCATCTACATCAATATTGGTAGGATTTTTTACAAATGGTTCGGTTGCCATCAATTGAACTTGTAGTCCATACGCAACCGTCAATCCTTTCAACGCATTTTCTGGAAGACGCTTTTGTGCTTCTGTGAGTGAATCCCCGTGGATATACCTAGTGGCAAAAATATTTTTCGGGGGTGTAAATGAAAATGCAAGGAGAATGCATCCTATAATAATACAGGGGAATGTAAGGAATTGTATTTTTTTCATATGAATGTTTAATCTTCTTTAAACGTTCTTGAAATTACAAAAAATAAGTATTCAATGTACAATAAAAGAACTGTCTTATTCCGATGTAATTGCATTGATGTATTATGATAGAAGCAATCTTTGTGAAAAATCAACTCCATTGTTATAGTATCCAATTTTAAAGAAAGTAAAAGCGACACGTTTCGGCATTTCATACAACATTTCAGAATAAAAAAGTCCACAACAAATGGGTATTTTTAAGTCCTTCTGGGGCTTTTCGGTTAAAGCCTATTGAAGTTTAATGTAATGAATTAATACCATTTTTTCCCTAATGCGTAATTTGAGTTTATATTTACAGTAACTCATGCATCTACTTTGTTAGTCAATTATATCAATAGGGTAGATTAATTTCAACTATTCGTATATGATCCATCCAACCATCCAACCTTATTTGCCCAAGGTTATTGAACTTTTTAAGCTTCATAAGATCACAAGTGCATACCTTTTTGGGTCGGTGTTAACAGAAAAATTTAACGCAAAAAGCGATGTGGATTTTTTAGTGAACATACAAACCGATTTAGACCCCGTGGAAACGGGTGGGCATTTGTGGGATTTGACCTATGAACTGGAAGATTTGCTTCAAAGACATGTGGATTTGATTACAGAAAGGTCTTTAAAAAACCCTTATTTTATTAAAGAAATCAATGAAACGAAATTCCCTATCTATGGATAATGAAATAAAAAAACTGGTTACATTTTTAACAAATTAATTTTCAAGATGAGAAGTAAAAAACAAATTCATGAATTTAGTACTATGGAATCAGATACATTTGAAAGGACGGATGAAAAAAAGCAGTTATACATAAAGTAATCTTGAATAACATAAAAAAAGGTCAGATGTCTATTATATAACCTTGTTTAATGCAGACGGCCAAATGGTTTGGAATCAGCAACTCAGTGCTGGAACGCATCCTATAAACGTAAGCCAGTTCGCAAAAGGAATGTATCTATTGTTTGCCAATGGCGTAAGCAAGAAGGTGGTAATTCAATAAATCGGTGTAAGATTAATGTCTTAATATTAAAAAGGGTAGTCGGAACGAAAGTTCCGGCTACCCTTTTTTTATCTTACCCTTGATTTACTTGATTAAAGGATTTAAGATTATTTCATCTGAGTACAGATATCTTCGAAATGCTGGTTAAAAACATTCTTAATATTCTGAGCATGTGAACATCATCCTTATACAATAAGTGCGTATGTTGCGTTAGGGCATAAGATTTTATGCCGATACCGCTACCTTTTTAATTTATCATACCCACAAAAATAGCGCTAATGGCAGAAAATGTTCTCTCACTTACTAAATCGAAAAAATAAATTCATTAAATTTTTCAATATCTGCCAGTTCAATTTTTTCTGCTAAACGATATTTCCTTTTGTAAAAACTTTGTTGTTCTATGTTTAAAATAGATGCAATCTCTTTTGGAGATAAGTTCATCCTAAGCAAACAACAAAACATTATATCAGAATTAGTTAATTTGGGATATTTTGATAATAACCTTGTGCTAAATTTTGGAAAGATGGTATTGAATTTTGCCATAAACAATTCAATGTGTTTGTTTCCTGTTTTTAATTTCTCTAATTGTTTTATAAGTACATTTTTTTCTTGATACAAATTATTTTCAGCAGCCAAATCAATTTGTTTTTCTAAAGATTGCATCTGTTCGATGTGAAGAAGTAGATTGCTTTTTTGTGTTTCAATAATATCTTGCATCTTCAGCATTTTTTGACTGTATTTGTCTGCATCTAAGAGCAGTTTTTCATTTTCTACATTTTTAATATTGATTTCTTGTTTGTGCTGGGTAATTCTTTGTTTGTATTTCTTTATCGAATAAAAGAAAAAGGTTAATAGGAGAATGCCTGCAACCAAATAAAGAGCAAGTTGAATGTTTTTTAAATTAATCGATTGTGCTAATATTTTGTTTTCTGCTTTTAAGAGTGCCTCTTTTTCTTCGTTTATTGTTAATTGATATTTTGCTTCTATCTCTAAAATATCTTTTCTGTTGGCTTGGTTGTGTACACTATCTGAAACAAGAATAATTCTTTTTAAGGTATTGTTTAACTCATTGGGGTTAGTTGATAAAAATGGCAACGTTGCGTTGTAATAGGCTAGTGCATATTCAGTAAAATTAGATTCTAGTGATTTTATAAGATGCTCATTCTTCATTATAGCTTTTGCTTCTGTTACATTGTTGGTAGCATGAAGTATTTTTAAATAAATTGGAGCTGCTTCAGTTAAAAATGGTGAATTTGTTGCACTCATCTGGTCAAATGCTTTTTTGATCATTGGTGCTCCTTTGGCAGCTTGATTTGTTAACAATTGATTCTCAGCCAATTTCATTAAACAATAATTTTGATAAGATTCATTGTTTACTTGTGTATATAATGTTAATGCTTTTGAAAAATAATTGTTAGACTCTTTAATATTGTTTTTGTGTTGATAAGTTGCTGCAAGGCCTGTATAATTATTAGCCAGTTGTTGGCTATGATTTCCAGATTGTAAAAAAGCAATATTATCTAAGTATAATTTTTCAGCAAAATTGTAATTATGGGTTTCAAAATAGATATTAGCCATTTTCTCTTTTAGCAAAACCGTTTTGTTGCTGTCTATTTTTGGTCCCAATTGATTAAGCTTAATTGCTTCACTTAACAATTTCAAACTAGTTACATAGTTGTTTAGGTTGTAAAAATGGGTTGAGTAATCACCTAAAACAAGAATTTTGACATTAGTAGAATTTTGTAATTTATCACACATTTGTAAGGCAACTTTAAAACAAGAATCTGCTGATTTTGCATTGTTGTTAAAAGAATGCATATTACCAAGTGTTTTTACAAGAATTATTAAATTCTTGTTTATTGGCTCAGTTTCAACTTTTGGTACTAGTTCAATTGACTTATTGGTAAAATAAATTGCTGAATCAAAGTTTTGAATCATTGCATAACATACACCGATTTCATTATAAATACTATAATTAATACTATCTGGCAAATTTGGATTGGTTGATAACATTTCAAAAAATTTTGCTTTTGCAAATACGGGATCTTGAAATTTCTTAATTTTTAATGCTGTTTTTTGGATTGTGATATTTTTAAACAAATCTGTTTGCGAATTAGAATTGCTATGTGCAAAAAGAGTTACATAAATAAGTAAGAGTAGGCTTTTTTTCATAATTCAAAGTTAATAGCTTGATGCCTAAAATTATGATTTTAATTCATTTTTAATAATTCAGAACTCCTTTCACTTAATTATAGATGTAAGAATTATTCTCCGTTGTCGCAGAGCAAAGACTTGTGAGGTTATCTCAACAGCGCGTGAGGTCAGCATTTTGATGAGATTCAACAGCTCAACGATGTAAAGTATCCCCCGAGATGTAAAAATTAATTACGGGGATTGATTAAGGATTAAGGATTAATGGTTAATTGTTAATGGTTAATAGTTAATTGTTAATGGTTAATGGTTAATTGTTAATGGTTAATGGTTAATGGTTTTTCTTAACTAATAACTAATAATTCCTAATTCCTAATTCCTAATTCCTAATTCCTAATTCCTAATTCCTATTTAACCCTAGTCTTTTTGATAAGTTAGACGGACGATAATAGGACAAAATTAGGACAGCGTTAGGACAAGAATAGTATTAATTTGACTTAGTGCTAGATAAAGTTGTTGTTCGTTTACTTTATAGTTTTTTTTGTAGACGAATTTCAAAAGAGCAGACTTGTAAAAAGCATAAAAATCCACTCATTCACTATCCCCCCAATTGAGTTTATCCATTGAATTTCCAGATCCAATATTGAACAACCAAACGGTATGTTTTAAGCTGTCTTTTTAGACAATACTTGAAATTTATAATTGTATTTTTTAACAACGATGTTTAAATCAAAAGCATGAAATCGATTTCGTTTAGGTTCTTTATTTCTAATCTGAAGATTAGTTTGGTTTTAAGTGATACTGTCTTATTGTTGCTATCTGCAGGCTTTTTGTTGCTAATGCAGCCAAAAACTAGAACTGCTTCATCCATTGAAAGCACAAACCTCTCGGTATTGCAAAAGATGAAGCCAATTGCATTAAAAGCAACAAAACCTTCAGCCCTAGGGGATACCGGTGATTTAAAAAACTCTAACTGGTTTGCTACCATCCAACAAGATGTGAAAAAGAGTGAATATTTTATTAAGGAAAATCCAGTTTCAGGCACTTTAGGTTCTCCCAATAGGAAGAACAATCTAAGATTTTCGTATGATGCAAATGGATTTTCGGTGAAACCAAGGACCACCAAAATCCCTTTGGAAGAATTGAAACCTGGGCAAGATCCAGATTCGATAAATTATAAAACCATTAAAGATTGGGCAATACGCTTTGACCTCAACAACAGCCAATGGGGTGAGGGTTATTGGAAGATAAACGATAATAAAGCGGAATACGTTACCGATAAAGTAACGGTACAATACGATAACCAAGAAGAAGGAATGCGTCAGAATTTTGTGGTAAAAGCTCCTTTAGAGAAAGGTAAAAAACTCGCAATTGGTTTTAAAGTAACCTCCTCATTACAGGTAAATGTCAATCAATCGGCATTGGAGTTTAGTCTAAATGGAGAGCAGGTGATGCAATACAATGATTTAAAAGTTTGGGATGCAAATGGCAAATCTCTTACTTCGAGCTTGCAATACAAAGGCAAAGAAGCCTACTCGATTGAAGTAGACGACAGTAAAGCCGTTTATCCCATTACCATTGATCCCATCAGCACCACAGTTGCTGCAATGGTAGAATCGAATCAAGCTAGTGCTTATTTTGGTGTTTCAGTTTCTGGAGCGGGAGATGTAAATGGTGACGGCTATAGTGACGTTATTGTAGGAGCATATTGTTACGATAATGGTCAAACGGATGAAGGTGTAGCGTATGTTTACCACGGTGGTGCCTCGGGTATTAGTACCACTGCAGCAAAGATGGTAGAATCGAACCAGGCAAGTGCAGAATTTGGTTGGTCAGTATCTGGAGCAGGTGATGTAAATAATGATGGGTATAGCGATGTAATAGTTGGTGCACCATCTTATGATAATGGTCAAACGGATGAAGGAGTAGCGTTTGTGTATCACGGTAGTTCTACTGGCATAAGTACCACTGCAGCAAGAACGTTAGAAGCGAACCAAGCTAGTGCCGGTTTTGGTGTTTCTGTATCTGGCGGAGATGTAAACGGTGATGGCTACAGCGATGTGATTGTAGGAGCCAAACAATACGACAATGGTCAAACCGATGAAGGAGCAGCCTTTGTGTTCCACGGAAGTTCTACTGGTATCAGTAACACTGCGGCGGCAATGGTTGAATCCAATCAAGCAAATGCTCAATTGGGTTTTTCTGTAGCAGGAGCTGGAGATGTCAATAATGACGGATATAGTGACGTTATTGTTGGGGCAATTTATTACGACAACGGCCAAACCGATGAAGGAGCAGCCTTTGTTTACCATGGAAGCTCAACCGGCATCAGCACCACAGCAGCTGCGAGAGTAGAGTCTAATCAAGCAGATGCCAGAATGGGTTGGTCAGTATCTGGAGCAGGTGATGTAAATAATGATGGGTATAGCGATGTAATAGTTGGTGCAGCTTATTACGACAATGGTAATACTAATGAAGGAGCTGCTTTTGTATACCATGGAAGTTCTACAGGAATTAGTACTACTGAATCAGCAAGGGTTGAATCGAACCGAACAAATGCTTGGATGGGATTTAGTGTAGCTGGTGTGGGAGATATAAATGGGGATGGTTACAAAGATGTTGTTGTAGGTGCGAGATATTACGCCAATGGCGAAAACGATGAAGGAGCAGTATATTTTTACCACGGTAGTTCCACAGGTATCAACACAACAGCGGTAACAGTCATAGAATCGAACCAGGCGAATGCTGAAATGGGTTGTTCAGTATCTGGAGCTGGTGATGTAAACAACGACGGTTATGGTGACGTGATTTTTGGTGTACGATATTACGACAATGGTCAAACGGATGAAGGAGCAGCCTTTGTGTTCCATGGCGGTGCCACCGGTATTAGCACAACAGCTACAAATAGAGCAAATGCGGCATCATCCACACCAACCTTATGTATCAATACCGTTTTAACTAATATAACGCATACTACAGCAGGGGCAACAGGCATTTCGAATGATAATGTTGCAGGTGCAAATGGATTACCAGCAGGCGTAAAAGCAAATTGGGCAAGCAATTTGATTACCATTTCAGGTACACCAACTGCATCGGGTACCTTCAACTACAGTATTCCATTAACGGGCGGTTCTGGAAGTGTAAATGCGACGGGAACAATTACCGTTACAGTAAATAATACGGTTGGTACTGCATCATCCACACCAACTTTGAGTATAAATACCGTGCTAACAAATATCACGCATTCTACAACTGGGGCAACAGGTATTTCAAATGATAATGTTACAGGAGCAAACGGCTTACCAGCAGGGGTAAAAGCACGTTGGGCAAGTAATCTGATTACCATTTCAGGAACACCAACAGCAGCAGGCACATATAATTATAGTATCTCATTAACTGGTGGATGTGGAAGTTTAAATGCAACAGGAACCATTACGGTAACATCACCAAATACGGCTGGAACAGCATCCTCCACCCCAACATTATGTATCAATACCGCATTAACCAATATTACACATACCACCACAGGGGCAACAGGCATTTCAAATGATAATGTTGCAGGTGCAAATGGATTACCAGCAGGCGTAAAAGCAAATTGGGCAAGCAATTTGATTACCATTTCAGGTACACCAACTGCATCGGGTACATTTAACTACAGTATTCCATTAACGGGCGGTATTGGAAGTGTAAATGCAACAGGAACTATTACCGTATCAGCAGTTTCGGTTTCAGGCACCATTTCAGGTGGCGGCACAGTAACATCTGGTACAAATAGCACTACATTGACCTTAAGTGGTTATACCGGCAGCATCCAATGGCAGTCATCAACCAATAATGTTAGCTATAGTAATATTGGCGGAGCCACCTCTTCAACTTATACTGCAACAAATCTTACCACGTCTACTTTTTACAAGGCAGTGGTTACCAATGGAACATGTGCTTCTTCTACAAGCAGTAATGCAACCATCACTGTAGCCTCTCAATCTACTGTATTTAACATTACGGGAACAGGTACAGCCAATACAATAAGCAACAATGTGGCTTCGATAGTAGATCCAAACATTGTAGTTACCGCCAACGGTACAGTAAGTGGATTTACAGTTACCATTACTGGAGATTATACCACGGGGGATATCCTAGGCTATACAGGTAGTTTGCCTTATGGAGTAACAGCCTCTGCATTTAATACCACAACTCGCAGTCTTAGTTTTACAGGTACTGCATCAGCTGCTGATTGGCAGACTTTATTGAGAACTGTAACTTTGACTTCACCTTCTAGTTGTTATGCTACCAACAGGAAGGTGAGTTTCTTGCCAAGCATTAAAAATTTTAATTATTTTAATGGACATTATTACGAATATATATCCACACCAAGCACATGGGCAGCAGCCAAGGCTGATGCGGAAAGCCGTTCATTTTTTGGCAGGCAAGGATATCTGGTAACGATTTCTTCTGAGGCTGAAAACAACTATATTTGGAAACTCATTGGAAACAATTCCTGGATAGGGCTGAGCTGTAATCATACTGAAATCAACGCTGCACTTGGTTATACAAAATACGGAAGTACTACCTATGGTCAGTTTTACTGGGTTACCGGACCAGAAAAAGGCACTTTGGTATCAACTGGTTTAAACAGTCCTGTTGCAGCTTCCGGTGTTTATACACATTGGATAACTGGCGAGCCGAATAATTATCTTGGTGTAGGAGAAAACAGTGGTCACATGTATAGCAGTGGCAGCAGTGGCGGCAATGCAAGTTTTTGGAATGATTTTCCAAGTACCAATGTTATATCATATATTGTAGAATATGGCGGCATGCAAGGGGATGATGAATCTTCAACGATTTCATTCACTCGTAATATCATCATCAGCGGCTCACCATCTGGAACAGTTACAGGAGATGCTACGGTATGTAGTGGCACAAACAGCACCACACTAACCTATGGTGGAACTGGAACTATACAGCGTTGGGAATATTCTACGGATAATTTTGTTACCACTGGTACAACGGTTTCTTCTACTTCCTCTACGTTGACAGTTAATAACCTAAGCAGTTCTAGATATTACCGTGCGGTGGTCAATGCATCAGGTTGTACAAACTTGGCAAGTTCATCGGCATTGATTACGGTGACTACAAGTATTGCTGGTACTATTACAGCTACAAGTGCGGATGTTTGTGCTGGAGGATCAACTGCATTGACACTTAACGGTAACAGCGGTGATATCCAGAAATGGCAGGTGTCTACAAGTTCAAACTTCACTACAGGGGTTACAGACATCAGCAATACAACAAATTCCCTTAGCTATACGCTATCTACAAACGGCACCTATTATTTCCGTGCATCAGTGTTGAATAGTGCATGTGTAGGTGGAACACCTGTGTACACGGTTGGTTATCCTGTTACTGTTACCACAGGAACTGCTCCTGTTGGTGGTACGGTAAGTAGTGCATCCTTCTGTGGAGGCAGCAATGCTGGCACATTAACATTAACCGGTTCTACGGGAACCAGTTACCAGTGGCAGATATCTACGGATGGTGGTGTGGTATATACCAATGCCAGCAGTACATCAACTACTCAAAATTATAGCGGTATTACTAGTACAACAAAATACAGGGTGCTAGTAACCAATGGTTCTTGTGGTACCGCAACAAGTTCAGTAGGAACCGTTGCTGTTGGTATCGCTTATGTGGAAAATACCATTACTTTATCTACAGCAGCAAGTACCGCTGCACAGACAATTACTGTGAATAACCAACCCATCAGCAATATCAGGTATGTTACTACAGGTGCTTCTGGGGCTAGTTTTTCGGGGTTGCCATCAGGCGTTTCAGGCAGTTGGTCTAATGATATGGTAAATATCAGTGGTACAACAACAACTAATGGAACATACAACTATACGGTAACATTAACCGGTGGTTGTGGAACAACCACAGTAACAGCAACAGGAACGATAATCGTCAATATTCCATATAACACTTGGACCGGTACTACGAACAACCTTTGGAATGTAGCTACAAACTGGTCTTTAGGAACAGTGCCAACATCGTCTGAAACCTTTACCATCACAACAGGAGCTCCTCAATTGAATGTTGATTTCACGCTGAGTGGCAACCTAACCATTAGTGGAACCGGTACCTTAACCGTAAATGCAGGTAAAACCTTATCCGTTGCAAGTGGCGGAACAGCAGATTTCGGTGGAAAATCGGTTACCTTCAAATCAGATGCTATCGGAACGGCTCAACTCGGACAAATGTTAGGAACATTATCCAACGCAAGTAATGTAACAACAGAAAGATATATTCCTGCCCGACGTGGGTATCGTTTGATGGCGTCTCCAGTAACTACAACCACCTCCATCAAGTACAATTGGATGGAAAATGCTACATCGGGAAGTACAGCAGGTTATCCTTATGCAGCCGGAACGGCAGTAAATCCAACTGCTGGTTATGGAACCCATATCACAGGTACGGGTACGGGTTTAGATGCTACCCAAACAGGTAATCCATCATTATATAGTTTTAGTACAGGCAGCCAAACTTGGAGTGCGTTAACTTCTACCGCTGGCGTATTCACTTCGGGTGATGCCTATCGTTTGCTGGTTCGAGGCGACAGAAGTATAGATTTAAACAACAATACCCCAACGCCAACCAATACCACATTGCGTATAACGGGAACACCCAAAACAGGTAACCATACGGTAACGGGAAGTGCAGCACAATGGGGTTGGACCTTGGTGGGAAATCCATATCAATCTACAGTAAACATGGTAAGCGTGAAAGCCAATAGTACCAATATCAGGGATTATTATTATGTGTGGGATCCCACATTAGCCACTCGTGGTGCGTATGTAACATACGATTTGAGTTTGTTGACAGCCAATATAACTTCAAATGTAAACCAATATCTACAGCCCGGTCAGGCTACGCTTATCCAAACAGACGTTGCAGGTGCATCCAGCATTTTGTTCCAGGAAACTGATAAAAGTACGGCAGCAAATCAAACAGCTACTTTCCAGCCTGCCGTTGTCTATCCGATGCTCAATGTAGCATTGCATTATACCGACAGTTTAGCGCGCAATGCCCCAGCGATGGATGGGTTCAAAGTAGCCTTTGGTAGCAGTTTCAATAATTTGGTAGACAATAACGATGCGCAAAAGCTCCCCAACTTGGACGAGAATATATCGATTCTTAGGGATGCCAACTACTTGAGCATTGAAAAGCGTAATTTGTATAATGCCTCTACGGAAATCCCAATGAGCATCAGCAATTATATCCGACAGCAATATACTTTGCGCATCAGTTGGAGCAATCCTTCTGACAATAGTTTTATTGCTCAATTGAAAGATGGTTATACCAACACCTTAACGCCCATCAATTTCAGCGGCAATACCGATTACACTTATACCATCGACAACAGTATTGCAGCAAGCAAAGTTTATGATCGCTTCAAGATTGTATTTGTGCCCAATGCAGCATTGCCGGTAAGCGGTTTAACGTTAACAGGATTTTCCAAAGGCAACGCAGTAGCATTGCAATATGAGGCACTGAACGAAAGAGACATGCAAGTGTACGAAATCGAGCGCAGTGCCGACGGTACGGTGTTTACCAAACTAAGCGAGCAACAACCGGTAAACGGCACTTCAGCTACCAATCGTTATAACTATAGCGACAACAATCCGTTAGCGGGTGTTAATTACTACCGCATCATGGGCAGTAGCATCAACGGACAGTTGCAGTATAGCAATGTGATTACCGTTAAAACGGGCAGTTTGTTGCCAACGGTAACTGTAGCACCAAATCCGATTGCAAACAAGGTGTTGAACCTCAAGTTATCGCAATTGACCAAGGGCAGCTATAGAATGACGGTAACCGATGTAGCCGGCAGAACGATTTTCAGCAAGGAAATGGTATATGATGGTGTAAGTTCGACAATCAAAACAAGCTTACCATCAAACCTCAAACCGGGCAATTATTATGTACGCTTAAGCGGCGAGGGAAGCGATTTCACAGAAAAATTCATCATTCAATAATAAAACATCAATAAAATAATAACGATGAAAAATCATTTTAGAAAGGTTGTGTTAATTGTAATTATATTGTTTATAGGAATAAGTGTGTGGGCCCAAGGCCCACCACCCCCTCCCGGATTTGTTGATGATGCCGTAGATGCCTCCAGTAGTGGTTCGGGCGGCACCGATACGCCTTTAGATGGCGGGTTGTCGTTTTTGTTGGCTGCGGGAGTTGCATATGGCGCAAAGAGGAAATTAAGAATTAAGAATTAGGAATCAGGAATCAAGAGGAAATCAAGAATCAGGAATTAAAGTTCTGAATCAAAAATTCCTGATTCCTGATTCCTAATTCCTAATTCATATCAAGGTGTTATAATGATAGGGGTTATTAAAAAAACGCCTTTATATTTTCCCAACCCGCATTTTGATTAATATCCACAAAAACAAAAAGAGCCAAAGCATTTGAATGCTTGGCCCTTTTCTAATTAGAGTGTACGGATTAAAACGATGTATATATTAAAATCTTATAAATGGACATCTTGTATTTCTTACAATCATGCTGTTTCTTGACCTTCCAAATTTGAAGCCAAATTTTAATGTACTGGCATAATAGGCGTCGTTGTTTACAGCATTGCCTCTTTGATCGCCGGCAGAATAACCAGACCTGTTTAAACCTCCCGTTACAACATCTGATTTATTCGACATCTGTGCGGCCATTGCAGCCTTTGCAGAACCACTTCCAAAGTAATTGTAAAAATCTTGGGGATCAATGTAGCTAGTGCTGACATCATCAATATAATCTGTAAAAGTCATTCTGTTTACAATCTCAAAACTGATGTTGAATGTCTCACTTACAAAATATTTTACGCCTACACCATAAGGAACATTCACTTGGGTTAAATTATACTGTTTTCTATTGGTATAATTGGGCATCCCTTGCCCTTCGGTACGCAATCCGTGTAAATCTACCCATTGCTTAGCTCCACTATTGTCTACGTATTGCGCCTGTGGATTAAAATGAAATACCCCAACCCCTATAATGCCGTAAGGGCGAATTTTATGCACCACATCGGTAGCGTCATATTCAAATATTGCAGTTGGATACAATTCGGCAGAAATATTTGCCTCAAATAAAGGTGATCTGAAATGTTGATTCCGCACCAATCTGGCTTCTTCTAATCCACCAGCTCCCTGTATTACACTGTCTGCACCTTCTAATAAACCAAAGTTTATGGCAGCTCTAATACCGATGTAGGGATTAACGGCGTAACTAGCAAACAACCCTTTCATTAACTTGGTCATTTGTACGTTGTTGTCTTTTAAAAATGTCTGTCCTTTGCCTTGGGTGCCACCAAGGTCGCCAAGAAAATTAGATGGCCCAATGTTGACGCCAAACTCAAATTTGGACTGTGCTTTTAACGTGTTGGATGGTAGGGTCATTAACAATACAAGAAGAGCAAAAGGTAGAACTGCTAAAATAGTTGACAAAACATGGCCTTTGTGTCGATGTTGGTTCATGGTACGGGTATTATTTTTCAAAAGTTTTGGACTAATCCCATTAACGACCACAACGCCTTTAATATTTTATCGTAAACCTACAATTTCGATGAATGGACAGCCATTTTAACCTTTTTTTACCATTTCAATATGATCAATTCCATCTTCCAAATAGATATCTCCTTGAGGCTCAAAACCTAAGGAACCGTAAAAAGATGTTAAATAAAATTGTGCACCAATGCGAATATTTTCACCGGTATACATGCTTGTTGTTATCTCAATGGCTTTTTCCATCAAAGTTCTTCCAAGGCCACTTTGCCTGATTGAAGGGGAGGAAACCACTCTACCAATAGACGGCTCTTCATACGCCAAACCGGGAGGCAAAATACGGACATATACAACCAACTGGTGTTCAATAAAACCCAGTACATGTAAACTTTCTTGATCTTTATTATCTTGATCTAAAAAAATACATTGCTGCTCTACCACAAAAACTTCGCTCCTTAACCTTAATAGTTGATAAAGTTCTTCAGGTAATAATGTTTCAAAAGATTTTATGCGCCAACTGAGTTCCATATACCCCTTTTTTTAAAGTCCGCAATCTACTTACTTTCACGTATTATTTATCTTTTTTCAACTTTTATGTTAATTTTTAACCTTAATTTCATCAGGTATTAATAACTTATGATCAGTTTAAATGCCATTTTTTGGATATTGTTGGGCGTTGTGTTGTATACCTACATCGGATATGCTATGGTGATGTGGCTGGTTATTCAGTTTAAGAAATCGATAAGTAATAGCCATTTAATCGACTTTTACCCCCCGGTTGTACATATTATAGCTGCCTACAATGAAGAAGATTGCATTGAAGAAAAACTCATTAATGCTTTAGCCATTGACTATCCTGCGCACTTATATACCGTTATTGTTGTTGCTGATGGATCTACTGATCAAACGGTAGCTATTGTACAAAAATATCCAACGGTTAAACTGATGTTCCAATTATCCAGAAATGGTAAAATGGATGCCCTGAATAGAGCTGTTTCCACTGTTCCAGAAGATGCAATTCTCGTGTTTAGCGATGCCAATACAAGTATCAATGCATCTTCTATACAAACAATAGTAAGGCATTATCAAAACCCTAGGGTAGGGGGGGTGGCAGGGGAGAAACGAGTTTATGCATCCGCCATGGGAGCGGGTATGGCCGAAGGGTTATACTGGAAATATGAATCCGCACTGAAACAACTGGAATCTGATTTTCATACCGTCATTGGCGCTGCTGGGGAATTGTTTTCTATCAGACGAAATTTGTATTTTTTTGATGACAAACCCCTCATTTTAGACGATTTTTCTATTTCGCTGAATGTATGCAAAATGGGTTTTATTGTACAATATGAAGCACAAGCCATCGCCATTGAAGCCCCGTCCATTTCATTGGCAGAAGAACAAAAAAGAAAAATCAGAATCAGTGCCGGCGCTTTTAAAGCCATTTTTAATTATATCGACCTCCTGAATATATTTAAATATGGACGATTATCCTTTCAATACATTTCTCACCGATTTTTTAGATGGACTGTTTGTCCATTAGCATTACCCTTATTATTGATTTTGAATGTTTGGATTGTTGCCCATCTGCACAATTCCATTTATGATGTCTTGCTCATTTGCCAATGCACTTTCTACGGATTAGCCATTTTGGGAAGTTTTTGTACAGAATATAAAACCAAAGTGTTGGGATGGTTGTTTATACCTTTTTATTTTGTATTTATGCATTGGTCTGTTTGGAAAGGTTTTTTCAGGTTTTTACAGGGAGGCCAAAACCCACAATGGGAAAAATCTAAACGGGAAATCATCAATCAATCATAATAATAACACCATAAAATAACGGTAAATTATCTATCACCTAAAAAGCTTTTACACCTTTCCGTTGATTGCTTTAAAGTATATTTGCAAGAAGAAAATTTTATTAATTATACATCTCCCATATTACAAAATGCTATAGAATTCCTTAAAGGTGTTGGCCCTTTTAGAGCTGATATGCTCAAAAAAGAACTGAACATCTTTACGTTTGGAGATTTGTTAGAACATTTCCCCATTCGCCACATCGATAAAACGCAAGTGAAAAGCATTATCGATATTTTCCCGGGGAGTGATTATATTCAAGTTTCAGGAAGATTGATGTCTTATCAAGTGCTTGGTGCCGGCAGAGCAACCCGCTTGGTAGCTGAATTGCGCGACAATACGGGGGCTATTGAGCTCACATGGTTTCAACATATCCAATGGGTTCAAAAATCTTTGGAGCTCGGAAAAGATTATCTGGTTTTTGGGAAACCCGCATTTTTTATGGGTAAACCTCAAATTACCCATCCCGAATTAGAGCTACTATTACCTGGAAATCCCGAAAAAAAGGAATTCCTAGAACCCGTTTACCCTGCTACCGAAAAACTGAAATCAAAAGGATTAAACGGCAGAAACCTAGGAAAATTGACCATTGCATTAATGGCATTAATTTCTGAAAATGATGTACCCGAATTTTTACCGAAACCTATTATTCATGCACTACAACTGTTGAGTCGTTGGGATGCGTTGAAAAATATTCATTTCCCTACTTCTCCCGAAATGTATGAACGGGCAGTGGAACGCTTGAAATTTGAAGAGTTATTTGTAGCCCAAGTACGGTTGAGTATGGCTAGAGAAGGTAGAAAACGATTTTCTAAGGGTATCATTTTTGCATCTGTAGGCAAATTATTCAACGATTTTTATTCAAAATATTTACCCTTTTCATTAACTGGTGCTCAAAAAAGGGTACTTAAAGAAATTAGATTAGATACGGCAAGAGGCAGACAAATGAATCGCTTACTGCAAGGTGATGTGGGCAGCGGAAAAACAATTGTAGCCTTAATGACCATGCTGATTGCTGCCGATAACGGCTTTCAAAGCTGCTTAATGGCACCAACAGAAATATTGGCACGCCAACACCTTGACGGTATTCGTGCACTACTTTCCGAAATGCCCCTCCGCATCGAACTACTTACAGGATCTGTAAAAGCCGCTGCCAGAAGAAAAATACTGGCAGCAACTATTGCTGGTGAAGTGGATATTCTTATCGGTACACATGCCCTAATTGAAAAAGAAGTGGCATTCAAAAACCTCGGAATGGCCATCGTAGACGAACAACATCGATTTGGTGTGGCACAAAGAGCAAAACTGTGGGAAAAAAGTGAAATCCCCCCGCATGTGTTGGTAATGACGGCAACACCCATTCCCCGCACATTGGCGATGACCGCCTACGGCGACCTCGATTACAGCGTTATGGATGAACTTCCTCCGGGCAGACTACCGATTAAAACCGTGCATCGCATAGAATATGCCCGCCCACAAGTAATGGATTTTATCAAATCTGAAATCATAAAAGGCCGGCAAATTTACATCATCTTCCCCCTCATCGAGGAAAGCGAAACACTAAACTATGAAAACCTCATGAAGGGCTATGAAAACGTAAAAGCCTATTTCCCAGAACCCAAATACTACATCAGTATGGTACATGGTAAAATGCCCGCCGACCTCAAATCTGTGAACATGAACCGTTTTGTACAAAATGATACCCAAATCATGGTGTCTACCACTGTTATTGAAGTGGGGGTAAACGTGCCCAATGCCTCTGTAATGATTATTGAAAGTGCCGAAAAATTTGGATTGAGTCAACTACATCAACTTAGAGGTAGGGTTGGTAGGGGCTCAGAAAAAAGTTATTGCATCCTCATTACCGGCGACGCTATTTCTAAAGAAGCTAGAGAACGTTTAGCCGTTATGTGCAGCACTAACGACGGATTTAAAATTGCAGAAAAAGATTTGGAAATAAGAGGCCCCGGCGATATTGAAGGTACCCGACAAAGTGGACTGCTCAATTTTAAACTCGCTAACATCATTGCCGATAAACTTTTGTTGGATAAAGCAAAAGAAATGGCAGATGAAATCACCGACACCGACCCCCTGTTGGTATCGGAGTTGAATGTACGACTTAAAGAATATTTACTTGCTCAAAAAGGTAAAACCGAATGGAGTAAAATTTCTTAAAAAAAACAATCAATTTTAGTACAATTAACATCTCTATAAGATTAATAATGATACTTTTAATAAATTATGAAAAATAAATCATTGGTGTATGCTTGTTTTGCTGCTTTCTTATTGCTATCGCATAGCAAAAGCAACAGCCAGTCATTTTATGCATTGGATTTTACCGAAAATAAAGGCCAATGGAATGGCAATTTTAGTTTTAGGGCAGAAGCCGGAAATGGTGCCATTTTCCTCGAAAAACAAGGTTTCACCATACTTCAACACCACCCCGACGACTTTAAAAAAATCAACGAACACCTCCATGGTGGCCATTCTGCCGACAATGGCTCCACAATGATGGACAAAGATCGCCAAAAGGAAAGCATAAAATCTAGCATCGTTGAACACACTATTCCCAACAATGGTATCACAGAGGAAAATTTTACCATAAGATCCCACGCCGTAAAAGTACATTTCGCCAACAGCAACACACTTGCTACCATGGTTCCTGAAAAGAAGAGAGAAGGCTACGATAATTATTTCTTGGGTAACGACTCTACCAAATGGAAGTCTAACGTTTCTGCTTATGGCGCAATGGTGTGTAAGGAGATTTATCCACAAACAGATATACGTTACTACAGCGAGGGGGGTAAATTGAAATATGATATTATCCTGCATCCCGGTGCCGATCCTAGCCGCCCGGTAATGGAATACGAAGGTGCCGATAACCTAAAAGTTAAAAACAACGAATTATATATCGGTACTTCTGTGGGTACCATTAATGAAATGTCGCCCTATGCCTATCAAATTATTGATGGATTAAAAAAAGAAGTGGCTTGTCGCTTTAAGTTAAAAGGAAATAATGTAAGTTTTGAACTGGCTAAATATGATGCTCGATATACGGTGGTGATAGATCCGATGCTAATATTTTCGAGCTATACCGGCAGTAAATCGGGTAATTGGGGCTTTACCGCAACACCTGGCAACGATGGTAGCTTTTTTGCCGGAGGCGTTGTGTTTAATGGCGGCGGATACCCCGTCTCTACTGGAGCCTACCAAAACCAATTTAAAGGCGGAGGCGCATTGGGTGTGGATGTGGCAATCACTCGTTTTAGCCCCAATGGAAACGCCAGAATGTATTCTACCTACCTTGGCGGAAAAGATGATGAATACCCCCACAGTTTATTTGCTGATCCACAAGGCAACTTGGTAATTCTTGGCAGAACTTCATCCACAGATTATCCCTTCTTTACAAAAGCAGGTGCATTAGGCCAATCTGATATCTTTGTTACCAAATTAAACACCACCGGAACAGCACTTATCGGCTCTATTAAAATTGGCGGCGCCGGCGTTGATGGCGCAAATATGGACGCTTCCGGACAAGCCACTTGTAATGGATTGCTCTACAATTATGGCGACAATTCAAGAAGTGAGGTAATCCTTGATGCCAATAATTTTGTATATATCGCTTCTCAAACTACCTCTGGAGATTTTCCCTTGGTGAGTGCATTTCAAACTACATTGGGCGGCAAACAAGATGGGGTAGTCATCAAACTCAACCCAAATCTTACCGCCATTCAATTCAGCAGCTATTTAGGTGGCTCGGGTGATGATGCCAGTTTTGTATTATCGCTAAACCCCTTTAACAGTGATATTTATGTAGCCGGTGGAACAGCTAGTCCTAATATGCCGTCAGCTTCTAACACTTTTTTGGGTACCATCGACGGATTTATATCGATTATTCCCAATGCAGGTGGATCCATCAAACAAACGAAATATTTGGGTACACCTGAACTCGATATTATTTACGGTATTCAATTTGATGGAAAGGGTTTTCCTTACATTATGGGTATTTCTTTGGGTTCATGGAAGGTTACAGCAAATGTAAATTTCTCAAACCCCGGAGCTAAACAATTCATTACCAAGTTGTTACCTGATCTTTCTACTGAAGTTTACTCCACCGTATATGGTACCGTATCTGCCATTCCCAATATTTCCCCTGTAGCTTTTTTAGTGGATCGCTGCGAAAATGTATACGTTTCCGGTTGGGGTGGAAAACTGAACCCCTGCTTTGGAAACAATTGCTTCGACAATAAAACAGCCGGTCCGTTAGGGATGCCCTTAACACCTGATGCATTTAAATCAACCACAGACAATAGGGATTTTTATTTCTTTGTATTGGAAAAAGATGCGGCTAGTCAATTGTATGGTAGCTATTTTGGGCAAACAGGTGGGGAAGGCGATCATGTGGACGGTGGAACCAGCAGATTTGATAAGCGCGGTGTTATTTATCAAGCTATTTGTGCCAATTGTTTGGGTTCAAGTGCCTGTCCGAGCTCTCCCATTACTTTGCCATTGCCCATTACTCCAGGAGTAATCGCCCCTGTTAATGCTGCTCTAGGTACAGGAAGTGGTGGAGATTGTAATTTATATGCCGTAAAAATATTGTTCGATTTTCAGGGGGTAACTGGTGGGGTTAAAGCTTCCATTGATGGCGTTCCTTATGATACCAGTGGTTGTGTTCCGCTTACCGTTGATTTTGAAGATACCGTAGGGGCTGCAAAAAGTTACGAATGGAATTTTGGCGATGGTTCGCCCAAATTGCTTACCACCAATACCAACGTTTCTCATGCATATGGCACTACTGGGTTTTATACGGTTCAACTGATCGCCATCGACGATTCTAAGTGTATTCCTAGAGATACCACTTATATACAAATTAATGCAAGATCAGATAAGGCGTTATTGGATTTTTCTGAAGTCAAATTGCAGCCTTGCCAAAATCTTTCTTTCTTATTTTCCAATAATACTTTGGCGCCCCCCGGAAAGGTTTTTGCAGCCAATGCCTTTACTTGGGATTTTGGCGATAATACCCCAAGACAAATCACTGGCAACGGTACCATTACCCACACTTTTTCCGCAGCCGGCACCTATTCTGTTAAAATGGTGATGAACGATACCAGTTTTTGTAATTATCCAGATTCCTTAACTGCTACGCTCCGGATCGCCCCCAATGTAGTGTCTAAATTTACTACCAAGCAATCGGGATGCGCACCTTATGTGGCTTCATTTAATAATATTTCTGTGGCTGGGTTAAATTTTACCTGGGAATTCGGTGATGGAACCGTCTATAATGGAACTACCCCACCAGCAAAATTGTATACCACTCCAGGCGTGTATACGGTTACCTTAATTGCTGCAGATCCAAGTACCTGTAATCTTATCGACAGTTCTCAAATCACCATAACGGTGTACGATAATCCTTTAGCAAACTTCAGTTTTAGTCCTAATCCCGGACAAGAAAATACGCCTACACGTTTTACTAATACATCCTCAGGGGCTACCAAGTACTTTTGGTCTTTTGGCGATGGAGATACGTCGTTGTTGGTAAATCCAGTGCATCAATACAAACAGACCGCATCTTTTTTGGCTTGTTTAGGTGCTTCCAGTGCGTTTGGTTGTATTGATACCATTTGCCAAAGGATAAGTTCAGTAATATTGCCTGTGGTGGATGTGCCAAATGCTTTTACACCCAACAATGATGGCATAAATGATGTTATTTTTGTGAGGGGTTTTGGTATTGAAAAAATGAATTTCATGATATTCAATCGCCAAGGGAAATTGGTGTTTCAATCTACAGATCAAAATATTGGTTGGGATGGAAAATACAAAGGACAATTGCAGCCTATGGATGCATATGCCTTTGTGTTGGAAGTACAGTTTGCAGATGGGAATCGATATACAAAAAAAGGCGATATAACAATTTTGCGATAATATATTCAATCAAATCTAATGAAAAAGTGGATTTTACGTTTGGGTTTTCTGGGAATGATTGCTACGATTTGTGGTAGTGTAGATGCGCAGGATTTGCATTTTTCGCAGTTTTTTAATTCGCCACTAACCACCAATCCGGCAAATACAGGGTTTATTCCTGATGCTGATTTTAGGTTGGGTGCACATTATAGAGAACAATGGAAAAGTATTCCAGTACCTTATACAACCCAAAGTATTTATGGTGATGCACAGGTGTTTAGGGATCGATTTGAAACCGGTTGGATAGGATTAGGCGGCGTAATAATGAGGGATGTTGCCGGCTCAGGAAACCTAACTTCAACCAAGTTTTATGTTTCTGCCGCATACCACCAAATGTTGGGCAGTACCGGATTGTTAAGTGCCGGATTTAATACCGGATTATCCAGCAAACGGGTTGATATCGCCAAATTTACTTTTGACAACCAATGGAACGGAAAGTTTTTTGATGTCCAAACGCCTTCAGGAGAAACATTTGCCGCCAATAATATGAATTATCTTGATGTGCAAATTGGTTTAAATTACGCATGGTTTCCATCAGATAACACATATATGCATGGGGGATTCTCTATCCAACACGTAAATAAACCTTCTGAAACCTTTTTCACTTCCACACCAGGCTATAGTAATCAAATTGCTCCTCGTTACATTGTTTTTGCTGATGCCGTAATCAAAGTACATGATCGTTGGATATTGACACCTTCGTCTTATTTCAGTGCACAAGCCAACGCAACAGAATTTATGGTAGGTATGCACGCAAACGTAAACATCTCTCAACATGGAGAACAACAACTGATTGCAGGATTGTATTACCGCAATGCGGATGCCATTATTCCCATGATTGGGTATCAATGGCAAAATTTCAAATTCACTTTTACCTTTGATGCCACCAATTCGTTATTACAGAACTACACCAACAAAAATGGAGCTACAGAAATGTATATGCAATACAACGGCTTTTATCAAAGCTACAATGGCGATTTGAGACAAAGTCTTTGCCCCTCATTCAAATAATGAACGGTTATTGCCCTTCATTCAATTTATCTTTTGTCAAAAGTATCAGATGTTGCAGCATTGAATTATTTTTACCAAAAAAATATGCCTTCAACCGTGAAATATGGGGCAATAACAGCAGATATTATCAATGCTTTTAAAGCCATAATTGGGGATCAATATGTTGTAACAGACGAAGAATCTTTTGCAAAATACGGGAAAGATGAAACTGAAAATTTATTCTTTGCACCTGAGGTGGTTGTAAAACCTCGAACAACCGAAGAAATAAGTGCCATTTTAAAAATTTGCAACAAAGAAATACTCGCAGTAACGCCCCGTGGTGCGGGTACGGGATTAAGTGGCGGCGCATTGCCACATCTTGGCGGCGTGTTGTTAAGTACAGAAAGATTAAACACCATTCTTGAAATAGACGATAAGAATTTCCAAGTAACTACCGAACCCGGCGTAATTACCGAAGTGTTGCAAAATGCTGTGAAAGAAAAGGGCTTGTTTTACCCGCCCGATCCTGCCAGCAAAGGTTCTTGTTTTATTGGGGGAAATATCGCAGAAAGTAGTGGCGGACCCAAAGCAGTTAAATATGGCGTGGTAAAAGATTATGTACTCAACCTTGAAGTAGTATTGGCAACCGGAGAAATCATGTGGACAGGCTCGAATGTACTCAAAAATGCCACAGGATACAACCTTACACAGTTGATGGTAGGCAGTGAAGGCACGTTAGGCATTGTAACCAAAATTGTATTGCGTCTTATCCCGGCACCGAAATTTGATTTGTTGATGTTGGTGCCCTTTCGGTCGGTAGAACAAGCCGGTGAGGCTGTAAGTACCATTTTTAAAGCCGGATTTTTACCCAGCGCCCTTGAATTAGTCGAAATCAACGCATTAACAATTGTGAGTAAATTTATCGGCGTTTCCGCAATTCCTGTAACCCCTGATACTGAGGCACACCTCATTATTGAAACCGATGGTAATAATATGGACTCCTTGATGGAAGATATGGAAGCCATCGCCACATTATTACAACAATTTGATATTGGAGAAATTTATTTTGCCGATGATGCCCAACAAAAAGCGGAACTGTGGAAACTGCGCAGAAAAGTAGCCGAAGCCGTGAAATTGGTTGGTTATACCATTGAAGAAGATACTGTTGTGCCTCGGGCAGCATTGCCAGCATTGATAAGAGGTGTTAAAAAACTAGGGAAGGAACAAGATTTTGAGGTAGTCTGCTACGGCCATGCCGGTGATGGAAACTTGCATATCAGGGTAAAAAAAGAAGGCATCCCTAACAGCCACAATATCCCTGAAATGACAAAAATCCTCAGAAGCATGTTTATATTAGTGAAAAGCCTAGGCGGCACCATTAGTGGCGAACATGGTATCGGACTCATTCAAAAACCATATATGGATATCGTTTTTACTGATACCCAATTTAGACTGATGAAAGCCATCAAACTCGCTTTCGACCCCAACCAAATATTAAATAAAGGAAAGATCTTTGATTTTTAATGCTTAGGTTACAACTTTTTTTATTAATAATATTTTCAGCATATGTCTCCACTAGTTTTATTCAGTTTTGTAATAGGGTATTTCTTGATTTTACTCGCTGTGGCTTGGGTTACCTCTAGAAATTCTACCAACGATTCTTTTTTTATCGGAAACCGCAATTCCAATTGGTTTCTGGTGGCTTTCGGAATGATTGGCACGTCCCTTTCTGGTGTAACATTCATTAGCGTTCCGGGTGCTGTAGGATTGAGCGGATTCGCCTATTTTCAAATTGTTATTGGCTACCTGATTGGTTATGCAGCGGTAGCAATGGTGTTATTACCCTTATACTACAAACTCAATCTTACTTCTATTTACAATTACCTGAGTACCCGCTTAGGGTTTGCTTCATATAAAACAGGTGCATCATTTTTCATTTTATCCAGAACATTGGGTGCTACAGCCCGTTTATATTTAGTGGTTAAAGTGTTGCAAGATACCATCCTGAGTAGTTTGGGCGTCCCTTTTTGGTTAACGGCATTAATTATATTGGTGATGATTTTACTCTATACGTTTGAAGGAGGCGTTAAAACAATTGTTTGGACAGACACACTCCAAACTACCGGAATGCTGGCAGGATTGGTGATTTGCATTATCTACCTATTACAAACTTTACACCTAGATATATCAAGTGCATGGCATTCAATCGGTGATAAAGGATATACCAATATTTTCAATACCAACCCGCTCTCGAAAACATTTTTCCTCAAACAAATTATCGCCGGTGCTTTTATAACCATCACCATGACTGGAATGGACCAAGAAATGATGCAAAAAAACATCAGCGTAAAAACTTTGGGTGGCTCACAAAAAAATATGCTCACGTTCTCCATCATCTTATTGGTAGTTAATTTGATGTTTTTATTTTTGGGTGGATTACTGTATTTGTTTGCAGCGTCAAAAGGTGTTTCTGCTACCGGCGACCAAATTTTCCCTGTAATGGCACTTCAATTTATGCCTGCAGCCATTGCTGTAATATTCATCTTGGCACTTATTTCTGCACTTTTCCCCAGTGCAGATGGTGCCATCACAGCACTCACCTCATCTTTTTGCATCGATATTATGGGTATTCAACGCAACGAAAACCTATCGGATGCCCAGCGAAAAAGAACCAGACAAATTGTTCATCTATCTTTTAGTGGCATCTTTTTATTACTGGTGATGGTTTTTTATCAATTGAATAACCCTAGTATGATTGGCGTAATTTTGAAAATTGCAGGGTATACCTACGGTCCAATTTTGGGATTATTCAGTTTTGGTATTTTAACAAAAAGACAAGTTGCCGATAAATGGGTTCCAGTGGTATCAATTTTGTCACCATTGGTTTGCTTTTTGCTAGATAAATACCAACAACAATTGTTTGGCGGTTTTGAAATTGGACTGGAATTATTGGTGATAAATGGATTATTAACGTTTATAGGATTGTTAATCATTTCCAACAAGAACAAACAATAGCCTCAATTGCTTATTTTTGTAAAAAATTTTTTTCATTTGGAGTGGATGCCTGAAAAATTAGTTGATTACACAGATACAATGACTGCCGAGGAAGACGAACTTTTGGCAGCAATTGAAGCGTTTACTACACTAAATCATCCAGAACCTTGGATGCTTAGTGGGAAAGTGCAAGGTACTTTGTTAAAAATGTTGAGCAATATGCTCCAACCAAAGTATATTCTTGAAATTGGTACGCTAACAGGATACAGTGCAATTTGTTTGGCAGATGGATTGGTGCATGATGGTGAATTGCATACCATAGAAAAAAGAGAAAAAGATGCGGAAGCGGCTTCCTTTTATTTTGAACATAGTAGGTTTGCCCAACAAATTAAATTGCATGTAGGTAATGCAGGAACAATCATCCCTACACTAAATAAAACATGGGATCTTGTTTTTATTGATGCTGATAAAGTGAATTATATAAAATACTATGAAATGGTATTGCCGCTTGTGAGAAAAGGAGGCTTTATTTTGGCTGATAATGTGCTTTTTCACGGACAAGTATTGGAAAAGTCTATACAGGGTAAAAATGCAAATGCCATTCACCAATTCAACAATCATGTGCGCGAAGATGCTCGTGTAACACAAGTGTTGTTAACGGTAAGGGATGGATTGTTGCTAATTAAAAAGAATTAAAATTTAAAACGTAAATATGAAGATATTAAAATGGTTGACAGTATTTGTGCTGGTATTATTTTGTACTGTAGAAAGTTTTGCACAACTGCGTGCTGATATGATTAAAGAATACATCAAAAACTATCAAGAATTGGCTATCAATGAAATGAAAAGATCCGGTGTGCCGGCAGCCATAACTTTGGCACAGGGAATTCTGGAAACAGATGCCGGGAAAAGCGATTTGGTGCTATCTTCCAATAACCATTTTGGCATCAAATGTAAATCTATATGGAAGGGGGAAAAGGTTTACCACGATGATGATATGAGGGGTGAATGTTTTAGAAAATATCCAACAGCCGCAGACTCTTATACAGACCATTCCGATTATTTGAGAACTAATACACGATATGATTTTCTGTTTCGCTTAGAACCCGAAGATTATAAAGCATGGGCTAAAGGATTAAGATCTGCTGGATATGCCACCAATCCTCGTTATGCAGATGTTTTAATCAACTATATCGAAACCTATAACCTCAACCAATTTTCGTTGATTGCAATGGGTAAATTGCCTGCAATTTCCAATGATAGTGCTATTGTGGCCATTAATACTAAGCATACATCCGCAGAACAAACACAATCCTCCTTGTTTTTAGAAAATATCTCCTTGTCTACAGGTGAGGTATCAGAAGATGACATAAAATTTATTTCTGTAAAATCTATAAAAAATAGTAAGGAAAACCCACAATCAATAAAGGGACAAAGAATTAAGCATATTGTTAAAAAAAATGATACCCTAAGTGCTATAACAAAAAAATATGGCGTTAGTCAATCTTTGGTGGCTGAATGGAATAACCTAAAAAAAGATAAACTTATGGTTGGCCAAGAATTGTGGATTTATAAATAAAAAAATGGAATGCATACTGTCAACGTAAACGACAAAACTTTTACTTCTTATATTACCGCTGCAGAATTAAAAATTACCAATGAGCGTTTGGCTGCTGAATTGGCTTTAGACTATACAGATAAAAAACCGTTGTTTATAGCCATTCTAAACGGTTCTTTTATGTTCGCAGCAGATTTGTTTAAACAAATCAATTTTCCCGCTGAAATATGTTTTATTAAATTAGCCTCATATAAAGGTACCAAATCTACCGGAAATGTTATAACTTCCATAGGATTGGATATTGATTTGCACGAGCGTCATGTTGTTTTGCTAGAAGACATCATTGATACCGGCAAAACATTGTATTCTTTTTTGCCTCAATTGATACACCAACAACCCCTTTCACTAAAAATTTGTGTGTTGTTGCATAAACCGGAGTGTACCGTTTTCCCCGTAACCATTGATTACTTAGGTTTTAGTATTCCAGATCGGTTTGTAGTAGGCTATGGACTTGACTATGACGGCTTTGGAAGAAACTTGCCTGAAATTTATCAATTGTCTGAAGAAACCAAAACATGATTAGAATTAGTTCGATAGTGATTTTCTTCTATTGTCTTAACTTGGGTTTATCTGCTCATGCGCAAACTTATATTAGGGGTGAAGTGGTAAATGAAAAGGGGGAGGGGCTTCAGAATGTAAAAATCATTGTGCATTCTACTAGTTTATCTTACAGTTCGGGTACAGACGGTGGTTTTGGGATTTTAGGTTCCACACAAACAGATAGTTTAAGCTTTTATTTGGAGGGATATGAATCACTTCATACGAAAGTTAAAACGGCTGACTTTGTTAAATTAGTGATGAAGATGAAAGCCTTTACTGCCAGTTTACAACACCATGCATTGGTTTCTATTACCGGCGATTTAAATGCCGGATTAAATAAAAAGCGTATAGTTGGGGAAGAAACCTATTCTACTAACCTTGAAAATCGATTTGTTACCACCAGTATATTCCCATCCACTAGTTTTGTGCCCAACGGCAATAGGGCATCTTACAGTAATATTAGACGATTTATTCATACCAACAGCATTATTCCTACAGATGGTGTTAGAATAGAAGAAATGCTCAATTATTTTAATTTTAATGTAAAGGAACCAGAAAAAGACAGTGTGTTTGGTTTTCAATCAATGCTGACCAATTGTCCTTGGAATATGCAAAATCAATTATTTTTTGTGCAATTGAGTGCCAAAAAAGTGCCGTTGGATAAAGTTCCTCCCAGTAATTTGGTTTTTCTTATTGATGTATCAGGATCAATGGATATGCCTAATAGGTTACCTTTATTAAAATCGTCTTTTCAAAAATTGGTGCAAAACTTAAGGGCTATTGATACATTGTCTATTGTAGTGTATGGAGGCGTAGTAGGAGTGATGTTGCCACCCACTGGCGGTGCTGAAAAGACCAAAATTTTAGAGGCAATAGAAGCACTTACACCCGAAGGTAATACCCCTGGAGAAGCCGGTATTCTACAAGCTTATAGAATTGCTAAAAGTCAATTTATTAAAGGAGGGAACAATCGCATCATTTTAGCCACTGATGGCGATTTTAATGTGGGACAAACAACTGAAAAAGACCTCGATGAGTTGATTACAAGAGAAAGGCAATCCGGTATTTATTTAACCTGTTTGGGTGTAGGTATGGGAAATTACAAAGATTCAAAAATTGAGATTCTTGCAAAAAAAGGAAATGGCAACTTTGCGTACCTTGATACAGAAGAAGAAGGTGAAAAAGTATTAGTGAAAGAGTTTACCCAAACATTATATGCTGTTGCAGACGACGTATACCTCAATGTGAAATTTAATCCCACATGGGTGAGTAAATATCGGTTAATAGGATTTGATAACAAACGTAAGGCATTGGAAGACTCTACAAGTGTATTAGAAGGTGGTGAAATTGGATCGGGTTATACTTTAACGGCTATTTTTGAAATAGAACCGGCACAACCCCTTCCAGGATTGGCTGTAAGTAAAGTAAATAATACTTTATTTGCTGAAACAAAAATTCATTACAAATCCCCGCAAAAAAAGGAGTCAAATTATTCTAATTTTCCTTGTATATATAATTTTCAACCTTACGAAGAGATGCCGCAACATTTGAGGTTTGCGGCATCTGTGGCTTTATTTGGGTCTTTCCTAAAACAGTCTGAATATATTCAAAATATGAAATGGGAAGATTTAATTAGTATGATTCAACGCTGTGTTGACTACTCCAATTCCCTTCAAAAACAATTTCTTGATTTGGTTATTGAAGCTCAGAAAATTTATGCACCCCCAAAAAAGAAAAAAATATTGGGGTTTTAACCAAACATTTCCTTTACCCTTTCAAAAAAGCTTTTATCGCTTTTTTCTGGCTTAGGTACAAAGTTTGAAGAAGGTTGCATTTTTTCTACCATTGATTTTTCTTCAGGTGTAAGTTGTTGCGGAATCCAAACATTTACGTGTATGAGTTGGTCTCCCTTTTCATAGTTGTTGTTTACTTCAGGAAAACCTTTACCTTTTAACCTGAATATTTTACCTCCTTGTGTGCCTGCTGGAATTTTTATTTTTGCCTTACCATCAATAGTAGGTATTTCCACTTGCGTGCCAAATACTGCATCTGGAAAGGAGATAAATAAATCATACACCACATTCAAACCATCTCTTTGAAGAAGCAGATTTGCTTCCTCTTCAATCAAAATGATCAAATCTCCTGGAGGGCCACCTTTTTCTCCTACGTTACCTCTGCCAGTAAGGTTTAATTGCATCCCTTCCTGAACACCCGCAGGTATATCAAGGGTTACCGTTTCTTCACCATACACCCTTCCATCACCTTTACAAGCTGTACATTTCTGGGTAATGATTGAACCATCGCCATTACACATTGGACAGGCTGTAACAGTTTGCATTTGTCCTAAAAAAGTATTGGTTACTTTTTTTACTTGCCCGCTTCCGCCGCAAGTGCCACAAGTTTGAAAAGACGATTTGTCTTTTGCCCCATTACCGCCACAAGTAGAACAAGTAATATGTTTTTTTACTTTTACCGTTTTTGATGCGCCTTTTGCTATTTCCTCAAAATTGAGTTTAAGCTTAATCCGCAAATTTGATCCCCTAACACCTCTAGGACGACCACCTGATTGGCGTCTTCCCTGACCGCCAAAGAAATTTTCAAATACATCATCGCCAAAAACATCTCCGAAGTTGCTGAATATATCTTCCATATTCATGCCGCCTCTGCCACCACCGCCACCTGGTCGCCCAGCACCAGCCACACCAGCATGGCCATATCTATCGTATTGTGCTTTCTTATCTTGATCGCTCAATACCTCGTACGCTTCCGCAGCTTCCTTAAACTTATCTTCCGCACCTTTGTCCCCAGGATTCCTATCTGGATGAAATTGCATCGCAACTTTCCTGTATGCTTTTTTAATCTCGTCTGCCGAAGCTGTTTTTGGCACACCTAATATCTCGTAAAAATCTCTTTTGCTCATAATTTGAAAGAATATTGCTTATTTTCCTATCACCACTTTGGCGTATCTGATTATCTTATCATTGAGGTAATATCCTTTCTCTACCTCATCAATGACTTTTCCAACCATGTCTTCGTTTGGTGCAGGTATTTCGGTAATGGCTTCATGAATGTCTGCATTGAATTCAGTACCAATGGTTTCCATCATTTTTACACCTTTAGACGTTAACGTGTTTTTAAATTTATTAAATACCAACTGAACGCCTTCTCTAATGATGATTGGATCTTCCGTCATATACATCATTTTCTCTACCCTAGAACAATCATCCAATACTTCTAACATTGATTTAATAACTTCCTGGCCGGCAGTTTGTGTATATTCAATCCTTTCTTTTGCACTGCGTCTCCTGAAATTGTCAAACTCGGCGTACAACCTCAAGTATTTATCTTTTTGATCTTGTAACTCTTCTTTAATTTTATTCATCTCTTTTAATAACTGTGCTTCTTCATCAATCAAAACCTCTGTTTCCATTGGTTCTCCGGTGTTTGACAAATTTTCAGCATTTTGATCTTGTGGAACTTCAATTTTCACCTCTTTTTCTTCCATGGTATACATTTTTTGTCATCTTGACTAAATCAAAACACTTGCCAAACTTGTATTTTAAGCCAAATTGTCAATATTTAAACAGCCAATTGAAATTAATCTCGCAATAATTTAAAATATAGATAGGCTAATGCCAAAACTAAAAAGATAAAGAAGCCTAAACCATTACCCAATAGACCTACCAATAAACCAACACCCGCTCCCAATAGAAAAAATAATTCCACATTGGTTTGTGGTTCCCAAATAATGGATTTTAAAGATGCTTTGTGTTCAATATTGCTCAACACTTTGTTGATGTATCGATGTTGTTTCGCAGATATAGTGGTGTGATGAGCTGCCGCATAATCTGTAACCATCTGCTGAACAGTTTGCTTTACTGTAACGGTTTTTTCTGCAATGAATTCATTTTTATCGATAGGTTCAATGGATGTAGTTGCTTTTACTTCTTGCATTTCAGACAATATTTCACTGAATGTATTGGTGTTTACAATTGCGATGGGTTGTTCCACTTTTTGTTGTAATTCATTTGGTTGGATTTGTGGTTCATTACTTTGATTACTTCCAATTGATGGACCTTCTACAGCCGGATGATAGCTAAATCCTTGCTGAAATTTAGCTGTTGTGCATGATGTATTGGCCATTAAAAAAGCCAAAAAAACAATGAATAGAGGTTTTAAATTGTTCAAACGCATGTTGTCAATATTTTTGCAAAGATATTAGTTTTTGTAACAGATGTAAATTTAACTGAAAGCATTCTATAATAGTATCTTTGTAATATGACAAAAGTTAGGTTAAGAAGCAAGATAGGGCATAGGGTGATTAATGGACATCCATGGATTTTTGCAAATGAGGTGCTTGATATTGAAGGTGATGCAACACCAGGTAATACGGTGTTTGTTGAAACACATGATGGTAAATTTGTAGGACAAGGATATTTTAATCCTAAATCTCAAATTATTGTAAGGTTGTTGAGTAGAAAAAAAACAGATGTAATTAATGCCGATTTTTTTCTCCAAAGTATAAAAGAAGCTTGGGAATATCGCCAAAAAATTGGGTATACAGAAAATTGCAGATTAATTTTTGGTGAAGCAGATGATTTGCCACAATTGATTATTGATAAGTTTAATGATTATTTTGTTATACAAACACTGGCATTAGGCATTGATAAATGGAAGCCTGAGATTGTTGCCGCGTTACAGACTGTTTTTAATCCCAAAGGTATTTTTGAGCGCAATGATGTGCCAGTACGTGAACTGGAAGGACTACCACAACAGAAGGGTTTTTTATCGGCACCTTTTGATACCAATATTTTGATTAAAGAAAATGGACTACAATTTTATGTAGATATCATGAATGGTCAAAAAACGGGGTATTTTCTTGACCAACAAGATAATCGCCGTGCCATTGAACATATTGTGAAAGGCGCTGATGTATTGGGTGCCTTTTGTTATACAGGAAGTTTTGAGTTGCATGCTGCTTTTTATGGTGCAAAAAAGGTTTTAGGATTAGATATTTCTGCCAATGCGGTAGCCCAATCTGAACGAAATGCCAAGTTAAATGGGTTGGATCATATTTGTTCATTTATGGAAATCAACGCTTTTGATGTGTTAAAAGAATGGACAAAAGAGGGGAAATTGTGGGATGTGGTGATGTTAGATCCCCCATCTTTTACAAAAACAAGGGGAAACATTGAAAAAGCAATTGCCGGCTACAAGGAAATTAATCTTCGTGGTATGAAGTTGTTAAAGCCTGGTGGCTTTTTGGTAACTTCTTCTTGTACAAATCTTATACATCCAGATTTATTTGTGGAAACGATTCAACTGGCTGCTAAAGATGCCAAAAGGAAATTAAGACAAGTGGTATTGCATACGCAATCCTCAGACCATCCAATTGTTCCGGGGATGGAAAATACGAATTACCTCAAATTTTTGATTGTGCAAGTGTTATAATAAAACAAGGGAATTGTTAAAATGTAGGTACAATAAACCAAAAAAAACTACATTTTAATTATTTATTCACCTGAAATTTACCAGATTCAACAACCCTTCCTGTAGCATCTTTTAATTGAAAAATATAAATTCCACGCGTAAAATTGGTGAGATCTAGCGTGTTGTGGGCGTTAAGTTCATTGATATCGACCACTTTCTTTCCAAGAAAATTGAATACAACAAAATTGTAATTTTTTGTAGTATTTTTTTGAAGATCAATATTGATAAAAGAAATTGCTGGATTAGGATAGCAAGAAACAATCCTTGGAGATACTATTGAAGCACTGGTCAAAAAGCTGTCTGTCTGCAAACCTAAGTGAGGTGCAGTTACAGCCATGAGTGCTACAAAAAGTAAATTTTTTATCATTGTTTATGAAATGCTTTATAAAAAATAACCCTAAGTTGAGTTATAGGAAATTATTTACAAAGTAAATACAAATTCCGACAATTGATAGAGGAAATTGCCGGAATTTGTAGGGAAATTGTTAATTTTTATCTAATTTCTATTGAATTGAAACAAGTGTTTGTTGAATTGCTTCAAAATTAGGCTGCTCACCTGCATTATCAAGCACTTCTGCATAACGTACTGTTCCTTCCGCATCAATTACAAAAGCCGATCTTTTTGATACGCCTTTCATGTCAAATACAAAAGTGTCGTACAACGAACCATAAGTAGTACTGATTTCCTTGTTAAAGTCAGAAAGCAATGTAAAGTTATAGTTTTGTTCTGCTTTGAATTTTGCCAAAGTGAAAATGGAATCTACAGAAATGCCTAAAACTATAGCATTTAAATTATTATACGCTTGAAGACCATCTCTTACTGAACATAATTCGGTAGTACATACACCTGTAAAGGCCTGTGGAAAAAACAAAAGCACCACATTTTTACCTTTAAATTCGCTTAGGGTTACTTTAGATTTATCACTGTCAAACAAACTGAAATCGGGGGCTGCATGGCCAACTGAGATACTCATTTTACATTAGTTTTTAGAATGCAAATATAGGATTAGAATTTGAGTAGTACGTGCAGACTTTTAACCCAATTTACTTCTAATATCTAATTTGAGTTAATCCAATTGAGCCAGTCCCTTTTTTATTTTTTCAATTGGATAATTAAAACTTAGGGCAACGCACTTTATCTCTGCTTGTATTTGCTGTAGGTAGAAAATTGATGTAGGATAAGCCAAATTCGATACCACCCGTACCTTGGCTGGCTGTTATCAATGGTGAAATATTTGCATCATAACTCAAAGAAAAACTAATTGGTCGAAGATCTAATTTTATTACGGGCACAAATGCATCATTGTATCGATACATCGCTCCAACGTGAAACACATTTGCAAATTCATCGCCATCGCCTAATTTATGTGATAATATTGCACCTACAATGGCCATTTTGTATTGTGCTTGTTGGCTGTAATCACCATGAATGGTAATATAATTTACTCTGTCGGCATTAAGTTTCACTCCCCCTGAAAATACTAATTTGGGTAGATGATTGATATTTTTATAAAAAGAATTTATCGGTTTGTTAAAATGATGGTAAGCGACGCCTCCAAAAAATGAATGTTGGTCATTTTCTCCCATAGATGAATGTAAGCTAATGCCCACATTCATATCCAAAAAACTGTAATTAGTATTGAATAATTCTCCACTAGGTAATGAACCATTGTAACTAAATCCGTCATATTGACTATTGGTGGTAATACGGGAGAAGTCTAACCTTCTACTCACTAGCCCCCCCATAAATCCGAGCGATAAATAGGTGTTTCTATTTCCTGACAATGATTTATGGTAGTTGATAGCTGGTAAGAGATGGTTTGTAGTAAGGGCCACCGAACCCGCTTTATCGGTAATGATTTGTAATCCAAGCGTCATAAAATCATCACCCTTGCCTACTGGGAGTTTAATATCTGCATTGAGTGCATTTGTTTGAAAAGGAGTAGCTAAACTATTCCATTGATTACGATATACGGTTTGAATTCTATAATCGCCATTATATAATCCTGCGAAAGAGGGGTTTCTTAAAAGTGCTGTTTCGTAAAACTGGGAGAAATGCAAATCTTGTCCCCAAATATTTTGACAGAAGGATAGAAATAAAGTTACAAATAAGGAAAGTATATAAATTTTCTTGCTCAACATGTTGTTATTCGTTGTTATCTAACCAAAGTGATATCCCCTTTAAGGGTAGTTGTTTTTCCATTGTCACAATTGACATCTACCATGTAAACATATGCATCTGGTGGAAGTAAAACGCCATTTAAGGTGCCATTCCATCCAGCTGAAGGGGTGTTGAGCGGAGATAGTTTTTTCTCAAAAACCAATTGTCCCCATCGGTTAAAAATTCTAAAATAATTGATTTCAGTAATACCAGAGCCTCTAATATAAAAAACATCATTTATACCATCACCATTGGGCGAAAATATGTTTGGTATGAAAATGTTTTCGGTTCCGCAATTTACAGAAATGGTAATTTTATCTTCGTTTACACACCCTCCTGCATTTGATACGGTGATAGTATATTCTGTTTTGGTTTTAGGAGATACAAATGGGGCAGGGCAATTGGTGCAACTTAGGTAGGTTGTGGGCGTCCAAACGATTGAATTGACATCTGCAGATGGATTAGCGTTGAGCCTAAAAGGAACACCAGCAGGTAATGTAATATCAGCACCTGCATTCACCAAAGGAATGGGGAATACGGTTATTTTAACGGAATCTTTAGTTGGAAAACAGCCAACTGCATCTGATCCAATTACGGTAAACATTGTTGTGGTTGCTATCCTTGCTATTGGTGCAGATGATGTAGGATTGTTTAGTACATTAGCCGGAATCCATTGGTACAATTGACTTCCTGATGCGGTTAGCCTAACCGATTGTCCTACACAAATGGAGTCTGGCAATGAAGCTTTTACTACAGATTGTTGTATCACTTGAATCCTCACGGAATCAAATTTTTCACAACCTTCTGCGGAAATCCCCTTAACACGATACATGATTGTGGAGTCTGGTTTTGCAAAGGGAATGGCACAATTGGTACAACTCAATGTGTTATTGGGCAACTGCCACTCATATTTAAAAGCGCCAGTAGCTTGCAATTGCGTTGTTACGCCTCTACAAATGATACTATCTACACCAGCATCGGTTTTAGGCAAGGCACTAATAATAATCGTTTTTAAAGCAGTATCACTACACCCATTGCTGTTAAGTGCAATTAATCTAGAAGTTAATGTACCTACGGTGCGGTATTGCGTGGCTATTGGATTTTGTAGGATTGCCGTTTCGCCATTGCCAAAATTCCAAAACCATTGTAATGTTGCGGTATCTGTTTTAATAATCAGCCCTTTAAAGGTCATAAATCCATTTTGACAAACACTATCTAATGCATTGATACCTATTTCTGGTGAAGGAACTACTTTAATGATTCGTGGAATACTTATAGAATCTATACAATTGTTTTGAGAAGTTACTTTAAGTTTGACGGTATATACGCCAGTATCTTTGTAAAAATGTGATGGAGCCGGTCCAGTGCCTACATTACCATCGCCAAAATCCCAATTCCATTTTTGCAACGATCCGTTGGTTGACGTTTTGTCAAAGAACTCAGTAGTTCCTTTGTCGCAAAGTAATGCATCTACAACGCCAAAATCTGGTTGAAAGCCAACAATTTTCAAAGTGTCAATGTTTGGTATTGTAAACCTGCAACCTTGTGCATCTTGCAAGGTGATCATTGGTTGTTTATCGGTTGCTTGAGTATACAGATGTGATATAAATAAATCTTTGGATATAATACTACTACCATCTCTAAAATCCCAAATTAAACTGTCTGTATTGTTCGAGGTTACGGTAAATTTAACCAATGTAGGTATACAGCCTATGGTAGGAGTAAACCTAATGGCTCCATTAGGCCCAAATACCTTAATGTTTTTTGTGGAAAAATTAGTACAACCTCCTGGAGAAGTTACAAACAATCTGGCGGTATAATCGCCAGGAGTGCTATAAATATGACTTGGGGAATCCAATAATGAAATATCACCATCACCAAAACTCCACCGTAACTTTTGCACAAAACTTGAATTGCTATTGAACTTA
>Ga0164294_10000502_pt1 | contig 37665 bp, 36 predicted proteins | sample GEODES005metaG_FD_111479 | JGI IMG/M metagenome (GOLD analysis project Ga0164294, IMG submission 111479) | Oligotrophic lake water microbial communities from Sparkling Lake, Wisconsin, USA - GEODES005 metaG | ecosystem: Environmental > Aquatic > Freshwater > Lake | place: USA: Sparkling Lake... | reverse complement strand
CGCGACCATGTTGAGCTTCACCGCCAGTCCGGCATCCTGCGCCGCGGCAATGCCGGCAAGGACCTTGGCGATGTCTCCGCGGCGGGTGATGTGCCGGAACAGCTCGGGATCGCGGCTGTCCAGGCTGACATTGATTCGGCGGACGCCTGCTTCGCGCAGCGCAGTGGCATGCTCGGCAAGGCGGGTGCCGTTGGTGGTGAGGGTGATCTCGTCCAGGCCCTGACCGAGATGGCGGGAGATGCGGCGGATCAGGTCGATCGTGTCGCGGCGGACCAGCGGCTCGCCGCCGGTAAGCCGGATCTTGCGCACGCCGCGGGCAACGAAGCGATCGGCGACCAGCGCCAGTTCATCGAGGCTCAGCAATTCCGCGCGCGACAGGAAGGTCATCGCATCGGACATGCAGTAACGGCAGCGCAGGTCGCAGCGATCGGTGACCGAAATACGCAAATAGTGGATCGCGCGGCCATGGGCGTCGATCAAGGCGGGCGCGGCTGCCATGTTGGTGGAGTTACGCATGATGATAGCGGTGGGCAAGCGTTCGCGTTATCGAGGGCGGAATGTCTGAAGATTTCACAGTCATCGAAAGCACCAACGCAGCCCACGCAGATGCGGCCCCGGTGTTCGTCCTCAGCTTTCGCCAGCGCGACGAAGTCGCGGCTGCGGCGGCGGGAGGCGGCTGGCGGGTCGTCGCTGCCCGGCGGTCGGACGCGCTCGAGCGGCGCTTCCTGGCGAGTGGCGCCGCGGTGGCAGTGATCGACGCACGCGGTGCGCTCTCGGAAGGGCTGGATGCCACCAAGGTGCTGGGCCCGACGGTGGAAGGGCACGGCGCGGCGATGCTGATCCTCGTCTCGCAAAGCGACACGGTGCACATGCGGCACTTCTTCGACGCGGGCGCGACTCACTTCCTGTCGAGCCCGATGTCATCGGCGGCGATGGCGCACGCGATCCGCTTCGCCCAGCGCCATGTCGAGCGGCTAGCCGGCTGGAACGGGCAGGAGAAGGGGCCACCCGAGCCGCTGGGCTGGCGCTTCGATCCGGCGATGCGGTCGCTGCAACTCACGCCCGCGCTGGCCGGGCTGCTCGGGCTGCCCGAGGCGCCAGGCACGCGGACGTTCTTCGCGCGACTCGATCCCGCCGACCGCAAGCTGGCGCGTAGCGCGCTGCGGCGGCTCGATGCAGAGACGCCTTCGACGGCCTTCGCGCACGACCTGAGCGGGGTGGGGCGCGTAGTGCAGCATCTGCAATATGACGCGCAGACCAATCGGCTCCATGCGCTGGTCGAGGCGCTGGGCGTCGCGCCCGATGCCAATGCTGCGGTCCGCGACGCACTGACCGGCGCACGCGACGGGCCCAGCGCACGGCGCTGGATCGACCGGCGCCTGGCCGAGGGCGGTTCGATCGGCATCGTGCTGATCGGGTTGACGCGTTTCGAGACGGTGAACACCGCCTATGGCCGCGCGGCGGGCGACGAGCTGCTCCGCAGCGTTTCGCGCCGGGTGGGCGAAGTGGTACGCGAGATGCTGGGCAAGGGCGCGATCGTCGCCCGGATCGGCGGATCGGAATTCCTGGTCGCCAGCGATGACGCCGATGCCGCGCGGATTGCAACCGCGGCGGCGCGGCTCGAGGATGCGCTGGCGCGGCCGTTCGTCGCGGGCGGCGACATCGCCCCGCTCGGCGCACGGCTGGTGACCGGTGCGAGCCAGGCCGGCGACAATGCCGCCGCGCTGCTCCGCCGGGCGAGCGAGGCGCTGCTCGGCGACGTGCCGCTCGAAAAGGGCGCGCCGCCGGTCGATGTGCTGGTCGACAGCCTGCACCGTGCGCTGGAGCGCAGCGAGATCGGCGTGCTGTTCCAGCCCCAGGTCTCGATCGCGACCGGGCAGATCGTCGGCGTCGAGGCGCTCGCGCGCTGGAACCATCCGGAATTCGGTGAGCTTGGCGCGGAGACCTTGTTCGCTGCGGCCGAGCGCGCCGGGCTCGACGCGACGCTGTCGGATCATGTCCAGCGGCGTGCGCTGGCGGCGTCGGCGAACTGGCCGATGTCGCTCAGCAAGCTGCGGCTCTCGATCAACGTCACGGCTGCCGATGTCGCGCGGCCGGGCTTTGTCGACGCGCTGCTCGGGCGGATCGACACGAGCAACTTCCCACGCAACCGGCTGACCGTGGAGATCACCGAGAGCGGCATCATGTCCGACCTGGGCGAAGCAGCGCGGGTGCTCACCATGCTGCGCGCCGCCGGCTGCCGGGTGGCGATCGACGATTTCGGCACCGGCTATTCGAGCCTCGCCTATCTGAAGGCGCTTCCACTCGATTACCTGAAGATCGACAAGAAGCTCTCGCAGGACATCACCGGATCGCCGCGCGACCGGGTGGTGGTGCGCGGGGTGATCGACATGGCGCGGTCGCTCGGCCTGGCCGTGGTAGCGGAGGGCGTGGAGACGGCAGAGCAGCTGGATCTGCTCGCCAAGGAAGGCTGCCAGTATTTCCAGGGTTTCCTGTGCTCGGGCGCGATCGATGTGCCGGCGCTCGCCCAGATGGTGAGCCGCGCATGAGCGATCCGCAGGAGCTGAGCGGCGTCTGGTATGGCCGCTATGTCAGCAACGTCGATGCGCAGGACAATGGCTTCATCGCCCTGCTGGAGGAAGCCGGCGGCGTCTTTTCCGGCACGATCAGCGAGCGGGACGGACGGGGTGGGGTACGCCGCGCCACGGTTGCGGGGCGGCGCAGCGGTGGGCGGATCCAGTTTGTGAAGCAATATCGGGGCATCTGGACCCACGCCGTCTTCTACGAAGGCAGCGTGGACGAGCAGGGCACCGAGGCGACGGGCAGCTGGAAGATCGAGCAGGCGCACGGCGGCTTCAGCATGCAGCGCGAGAAATTCTTGGCCGAAGAGCTGGAAGAAGAGATCGAGGAAGGCCTGGAGCTGCGCTGAGCAGCCTCAGTTGTGGTCGGCGCCCTTGCCGTCGGTGACGCGGCCGAGCGTGACGCCGGCATAGCGGGCCAGGCTGGCGAGCAGCGCCGAGGTGCCGGGATCGATCGTGCCCGAGGTCGCCCAATAGGCTCCCATCGCCATGCTCGGCCCCATCAGGCCGATCGGATACATCGCCATGCTGCGTACGAAGGTGGGGCGATAGGCGTCCACGGGCACGCGCGAATCACTGTAGATGTCGGGGATGTGGATCGGCCGGGCCTCGATGATCGCGAGGCCGGAGATGCAGTTCTCGATCGGGAAGCGCTCCCCCGTCCACAGCGGCTGGAGCGCGTCCTCGGCGACATAGGCCACCAGTTCGCCCTCGCGACGGATCACGGTGATGCCGTCCGCGCGCGCGATCATGCGTGCGCTCGTGCGCAGGACATCGATAAGTTCGTCGATCGAGGTCGCGCGCGACAGGCGCGCCATCGCATCCGTCAACAGCCGGCGCTGTTCGAACGTATCCGGCTGGGTCAAGTATCGCTCCTCATGCGTGCCCCCTTCGTGGGGCGCACCAATCTCAACAACGTCCGTCATGGCCGAATATCCAGCCTAACTCGAACACGAAAAGTGGCCAAATAGGGCAGTCTGAGACAACAAGGCCAAGCGACGACTGAAATCGCCTTTTGTGGATGGAACACCGGGAATACGGCTATCGCACCTATCAGCAACATTTCGCCTCATATCCTGAGCTTAGTTGCGATACGTACAATTACGCAAAAATACCGGGTGCTGAGTTAACGCCATCAACTATGTTAATCATATTATAATGGCGCGCGGAGCGCTGAAACTGCCGCTTCCGGCAAGTTGCGCACGATACCACTTACGATCGGATGGCGTCCGTTGATGCGCGGGGCCGCACCCGAACCGGCTTCGGTGCGGAAGGCGCTGGTCAGCTCGGCGAGCGTGCCCGCCTCCTGCGCGAGCGTGCGGGTGGCGGCGGAAGTCTGCTCGACCATTGCGGCGTTCTGCTGGGTGCCCTGGTCCATCGTACCGATCGCCGTCGAGACTTCGCCGATCGCGACCGACTGGGCTGTATTGTCCTGGGCCATGGTGCCGAGCAGGGCATGCACTTCGCCGACGTCGCTCGAGATGTTCGCCAGCGCGCCATCGACCTTCATCACCGCATCGACGGCGGTGACGACTTCGGACTGGGTGGTGGTGAGCTGCTCCCGGGCGCGGCCGGCTTCTTCCTCGGCCCGCATGGCGAGTGCGCTGACGAGATCGGCGACCACCGCGAAGCCGCGGCCTGCCTCACCGGCACGGCCCGCTTCGACTGCGGCGTTCATTGCGAGAACGCGTGTCTGGAAGGCGATCTTGTCGAGGCCCTCGATCACCGTGTCGATGCCCTTGGCGCTCTCCGACACGCGGTTCATCGCTTCGACCGCTTGGCTGGCGACGCTGCGGCCGTCATCGACGGTGGCGATCGCCTGATCGGCGCGGACCACGGTCGATCGCGCCGCCTGGGCGGTATTGCGCGAGCGGCTGTCCATCTGGGCGACCGCGGCGGTGGTTTCCTCGAGGCTGGCGGCATTGGCCTGGGTGCGGCGGGCAAGGTCGTCCGACGCGTGGGCGATCTCGGAGATCGTGCCGTTGATCCGCGCGGTGCCTTCGCTGACGGCGCAGATCATACCGCGCATCTTCTCCAGCGTGTCGTTGTAGCTGCGCTCGAGCGCGGCATAGGTCGTCGGCATGCCCGAGAGCGACTGGGTGAGGTCGCCATTGGCCAGCGTGGCAAGGGCGTCGCCAAGCGCGCCTACCGCCTTCTCGCGGCTTGCCTGTTCTTCCTCGAAATAGATCGACAGCGACAGCTCCATGTCGAGCAGGGCTGCCTTGACCAGGGCGTTGGGCAACTTGGCGAGCGTGCGCGGGCGCATCGCGCCGAGCAGGCGGCGCCACAGCGGCGCGCGCACCATCGTCTCTTCGAGCAGCTGCTCGAGCACCAGCGCATAGCCGCCGACATACCAGCGCGGCTCCAGGCCGATCCGCGCATGGGTGGCGCCGATGCGGCGAACGCTCTGGTAATATTCCTCATCGAACTTGCCGTCGGCGACATGGCCCCAGTGGCGCTCCTGCGCGCCCTTGGCGCCCCGGATATGACCTTCGTTGGAGAAGAACGCCGCCGTTTCCGGGGTAGCGCGGACGCGCTTGTAGAAATGGTCGAGGGCCTTGCCGATCACCGAGCGGATCAGCTTGCTGTTGCCGGCAAGCGTCGCGCGCTGCGCCGCGTCCATCTCCATGAAGGCGAGGCGGGGCGAAAGATGATCGGTCACGTCTGGTATTCTCCCTGGGATGCCGTTCCATTCTAGGAAGAGTCCCGGGGAGGCGTGCGCGGCTCGTACTTTTACGGCACCGTTATTGACCGGAATCAATCATCCCGCGGCCTTCGCCAGGCCCCGTGAGAGCTGGAGCGCGCCGTTGAGCCGGGCCTGCGGTGTCGCCCAGGCGCGGGTGATTACCAGCTTCATGTCCGGGCGCAGCTTCGCAGTGCCTTCGAGCTTGTCGACATAGGCGAGCAGGCCCTCGACATTCGGGAACTTGTCGTCGTGGAAGGTGACCAGCGCGCCCTTGGGGCCAACGTCGAGCTTGGCGATGCAGGCCTTCTTGGCGTTGAGCTTGGCCTCGATCAGCGTGATCAAATTCTCGGTCGCCTCGGGAAGCCTGCCGAAGCGATCGATCAGCTCGGCCGCGAAGGACTCGATGCCGGCGCGATCGTCGACGTCGTTGAGACGACGGTACAGGCCCATGCGAAGATCGAGATCGGGGACATAGTCCTCGGGGATCATGATCGGCGCATCGACGGTGATCTGCGGGCTCAGGTCGCGCGGGCGTTCGTCGCGCAGGCCGCCGGCCTTGGCGTCCAGGATCGCCTCCTCCAGCATCGACTGGTAAAGTTCGTAGCCGACTTCCTTGATATGGCCGGACTGCTCGTCGCCGAGCAGATTGCCAGCACCGCGGATGTCTAGATCGTGGCTGGCGAGCTGGAAGCCGGCGCCCAGGCTCTCCAGGTCGGAAAGCACCTTGAGCCGCTTGTCCGCCGCCTCGGTCATCAGGCGCTCGGGCGGGGTGGTGAGATAGGCATAGGCGCGGGTCTTCGAACGGCCGACGCGGCCGCGCAGCTGGTAAAGCTGAGCGAGGCCGAACTTGTCGGCGCGGTTGATGATCAGCGTGTTGGCGCTTGGGATGTCGATGCCGCTCTCGATGATCGTCGTCGAGACGAGCAGGTCGTATTTGCGGTCGTAGAAGGCCGACATCCGCTCCTCGACCTCGCCCGCGGCCATCTGGCCGTGCGCGACGACGAAGCTGATCTCGGGCACGTCGTTGCGCAGGAACTCCTCGATCTCGGGCAGATCCGAGATGCGAGGCGTGACGAAATAGGCCTGACCGCCGCGATAATGCTCGCGAAGCAGCGCCTCGCGCAGCACGACGGGATCCCAGGGCATGACATAGGTGCGCACCGCCAGACGGTCGACCGGCGGAGTCTGGATCACGCTGAGCTCCCGCAGGCCGGACATCGCCATCTGCAGGGTACGCGGGATCGGGGTGGCGGTGAGGGTGAGGACGTGGACGTCCGCCTTCATCGCCTTCAGCCGCTCCTTGTGGGTGACGCCGAAGCGCTGTTCCTCGTCGACGATGACCAGGCCGAGCCGCTTGAACTCGACGCCCTTGGCGAGGACCGCGTGCGTGCCGACGACGATGTCGATCGTGCCGTCCGCCGCGCCGTCCTTGGTCGCCTTCATCTCGGTGGTGCCGACCAGGCGCGAGAGACGGCCGACCTTGATCGGGAAGCCCTCGAAGCGCTGGGTGAAGTTGTTGAAGTGCTGGCGGGCGAGCAGGGTGGTCGGGCAGACCACTGCGACCTGCATCCCGGCCATCGCCGCGACAAAGGCGGCGCGCAGCGCGACCTCTGTCTTGCCGAAGCCGACATCGCCGACGATCAGCCGGTCCATCGGACGGCCGGCGGCGAGGTCTTCGAGCACGTCGCCGATCGCGCGGTCCTGGTCGTCGGTCTCCTCGTACGGGAAGCGGTCGACGAATGCGGGATAGCCGCCGGCATCGGGCTCGGCGATCTCTGCGGGTCGGGTGGCGCGCTTGGCCGCGGTGGCGATGAGCTCGCCCGCGATCTCGCGGATCCGCTCCTTCATGCGGCTCTTGCGCCGCTGCCATGCCTCACCGCCCAGCTTGTCGAGGCTCGCGCCTTCCTCGCCCGCGCCGTAGCGGCTCAGGACCTCGAGGTTCTCGACCGGGACATAGAGCTTGTCGCCGCCGGCATAACTGAGCGCCACGCAGTCGTGCGGTGCCTTCTGCACCGGGATCTGGGTAAGGCCCTCGTAGCGGCCGATGCCGTGATCGACGTGCACGACCAGATCGCCCGGCGAGAGCGTCGCCAACTCGTTGAGGAAGGCGTCGGTCGACTTGCGGCGCTTGGCGCGGCGGACGAGGCGGTCGCCGAGCATGTCCTGCTCGGTGAGCACGGCGACGTCGGGCGCGGAGAAGCCGTGATCGAGCGGCAGCACGATCATCGCGACGGCGCTATCGGCGATGCCCATCGCCTCGTGCCAGCTCTCCGCCTTGCGCGCGGTCTTGAGCCCGTGATCGGCGAGCAGCCCGGTCAGCCGCTCGCGCGCACCGCCCGAATAGCTGGCGAGGATCGGCTTCTTGCCCGACTTGCGCAGCTTGGCGATGTGCTCGACCACCGCTTCATAGACATTGGTGCCGGCAGCGCGCTCGGGCGCGAAGTCGCGGGGGCCATCGACGTTGAAGTCGAGGACGGTAGCGCTTTCCGGCTCGTGGAAAGGCGTGGAGGTGTGGGCCGGCCAGTCGGCGATGCGCGCAGCCCATTCGCTCGACGTCAGATAGAGCGCATCGGCGGCGAGCGGGCGGTAGCTGCCCGGATCGGCGGACTGGGCGCGTACGCGGTTCGACTGATAGTCGGCGATCGCCTCGAACCGGGCCTCGGCCGCGCCGGCATCACCTGCGTCGCGGATCACGATCGCATCGTCGGGCAGATGCTCGAACAGGGTTTCGAGGCGCTCCTCGAACAGGGGCAGCCAATGCTCCATGCCGGCGAGGCGGCGGCCGTCGCTGATCGCCTGGTAGAGCGGATCCCCGGTAGCGGTGGCGCCGAACTTCTCGCGATACCGCGTGCGGAAGCGCTTGACCGACTCCTCGTCGAGCAGGGCTTCCGAGGCGGGGAGCAGCGTGAAGCCGTCGACCCGGCCAGTGGTGCGTTGGTCCGATGGATCGAAGGTGCGGACACTCTCGATCTCGTCTCCGAAGAAATCGAGACGCAGCGCCTGTTCGGCGCCTGAGGGGAAGAGATCGACCAGGCCACCGCGCACGGCGAACTCGCCGGCATCGTTGACGGTGTCGACGCGGACATAGCCATTGGCTTGAAGCAGCGCAGCCAGGCGATCGAGGCTGATCCGCTCGCCCGGCGCGAGGCGGGCAACGAGCTGGCGGATGCGGAACGGGGTGAGCGTGCGCTGGGTGGCGGCGTTGACCGTGGTGACGATCAGCCGCGGCTTCTCGCCCGCGGCCTGAAGGGCGTGGAGCGTGGCGAGCCGCTCGGCCATGACGCGCAGCGTCGGGCTCGCGCGGTCATAGGGAAGGCAATCCCAGGCCGGGAAGCTGAAGACCTCGAGTTCGGGCGCAAAATAAGGCGCGGTGCCCGCCACCGCCCGCATCGCCGCCTCGTCGGGGGCGACGAACACGGTCGTCCGCCCGGTGCGCGCCAGGTCGGCCAGCATCCAGGGCAGGAAGCCGGTGGGCGCCCCCGAGAGCGTGAGGGGCTTCTGGGCGGAAAGGATCGTCTTGAGGTCGGGCATCTTGGCTCTTCTCCCTCTCCCGTTCAGGGGAGAGGGCGGGGGAGAGGGAGGTTTATCGCGAAATCGGTACGTAATTCAGGGTCTTGAGGGCGGTCATCAACGTGCCGGCAAAGCGTTCGGGTGCAGGCTCCACGCCCATCGCCCAGGCCATGATGTCGACGTCCTGCTCCTCGAGCAGCTCCTCGAACAGATCCATCTCGGCCTCGTTCCAGCCGGCGCCATGCTTGTCGAAAAAGCCGCCGATCAGCAGGTCGGCTTCCTTCACGCCGCGGTGCCAGGCGCGGAAGTGCAGGCGCTTGAGACGGATTTCGCGGTCCATTCGGGTCCTCAACGGCAAATAGCCGGCAGCGCGAAAATGCGCAGTCGGCGAGGGAAAATGTAGGCACCAGATAGGTCGCCGGCGCCCGGAAAGCCAGTCCACAACTTAATCGCGCGATTATCGCGCGATTGCCCCCGCTTCGCCGGCGATCTTCCTATGATGGAGAACTGTCTGCGTAGAGGTCGTCCAAATATGCGTTTCGTGATGCTGAAATCGATCAACGGCGATCCCATGCTGGTGAACATCGCCTCGGTGCGCACCGTCTCGACCATCAACATGGCCGGTGACGATGTCGGCGTGCTGTCGTTCGACGGTGCGCATGAAGTGGTGGTCGGTTCGAGCGTGACGGAAGTGCTCGCCGCGATCGAGGCCGCCGGCCAGCGGATCGCTACCCACTGATCCTTTCGCGCGCCCTCTAGCGGCGCGCCGGGGCACCGATTACGTCGGGCGTAATGCGGCCCGACATTCTCAACCCCCTCTTCGCCGAAGTCACTGCGCTCAAGGGTATCGGTGCGGCGCTTGCCAAGCCGCTCGAGCGGCTGGGGCTGGCGCGCGTGGTGGACGTCGCCTTCCATCTTCCCACCGGCTTTATCGACCGGCTGCCCCGCGACGAGCTGATGGCATCGGACGTCGGCCGGGTCATCGCGATCGAGCTGACCGCGGCGAACTACCGCTTCGGCAGCAGTCCGCGTTCGCCCGCCCGCGTGCAGGCGGCGGACACGCACGGCAATTTCGTCAGCCTGGTATTCTTCGGCGGCAATTCGGGCTGGGCGAAGAAGCTCCTCCCGCTCAACGAGAGGCGCTGGGTCTCCGGCCGGCTCGACCAGTATGGCCAGGAGTTGCAGATCGTGCACCCCGAAGTCGTCGTGCCCGAAGAGGCCGAGGGCGGCGGGCGCGAGGCGGTCTATCCTTGTTCCGAAGGCATCACTTCGAAGCGGATCGCCGCGATGGCCGCCCAGGCGATCGAGCGTGCGCCCGACCTGCCCGAATGGATCGAGCCGAGCCTGAAGGACCGCCACCAATGGCCGGGCTGGAAGGAAGCGCTGGAGCGAATCCATGCCGATCCGGCCGACGCCAAGGCGCGCGAGCGGCTCGCCTATGACGAGGTGTTCGCCAACCAGCTCGCGCTGATGCTGGTGCGTGGTGAGGCGCGTGCCAAGCGCGGGCGCTCGCTGCAGGGCGACGGGCGGCTGCGCGACCGGCTCCAGCTGCCTTACACCCCGACCGGCGCGCAGAGCCGGACGATCGGCGAGATCGAGGGCGACATGGCGCAGAGCCAGCCGATGCTTCGCCTGCTCCAGGGCGATGTCGGCGCGGGCAAGACGCTGGTGGCGACGATGGCGCTGCTGATCGCCGCCGAAGCCGGCGCGCAAGGCGCGATGCTGGCGCCGACCGAGATCCTCGCCCGCCAGCATTACGAGAACCTATCGCGCCTGCTCGCCGGGCTCGATGTGCGGATCGCTATCCTCACCGGGCGCGACAAGGGCAAGGCGCGCGAGGCGACGCTGATGGGGCTCGCCGCGGGCGAGATCGACATCCTCGTCGGCACGCATGCGATTTTCCAGGCGGGCGTGACTTATCGCGACCTCGGGCTGGTCGTGGTCGACGAGCAGCACCGCTTCGGCGTGGCCGAGCGACTGATGCTCCAGGCCAAGGCGCAGGTCCCGCCGCATCTGCTGGTGATGACTGCGACGCCGATCCCGCGCACGCTGCAGCTCGCCTCGCATGGCGAGATGGATGTGAGCCGGCTCGACGAGATGCCGCCGGGCCGCCAGCCGATCCAGACGACAGTGATCGCCGAGGACAAGCTCGATGCGGTCGTCGCCGGGCTCGGCCGGCATCTGGAGGCGGGGAAGCAGGCCTATTGGGTGTGCCCGCTGGTCGAGGAGAGCGAGAAGACCGACCTTGCCGCTGCCGAGCATCGTGCGGCGACGCTGACTGCGAAGTTCGGTGCCAAGGTCGGGCTGGTCCATGGCCGGATGAAGGGGCCGGAGAAGGACGCGGTGATGGCGCGCTTCGCCAGCGGCGAGCTGGGGGTGCTGGTGGCGACCACGGTGATCGAAGTGGGTGTGGACGTGCCCAATGCGACGTTGATCGTGATTGAGGCGGCGGATCGGTTTGGGCTGGCCCAGCTCCACCAGCTGCGCGGGCGTGTCGGGCGGGGCGGGGGGCAGTCGCACTGTATTCTGCTGCGCAGCGACAAGCTCAGCGAGACGTCTCGGGCGCGGCTGGCGCTGATGCGCGACACCACCGACGGTTTCCTGATCGCCGAGCGCGACCTCGAGCTGCGCGGGGCGGGCGAGATCCTCGGCACCCGCCAATCGGGCGAGCAGACCTTCCGGTTGGCGACGCCCGAGAGCCTGGCGACGCTGATCGCGGCGGCGAACGCGGATGCGCGGTTGCTGGAGGATCAGGACCGGTCGTTGCAGTCCGCGCGCGGGGAGGCGGCGCGGGTGGCGCTGTATCTATTCGAGCGGGATGCGGCGGTGAGCTTGCTGCGGGCGGGGTGAGGCTCCGTTATCCCGTTTCTCTCACCGTCATCCCGGCGAAAGCCGGGATCTCGTGCGGCTCCTTCCCTGCGCCTTCGCCTGAGATCCCGACTTTCGTCGGGATGACGAAGAGGGCGCCACCCGGACCCTATCGCGCTGTCCGGCGTATATGCACCTTATGCCGTTGGGGAGCAGGAAGCATGCAGAAGGATCGGAAGGGCCTGCTGGTCGCGCTGGCGATGATCGTGGCCGGGGTGGTGGCGTTTTTTCTGTTTCTCTTCGCCACGGGGCATGACCCCGACGAACGGCCGCTGACGGTCTTCGAATGGATGCTTGGCGGTGTCTTGATCGCACCGGGCTTCGGCTATCTGCTCAAGTGGCGCAACGCCCAGAGCCGGTAAGGCTATTTCGCCTTCAGCATCACCGAGATCAGCTCGTAATAGCTGGCAAGGTCGATCGCGCGCTCGAACTGGCAACCGAGGCGGCCTCCCAGCGCCCAGCGCACCTCCGCCACCACCGTGCCGGCATGCGGCAGCACCACGCGGATGCGGTCGCCCACTTCGAAGGGATCATCGCAGCGGGCCATCAGGCCGTGCGCGGAGATGTTGACGATGACGAAGTTGAGCTGCTTCGCATTGGGACCGAATGCGCGTGCGCGGTAGTGGACGTCTTCACGTCCTTCCCGCCGGGGCTCGGAATAAGCCAGGTTCGATCCAAAACTCACGCGACGCCTCATCACACGCTTGAGGTACGTATGCGGTGATAACGCTACCGCGTGAATCTCGTTGCAACGAAGCTGCTTAACACCCGCTTATCGCAAGATCCGTAAATTTACGCAGAGATGAGCAATCCGTGCTTCTTCTTGCCGAAACTGATCTTCACCTGCCCGGCAACCGCGATCTCCTGCGCGGGATCGCCGACCACCACGTCATCGACGCGGATCGCACCTTCGGCGATCTTGCGGCGGGCCTCGCCCTTGGACGGGCACAGGCCCAGCGCGACCAGCGCATCGACCACGGTGATGCTGCCGCCTTCGACCTGGTGGGTCGGCAGCGAACCGCCAGCCGAGCCTTCCTCGAAGACCTTGCGCGCGGTCTCGGCCGCTTCCTCGGCCGCGGCGCGGCCGCGGCACATCGCGGTGGCTTCGTTGGCGAGGATCTTCTTGGCCTCGTTGATCTCGGCGCCTTCGAGCTTTTCGAGGCGGGCGATCTCGTCGAGCGGCAGATCGGTGAACAGGCGCATGAAGCGGCCGACGTCGCGATCGTCGGTGTTGCGCCAGAACTGCCAGTAATCGAAGTGCGGCAGCTGCTCCGGGTTGAGCCAGACGGCGCCCGACATGGTCTTGCCCATCTTGCCGCCGTCCGCCGTAGTGATCAGCGGGGTGGTGACGCCGTAGACTTCGGCCCCGTCGACGCGGCGCGACAGTTCGATGCCGTTGACGATGTTGCCCCACTGGTCCGAGCCGCCCATCTGCAGGCGCACGCCGGCGCGGCGGTTCAGCTCCAGGAAGTCATAGGCCTGGAGGATCATGTAGTTGAACTCGAGGAACGACAGCGACTGCTCGCGATCGAGACGCAGCTTGACCGAGTCGAAGCTGAGCATCCGGTTGACCGAGAAATGCTGGCCATAGTCGCGCAGGAACGGCAGGTATTCGAGCGCGTCAAGCCAGTCGGCATTGTCGACCATCACCGCGTCGGTGGGGCCGTCGCCGAACGTCAGGAAGTTCTCGAACACGGTCTTGATCGAGGCGATGTTCGCGTTGATCGTCTCGACCGTCATCAGCTTGCGCGCCTCGTCCTTGAACGAGGGATCGCCGACCTTGCCGGTGCCGCCGCCCATCAGGACGATCGGCTTGTGGCCGGCCTGCTGCATGCGGCGCAGGAGCATGATCTGGACCAGGCTGCCGACGTGGAGCGACGGCGCGGTCGGGTCGAAGCCGATATAGCCCGGGACGATCTGCTTGGTGGCAAGTGCATCGAGGCCCACCGGATCGGTGACCTGGTGGATGTAGCCGCGCGTCGAGAGCAGGCGGAGCAGATCGGACTGGAATTCGGTCATAGTGCGGGCCGCATAGCGGAGGGAGACGGGCGCGTCACCATCCAGATGCCAGCGCAGACGAGCAGGAGCGCGGCGAGGTAGCTCCAGTGGAGGAGCGATTCGCCGAGGAAGACGCCGGTACGGGATTGGTAGAAAGGGCTGGACACGGCGCGCCCGTAACGCATCTTCGCCTGCGGACAAAACTGCCAGGGCACAGCATGCTTCTCCGCGTTCCGCTTCTTCCGCACCCCGATTTCCCCAGCATGTTCGAGCGCATCGAAGTGGACGTGACCCGCTTTGCTCCGCGGCTGCTGGGGCTGCGCTATTTCCTGTTCGGTCCGCTGGACGCGCTGGTGCTACCTCCCGTCGCGGCAATGCCCGAGCGGCGCGACGAATTGTGGAAGACGACGTGTTTCGAAGCATTTGTGCGCGGGGAAGGGGCGGGGTATACCGAGCTCAATTTCGCGCCTTCGGGTGATTGGGCCGCCTATCGCCTCAGCGGCTATCGCGCGGGGATGGAGAATGCCGAGGTGGCGAACCCGCGCGCGTCGTGGAAGCCGGGGGGCGTGCTGGCGGCGGAAGTCGAGCTGCCGCTGGACGGGCCCTGGCAGCTCGCGATCACGGCGGTGATCGAGGAACGCGACGGGCGCAAATCCTATTGGTCGGCTGCGCATGGCGCCGGCAATCCGGATTTCCACGCCGATGCGGGCTTCGTGGTCGCGCTTCCGGGCTAGGAATCCCAGCGGGTATGTGGCGTCCAATAAGGCGTCGCTACCGGAGCGCCCACCGCGGCGGCGGCGCCCGAGAGGACCAGTGCATCTTCCACCAGCCCGGTCGACACCTGGCCGTGCGTCTCCATCGCGCGCATCCGCGCGGCGAAGGTGAGGTAGGAAGCCAGCACCGCCGTCGCCCCGGCGATCGCGGCCGCCTGGAAGCGGTGCCTGCGCGGGGCGAGCGCCATGCCGGCAAAGGCGGCGTTGAGGCTGCGTACGATCACCGCCGGCGTGATGATCCGATCGGGTGCGGTCTTCTGCTTGTCGCCTGCCAGCTCATAGGTGGCGAGCGCAGTGGCGCCGAGCGAGACGAGCGGATGCGCCAGGAAGCGCGGCGGCTCGGCTTCCGGCGGCAAGCGACCCGTCCGCGCCGCATTCGCGACAGCCGCCAGCGGCGTCATCGATCGCGCGCCCGCCACCAGTCCCATCAATATCGCCCGGATCATGCCATGCTCCCTTCTGGTCTCGCAGGCTCAACCGACAAGGTGGCGCGACGATCCGGCTTGCGTCTCGCCTGAACTCCCGGCACCCAGCGGCACATGAAATTCGGTATCGACCGGCTGCTCGCCGACCCTGAGCTTCGTCGCCCCCTCGAAGGCAAGCGCGTGGCGCTGCTCGCACACCCGGCCTCGGTGACCGAGGACCTGACGCATTCGCTCGACGCACTGGTGGCGAGCGGGCTCAACGTCTCGGCGGTATTCGGCCCGCAGCACGGCGTGCGCGGCGATCTGCAGGACAATATGATGGAGTCGCCGGACTATACCGACCCCACCTACGGGATGCCGGTGTTCAGCCTCTATGGCGAGGTCCGCCGCCCGACCGGCCAGTCGATGGGGACGTTCGACACGATCCTGATCGACCTGCAGGACGTGGGCTGCCGGATCTACACCTTCGTGACCACGTTGCTCTACGTGCTCGAGGCGGCGGCCGAGCATGGCAAGAGCGTGTGGGTGCTCGATCGCCCCAATCCCGCCGGCCGTCCGGTCGAGGGCACGACGCTGCTGCCCGGCTGGGAAAGCTTTGTCGGTGCCGGGCCGATGCCGATGCGCCACGGCATGACGCTGGGCGAGATGGGCCATTGGTTCATCGAGCAGTTCAAGCTGGACGTCGACTACCGCGTGATCGCGATGGAAGGCTGGCAGCCCGACGATGCGCCGGGCTTCGGCTGGCCGATCGAGCGGCCCTGGATCAACCCGAGCCCCAATGCCGCGAACGTCAACATGGCGCGCGCCTATGCCGGCACGGTGATGCTGGAAGGCGCGCTGCTCTCCGAAGGGCGCGGCACCACGCGCCCGCTCGAGCTGTTCGGCGCGCCCGATATCGATGCGAAGAAGGTGATCGCCGAGATGCACCGCCTCGCTCCGCAATGGACCCGGGGCTGCACGCTGCGCGACATCTGGTTCCAGCCGACCTTCCACAAGCATGTCGGCCAGCTCTGCTCGGGCGTGTTCATCCACGCCGAGGGGCCGGCCTATGATCATGGCGCCTTCCAGCCCTGGCGGCTCCAGGCGCTGGGCTTCAAGGCGATCCGCAAGCTCTATGGCGACTACCCGCTGTGGCGCGACTTCCCGTATGAATATGTCTTCGACAAGCTGGCGATCGACGTGATCAACGGCGGCACCGACCTGCGCGAATGGGTGGACGATGCCGCGGCCGAGCCGGGCGACCTCGATGCGCGGACGAAGCCGGACGAAGCGGCCTGGGTCGAGGCCCGCCGCCCGCATTTGCTGTACTGATCGAAACGGCTTAACGGACCGGGACCATGCTGGCGGGGCTGATCTTTGCTGTCGAGGAGGCCGAGGGCCGTCCGGGTACGCTGATGGCGACATTGCCGTTCGGCGGGATGACGCTGCTCGAATATCAGGCGCGGCTGCTGTTCGGCGCCGGGGTGGAGCAGGTGCTTGTCGCGGTCGGCAAGATGACGCCGGCGCTGCTCGCCGCGGTCAACCGCGCCGCCAAGCGCCATCCGCGCATCGAGATCGTCCGTTCCGCCGAGGAAGCTGCCGAGAAGATCGCCCCCGGTGCGATGGTGCTGGTGATGGCCGATGGACTGGTCACCACCGATCCTGTGATGGACAAGATGGCGACCGCGGGCGGCGAAGCGCTGCTGGTCACCGACGATCCGACTTCGCCCGCCGCGATCGAGCGACTCGACATGCGGGACAGCTGGGCCGGGATCGCGCGGATCACGCTCGATCAGCTCGGCCAGATCGCGCAGATGCCCGAGGATTACGACTTCCAGTCGGCGCTGCTCCGCGTCGCCGCGCAATCGGGTGCCGAACATATCCCGCTCACCGCGGGCTGGCTGAAGGGCGGCCACGCCGTCGAGCACAGCGTCGATGGGCTGGCCGCGCGCAACACCGGCGTGCTCGCCGCGCTCACCGAGCGCCGCACCGACTGGGCCGACCGCTGGGTGTTCACCCGCGCTGCCCGGCTTGCCCTGCCTGAGCTGGTCGGCCGCAACGTGCCTGGCTGGGCCGTCAGCATCGCCGGCGGTGTCATTTCGGCAGGTTCGCTGATCGTGACTGCGGTCGGCTGGGTAGGGGCCGGCGCGGTGGTTTCCTTGCTCGGCACTGCAACATTGGCCACCGGGGCGGCGATGGCCGTGCTGCGTGGCGAGGACAAGCGCGCGGAGCTGCTAGAATGGGCGATCTTCGCACTGTTCGCGCTGATCGCCCTGCTCACCGGCTGGGCCGAATATGGCGCGGCGCTCAGCACGACTCCGCCTGTGCTCGCGCTGGTTGCCGCAGCTGCGCAACTGCTCGTCGAGCGCGTGCCGGCTCGGCCCCGGCGCTGGTGGGCAAGCCCGTCGGCGCATCTGCTTGTTCTGACGCCTTTCGCGCTCGCCGGATTCGCTACGATCGGCCTTGCTGCAGTTGCGATATATTCCTTCGCGACACTCGCTGCAGCGGTTGAGGGCACGCGCGAAAAAGCTTAGTCTCGTCTTAAGGACATTTCCGCTAGCTTGAGGTCGATGTCGGATAATCCCGTCGGCATGCGCGATGGCTTGGCCGTCAGCGCCCGGGAGCTGCTCGCACGTGCGGCGGCTGCGGAGCTGCGCGCCTATAAGGGTCTGATGGTCGCGGTCGAAGATTTCTTCCTGCCTGAAGAGGCACGGCTCGATGAGCACAGCAGGGCGGGGCTCGCCGCGCTATTGCGGAGCCTTGTCGAGACCGTGGAAGGCGAGATTCGCGAGCATGCCGTAAGGTTACTCACCGGCCACGGCGAATCGGTGCTGGTCGGCGCGCTGATCGAACCAGGGACTTCGGTGCTCACCCGGCTGTGGAATTCGGGGCTGCTGCGCGACGGCGATCTGATGGAAGAGCTGATCGCGCGAGTGCGCCAGGAGATGCTTGGCGCCGCCCTTCCGATGAGCGCGCCGGACGATCCCGAGCGGCCCAGCCTGATCAACCGATTCGTCCAGCACCCCGATCGCGTCGTTGCTGCAAGTGCGATGGCCGTGCTGATCGCCGAAAGCCGGCGCAGGACAAGTCCCGATACGGGACAGTATCAGACCGAGCTTCCCGCCGAGCTGCACCACAGGCTGGTGTGGTGGACCGCTGCCGCGCTCCGCGAGCGCGTCGAGGGCGCGAACGAGACGCTCGACCAGGCGCTGTGCGATGCCGCCCAGCGCAGCCTCTCGGCCTATGACGAAGGCGACCGGCTCGAGGCCGCCGCGATGCGCTTCGCCGCGGCGATCGACGCCCAGCCGCGCGAGCTTGCGGGCATGTTCGTCGAATCGCTGGGCGACCGGCGGATCGTGCTGTTCATTGCATTGCTCGGCCACGCGCTGGGCGTGCCCTATGCGCTCGCCCGCGACCTTGTGCTCGACCCCGCCGGCGAGCGGCTGTGGCTGGCGCTGCGGGCGCTGGAGATCGGCCGCGAAGGCGTGGCCCAGATCGGCTATGCGCTGAGCGAGGCAGATCCGCGCCGCGATCTCGAGAAGTTCGCCGACACGCTCGATACCATTGCCGCGATCTTGCCGGTCGAGGCGCGCGCCGCGCTGGCGCCGCTCAAGCTCGATCCCGACTATCGCGCAGCGCTGATCGCTCTCCAGCGGGGAGGGGCGAAGTGAACGTCCTCGATCCCTCACTGCCGCTGGCGATTGGCCGACTCGACGGCGAAGGCCGGCTGCTCGACGCAGAGGCCCGGCTGTTCGAACTGAATATGCGCGCCGGCGGCATGATCGGTGCGCCGCTTGCAGTGCCGCAGATCGCCACGCTCGCGCGGCTCTCGCAGCGGCTCGGCATCGCGATCTCGCGCAACGTCATCGCTGCGGATGGCGAGGACGATCTGGAGCTGTGGGTCCGCGCCGAGCCCGACCAGGGCGGTGTTCGCCTCGAGGTCAGCGGCTGGCGGCTGCGTCCGGGCTGGCGCACGCCGGCGAGCGAGCCCGAGCGCGACGGCGACTTCTTCCGTTCCGCGGCCGACTGGCTGTGGGAGACCGACGCGTCGCTGCGCATCACCTTCCTCTCGATCGAGGCAGGCGCCCGCTACGGCTTCGATTCTAGCGCGATGCTCGGCCAGCCGCTCACCCGCCTGTTCCGGCTGGAGCAGGACGAGGCAGGCGAGTTGCCGATCCTTACCGCCGTCGCTGCCCAGGGGCGGTTCGACGGCCAGAAGGCCGAGCTGCGCGGTACGGGCCGGATGGTCCGCCTTGCCGCCACGCCTCGCACCGATCCGGGCGGGCGCTTCGCCGGTTTCGTCGGTGCCGCGCACATGCTCGATCAGGCCGTGCCCGCCGCGCCCAAGGTCGATGCGCCGGTGCCCGCAGCGGCGGTGCCGTTCGGCGGCTTCCCCGATTCGTTCAGCCAGCGGCTGGACCGGGCCCTTCGCGGGCCGCTCGGCAAGATCATCGCCAACGCCGACTCGATCAGCGCGCAGACTGAAGGGCCGCTCAAGCCCGACTATGCCGAATATGCGAGCGACATCGCCAATGCGGGGCGCCATCTGCTCGGGCTGGTCGACGATCTGGTCGATCTGCAGGCGATCGAGCGTGACGATTTCGATACCGCCAGTGAAGAGATCGATCTGGCCGATGTTGCCCGCCGTGCGGCCGGGCTGCTCGCGGTGCGTGCCGCCCAGGCCGAGGTGCGGATCGATCGCCCGGCGATGGACGAAAGCATTCCCGTGCAGGGTGAGTTCCGCCGTGCCCTCCAGGTGCTGGTCAACCTGATCGGCAACGCGGTGCGCTATTCGCCGCCGGGCGCGATGGTGTGGATCCGGCTCGAGCGCGACGAGGCGCGCGGCCATGTGATCGTCGCCGATCAGGGCAAAGGCATCGCGCATGCCGATCAGGACAAGATTTTCGAGAAATTCGGCCGGGTAGACCCCGCCGAGCCGGGCGGCTCGGGCCTGGGCCTCTACATCGCCCGGCGCCTCGCCCGCGCAATGGGCGGCGACCTGGTGGTGGACAGCGCGCCCGGGCAGGGCGCCCGCTTCGTGTTCAGCCTTCCCATCAAGCAATAGGGCGCCCGCCGGGCAACGGCGGACGCCCTATCGGCCTCCTCAGGCCTTAGCGGCGATAGCAGACCTGCACGCGGCGATGATGGCGCCACTCGGTCCGGCAATAGCGGGCGCTGCGGTGATAGCGGCCACGGTTGTTGTAGTAACGGCGGCGCTCGTAGCGGTCGCGGCGGCGCTCATAGCGGTCGTGGCGATCATAGCGGTCACGGTGACGCCAGTCCTGCGCGGCAGGCGCAGCGGCAGCGAGCGCGATCACGCTGGTGGCCGGGACAGGCGCAGCGGCGGCCGGCGTGGCGGCGCTCGCGATGCCAACGGTAGCCAGGGCGGCGGCGGCGATCAGCTTTGCAAGGTTCATCTCGGGTCTCCTCTTTCCTCATTCCCGCATGCAGAACGATAGGGAGGCGATTGAGTCGCGTTGCTGAACTGATTTGTACGCTGAGGTTAAGGTTAATCGCGGCGGCGCGCGGCCTTGCGTTCGGCGCGCGTGGGGACCAGCCGGACACCGCCGACCAGGATCGCGCTGAGCAGCGCGATGATGCCGCCACGGATCACCCAGGCCTGATTGCCGATCATCGGGCTGGAGATCGGCGCCTTCACGATCCCGAGGCCCTGGAGCATGAACACCACGCCGGCGATGAAGCCGAGGATGCCGATGAGGATCAGGATGTTCTGGCGCATGCGGTCGTCTCCGTCGGGAAGCTCACCGCAGCGTTAACCGAAAACGCCGCCCCCGCGAAGGCAGGGACGGCTTTTCTGGTCTCGATTAGGAAGGAAGCGGTTAGCGCTTGCCGACCGGCACATAGTCGCGCTGCACCGGGCCCGTGTAGAGCTGGCGCGGGCGGCCGATCTTCTGCTCGGGATCCGAGATCATCTCGTTCCACTGCGCAACCCAGCCGACGGTGCGGGCGAGGGCGAAGAGCGCGGTGAACATCGTGGTCGGGAAGCCGATCGCCGAGAGGATGACGCCCGAATAGAAGTCGACGTTCGGGAACAGCTTCTTCTCGATGAAGTACGGATCGTTGAGCGCCATTTCCTCGAGCTGGAGCGCCACCTCGAAGACGGGATCGTTGACGTTGAGCGCCGCGAACACTTCGCGGACGGTCTTCTGCATCACGGTCGCGCGCGGATCGTAGTTCTTGTAGACGCGGTGGCCGAAGCCCATCAGGCGGAACGGATCGTTCTTGTCCTTGGCGCGCGCGATGAACTCGGGGATGCGCTCCGGACGGCCGATCTCGTGCAGCATGTTGAGCGCCGCTTCATTGGCGCCGCCATGCGCCGGGCCCCACAGGCAGGCGATGCCGGCCGCGATGCAGGCGAACGGGTTCGCGCCCGACGAACCGGCGAGGCGCACGGTCGAGGTCGAGGCGTTCTGCTCGTGATCGGCGTGCAGGATGAAGATGCGGTCGAGCGCCTTCTCGATCACCGGGTTCACCACATACTCCTCTGCCGGCACGCCGAAGGTCATGCGCAGGAAGTTGCCGGTGTAGCTCAGCGAGTTGTCCGGATAGAGGAAGGGCTGGCCGACGCTGTACTTGTAGGCCATCGCCGCGATCGTCGGCATCTTCGCGATCAGGCGATGCGACGCGATCATGCGCTGCTTCGGATCGGTGATGTCGGTCGAGTCGTGATAGAAGGCCGAGAGCGCGCCGGCGACGCCGCACATCACCGCCATCGGGTGCGCGTCACGGCGGAAGCCGCGATAGAAGGTCGCGAGCTGCTCGTGCAGCATGGTGTGGCGGGTGATCGTGTTCTCGAAGCCGGTCAGCTCGTCCTGGTTCGGCAGTTCGCCGTTCAGGAGGAGATAGGCGACTTCCATGAAGCTCGAATTCTCGGCGAGCTGGCCGATCGGATAGCCGCGATGGAGCAGAACGCCCTCGTCGCCATCGATATAGGTCAGGCCCGATTCGCATGACGCCGTCGACGTGAAGCCGGGGTCGTAGGTGAACATGCCCGTCTGGCCATAGAGCTTGCGGATGTCGATAACATCCGGCCCGACGCTGCCCGACAGGACCGGATACTCAACATCCTTCCCCGGAACCTGCAGCTTCGCGGTGTCGCTCATAAACGTCGTCCTTAGTCTGGGCCAAACCTGGGATCAGGCCGGCACGGTCATCTGGTCAGCGATACGGGCCAGGCTTTCCTCGCGTCCCAGCAATGCCAGAACGTCGAAGATGCCCGGAGATGTCTTGCGGCCGGTGAGCGCCGCGCGCAGAGGCTGCGCCGTCGCACCGAGCTTGACACCCGCATCTTCCGCGACGGTGCGTACCGCCGCTTCGAGCGCCTCCGTATCCCAGCTTTCCACCGCGTCAAGCGCGGCATGAAGCTGAGCGAGGAGACCCCGCGCCTGGCCCTCTAGCAGAGCCTTGGCGCCGTCGTCCAATTCCAGTGGGCGAGTGCGAAATAGAAATGCCGCGCTCTCTGCCAATTCTAGGAGATTTGCAGCGCGAGGTTTCAATTCCGACATGCTGCGACGCAAAAGATCGCGCTGCGATTCCGAAAGTTCGAAGCCGAGTCGCGGGGCAACCAGATCGGCGAGGCGCTCGTCGTCGGCGGCGCGGATATAATGGCCGTTGAGGTTCTCGAGCTTCTTCAGGTCGAAACGCGACGGGCTGCGGCCGACGCCGCTCAGCGCGAACCACTCGGTCGCCTGCTCGCGGCTGATGATCTCGTCGTCGCCGTGCCCCCAGCCGAGGCGGAGCAGATAGTTGGACAGCGCCTCGGGCAGGATGCCGAGCTGGTCGCGATATTCATCGACCGCCACCGCGTTCTTCCGCTTCGACATCTTGGTGCCGTCCGGATTGAAGATCAGCGGGATGTGCGCGTATTCCGGCTCTTCCCAGCCCATTGCGCGATAGATCGGCAGCTGGCGGAAGGCGTTGTTCAGGTGATCGTCGCCGCGGATGACGTGAGTCACGCCCATGTCGTGATCGTCGACCACCACCGCGAGCATATAGGTCGGCGTGCCGTCGGAACGGAGCAGGACGAGGTCGTCGAGCTCGCTGTTGTTGACGGTGACGGCGCCCTGGACGTGATCCTGGATCGTCACCGAGCCTTCGCGCGGCGCCTTGAGGCGGACGACATAGGGCGCATCGCCGCCCTCGGCCGCGTCGCGGTCGCGCCAGCGGCCGTCATAGCGCAGCGGCTGCTTGTTCGCCTTCTGCTCGGCGCGCATCGCCTCGAGCTCCTCGGCGGTGGCGAAGCACTTATAGGCATGGCCATTGGCGAGCATCTCGCGGGCGACTTCGGCGTGCCGCGCGGCGCGGGAGAATTGATAGACCTCGTCGCCGTCCCAATCGAGGTTCAGCCAGCGCATCCCGTCGAGGATCGCGGCGATCGCCGGCTCGGTCGAGCGCGCGCGATCGGTATCCTCGATGCGCAGCAGGAACTTACCGCCGTGATGGCGGGCGAACAGCAGGTTGAACAGCGCTGTGCGCGCACCGCCGATGTGCAGGAAACCCGTAGGCGACGGCGCGAACCGCGTGACGACCTGTTTCGCGCCAGTTTCAGATGTTGCGCCCAACCGAGCTTGCTCCCAGACTATGTTTCCGATGGCCCATTCAGCCGCCGAGGGCGCCCCTAGCACGGGGTTTTCCTCCCTTCAAATGGGAGGCGCGGCAGCATTTCGCCAGAGCGCGACGGCGATCGAGCGCTGGCTGGAGGCGGAGCGGGGCCAATTGCCGCTCTGGCTCCCGGTCGCGCTGGGTGGCGGGATCACCGCCTGGCTGCTGCTTCCCGATGCGCCGCGCTGGACCGGCTTCCTGCTTCTGTCGGGCGCGATTGCGCTGCTTGGTCTGGCTTTGCCCGGACGGCTGGGGCGGTCGCTGCTGCTCGGCGGGCTCGCCATGGCGCTGGGCTGCGGTCTGATCTGGTGGCGTGCCGAGCGCGTCTCCGCACCGGTACTGGCGCGTCCGGCGGTGGTGGAGATCACCGGGCGCGTGGTGCGGGTCGAGCGGCTGGCGGCGCGCGAGGTGGTGCGGGTGACCTTGCTGCCCGGGCGCAGCGACCTGCCGCCGCGGATCCGCGTGAACCTCGAGGCCCGCGACGTACCAGAGGGGCTCGCGCGCGATTCGGTGATCAGGTTGCGGGCGCGGCTGATGCCCCCCGCCGAGGCTGCGGTGCCCGGCGGCTACGACTTCTCGCGCACCGCCTGGTTTGCCGGGCTCGGGGCGACCGGCAAGGGATTCGATCCGGTGGAAGTGGTGACGCCGGCGAAGGCGTCGGGCGCGGATCTGCGGGCTTCGCTTTCGGCGCATATTCAGTCGCGAATCGAAGGCAGCGCGGGCGGTATCGCCAGTGCCCTCGCGACCGGCGACCAGGGCGCCATCGCCGAAACCGATGTCGAGGCGATGCAGCGCTCCGGCCTCGCGCACCTGCTCTCGGTGAGCGGGCTGCACGTGACAGCGGTGACCGCGGCGGCGATGCTGCTCGTGCTCAAGCTGCTCGCGCTCAGCCCGACCCTGGCACTGCGCTGGCGGCTGCCCCTGGTCGCGGCGGGCGCGGGCGCGCTGGCGGCGATCGGCTATACCTGGCTCACCGGCGCCGAGGTGCCGACGATCCGCTCCTGCGTCGCGGCGCTGCTCGTGCTGCTGGCGCTAAGCCTCGGGCGCGAGGCGATCACCTTGCGGCTGGTCGCGGCGGGCGCGGTGATCGTGCTGCTGCTCTGGCCCGAAGCGCTGGCCGGCGCGAGCTTCCAGCTGAGCTTCGCCGCGGTGACCGCCATCGTCGCGCTGCACGAGAGCCCGCTGATGGAGCGCTGGTTCGGCAAGCGCGAGGAGGGGCGGGGGATGCGGTTGCTGCGCGACCTGGGCTCGCTGCTGCTCACCGGCGTGGCGGTGGAACTGGCGCTGATGCCGATCGGGCTGTTCCATTTCCACCAGGCGGGTCTCTACGGCGCGCTGGCCAATATCGTCGCGATCCCGCTGACCACCTTCGTGATCATGCCGCTCGAGGCGCTGGCGCTGCTGCTCGATACCGTCGGGCTGGGCTGGCCGGCCTGGTGGCTGACCGATCAGGCGCTGGCGCTGCTGCTCTGGCTCGCCCGCACCACCGCGGCCGCACCCGGCGCAGTCGCGGCGTTTCCGACGATGCCGGCCGGTGCCTTCGCGCTGATGGTCGCGGGTGGCTTGTGGCTGGCATTGTGGCGGACGGCCATCCGCTGGGCCGGTGCGGTACCGCTGGCGATCGGGCTCGGCTGGATGCTCGCGACGCCGGCGCCCGACCTGATCGTCACCGGCGACGGCCGTCACCTCGCGGTCCGCATGGCCGATGGCAGCATGGCGCTGCTGCGCGACCGGGCGGGCGACTATACCCGCGACATGCTGGCCGAGACCGGCGGCAGCGATGCCGAGCCGGTGGCGCTGTCCGAGCAGCCGGGCGCCCGGTGCAGCCTTGATGCCTGCCTGATCGAGCATCGCGCCGGCAACCGGCTATGGCGCGTCGCGGCGACGCGCAGTCCCTACACCTTGCCCTGGGCCGAATTCGTGGCGCTGTGCCGCAGCGTCGATGTGATGATCAGCGACCGGCGCCTGCCGGCGGGCTGCACACCGCGCTGGCTCAAGCTCGACCGGCCGGCGCTGGCCAGGACGGGTGGCGTGGCGATCGCCTTTGCCAGCGGCAGGGTGACGATGGTGCGCGGATCGGGAAGGCACCCCTGGCGCAACCCGCCCAGGGTGCAGCCGCCCTATGCGCCGGCGGATTGATCAGAGCCTCATCTATTATCTATGCCGCTTTGGCTTCGGAGCGACCTGATCGCCCAATTCCAACTGCGAATTTCCACTCGGAATGACCTCAGTCGTAGCCGGAGCGCGAGCGTTCTGCTGGCTCGATGCAATGGCGAACACTAGGAGTACAGCAAGAAGTCCACCGACAACCACGATGAGCCAACCATATTTGTCCGGCTCTGGTTCGTCGCTTGATGCAGTCAGGTCCCCGCTAAAAACTTCGGATGTCCGGTGCTCGATCGCAATTGGTTGCTCGAAGGAGTCAGGCTGAGGCGCTGGCGCTTTTAGCGCCTCCAGGATTGCTCCGCAGCCAGTGAAGATCGCACCCGCCAAGAAGAGGGCGATTCCAGACTGGAATATCATCGTCTGAAGCTGAATTTTCGGGAGGTTCGCGATCTCCTGGCTACGGGTCGAGATAGACCCGGTCAAGGAAGCCATCGAGAAGTCAGGAACCTCAGCGCTAACGGTGTTTCCGACGAGGAAAGCTACCAATACAAGCGCAGCGCCTATGGCAATGAGCCAAATCCCCAAAGTCTTCATTCTTATCCCCTCCGCGCGGTCAGAATAGCGCGAGGAGAGGTCGGGGGAAGTCGGATAAAAGGGCTCCGCCATCAGCGGCGGAGCCTTCTATCAATAACTCAATACTTCCGCAGCAGTCCGGCGAGGCGGCCCTGTACGCGGACCTGGTCGGGGCGGTAGCGCTGGGGGTTGTAGTCGCGGTTGGCCGGATCGAGCCGGACCATCGCGCCTTCCTTACGGAAATACTTCAGCGTCGCCTCGTTCTCGTCGATCAGCGCCACGACGATCTCGCCGTCGCGGGCGGTCTCGGTGCGGCGGATCAGCGCATAGTCGCCGTCGAGAATGCCCGCCTCGACCATCGAGTCACCGGCCACTTCGAGCGCATAATGCTCACCCGCGCCGAGCAGCGCGGCAGGGACCGGGAGCATGGCCGAATCCTGCAGCGCCTCGATCGGCGTACCGGCGGCGATGCGGCCGTGCAGCGGAATCTCGATCACGTCGTTCGCCGGCGACGGGAGCGTCGAAGGCGCGGCGGGAGCCGGTGCAGTGGCGGGCGCTGCCTTTGCGGGCTTCTTCGCCGTCTCGCCGCGTTCCGGCATGCGCAGCACTTCGAGCGCGCGGGCGCGGTTGGGCAGGCGGCGGATGAACTCGCGCTCCTCCAGCGCAGAGATCAGCCGATGCACGCCCGACTTCGACTTGAGATCGAGCGCTTCCTTCATTTCCTCGAACGAAGGCGACACGCCGGTCTCGGCAAGCCGGTCGGCAATAAAGCAGATGAGCTCGTGCTGCTTGCGCGTGAGCATCCCGTTTCTCCCGGTCTGGAACAGACTGGGAACGTTTATGCAATGTTCCGCGGGCTTGTCAAGCGATGTCGAGGATTTCTGCCGAGTCGCCGGTTTTTGCCTCGGCGGCGCCTGCCGGGCGGACGATCAGGCACGCCGCGCGCGCCAGCGTGCGCAGCATCGACGAGTCCTGGATGGTCGCGGCATGGGCGCGGCCCTCGATCAGCTCGGCGCGGAGATAATCGGCGCGCGGGCCATTGGCGGGCAGCGGCTCGCCGAGCGGGACGGTGCGCGTCCTTGGCAGCGGATCGGCGGCGCCGGCGAGGCGGGCGATCAGCGGGCGGACGAACAAGGTCGCGGTGACAAAGGCGGAGACGGGGTTGCCCGGCAGGCCGATCACCACGGCCTCGCCCAGCCGGCCCGCCATCATCGGCTTGCCCGGGCGCACCGCCACCTTCCAGAAATCGATCGTCGCGCCCGCTGCTTCCAGTGCCGGGCGGACGAGGTCGTGATCGCCCACCGAGGCGCCGCCGGTGGTGACGAGCAGGTCGCAATCGAGCGCGCGGAACGCCGCCTCGAGCGCGGCGCGGTCATCGGTCAGGATGCCGAGATCGATCAGCTCGACCGGCAGGTCGCCAAGCAGCGCGGCGAGGAGCAGCCGGTTGGTCTCGGGAATCTGGTCCGGCCCCAAGGGCGTGCCCGGCGCGACCAGCTCGTCGCCGGTGGACAGCAGCGCGACGCGGACCTTGCGGTGGACCGGCAGCGCGGCATGGCCGGCAATCGCGGCGAGCGCGAGCCGGGCAGGGGTGATCCGCTCCCCGGCGCGGACCAGCACTTCCCCTTCGGCGAAATCGAGCCCGCGCCGGCGGACGCTGCCGCCCAGGCGGAGCGGGCCTTCGCCGGTCAGAGTGAGGCGGTCACCATCTCGGCCGGCTTCCTCCTGGATCAGCACGCTGTCCGCGCCGGGCGGAAGCGGGGCGCCGGTGAAGATGCGGATTGCCTGGCCGGCGGCGAGCGCGCCCGCGAACCCGCGGCCCGCGGCGCTCTCGCCGATCACTTCCCAGGGGCCCGGCAGGTCGGCGAAGCGGATCGCATAGCCGTCCATCGAGGAGAGATCGGACGCCGGCTGGGTGCGCAGCGCGGCGATGTTACGCGCGGCGTAGTGGCCGGCGGCGTCCCTCAGTGGGCGGAGCTGCTCCGTCACCGGCTCGGCGAGGGCGAGCAGGCGGCGTTGGGCTTCGGCGACGGGGAGGAGGGCGGGCATTTAGTGGGACTAAGCCATCCCCATTTCACCGTCACCCTGAACTTGTTTCAGGGTCCAACGCGCCTAAGCGATATCGCTGAAACAAGTTCAGCATGACGAACTATGAGGTTGTCATCCGCTCAGTGCGGGTTGGTGATCAGGCCGAGGTCGCGAGCCTTCAGCGGCAGGCGGAACTCGCAGAGATAATGGTTGCGGTCGTCGCTCTCGATCACCGAAGCCGGACCGCCGCCGATATGCGGCAGCGAGATCCACAGCTGGGTGCCGGTGGCGAAGGGCGCATTGGTCTCGAACTCGACCATCTGCGGGGTGATCGCGCGCAGCTTGACGTTCCACCAGCGCACGCCCTCGCGCACCCGGGCGGGGGCGTCGAGGCGGATCGCCTGCTTGTCCGGGATCAGCCCGGTCTGCTCGCCGATCACCGCGATGCGCGTGTGGTGCGACGGGGTCTGCTGCACCTGGCGTAGCCAGGGCATCAGCAGCTGCCAGGGGATATCCTCGTCGAACGCGACGCCGGCGAGGTTGCCCTGCGACCATTTCACCACGCCGTCGAGCGGGCGCAGGCCGTCGAAATTGATCTGGACCGCGTCGCCGAGCTGCAGCGCGATATCGGTCTCGAAGCCGCAGCCGCCCTGCGAGAGATTGCGGCTGCGGGTGAACTCCACCTGGTTGCCGCGGCGCACGCAGATTGTCTGGTACAGCTCTACACGCGGCACCGAACGGCGCTCGGCGGGGAGCGCGGCCAGATTGCGGGCGAGCGTGCTGATCACGTCGATCGGCTCTTCGAACAGGAAGCCGGCGGCGCCCTTGTCGGTCCAGGAGACCCGGCCGGGCAGCGACTGGCCATTGGCGAGCTCGAGCTGGAGCGTGTCGCCTTCCGAAACCTCGCCGTCGAGTTGCAGCGTGACGCCGGCGGCGCTCAGCTTGCGGATCGCGCAGGGCAGGCGGCCGCTCGCATCGGCGAGGAACGCCGCATCGAACGTGATGTGCTCACCGGGTTCAGGGGCCAGCATCGCCGGCGGCTCGGCCGCCAGGCTGAAAATGGTGGAGGACGCAAGTCCCTGTCGCATAACTGATTTTTCCCGCCCCGGGTCCGAGGGGACCCGGGCGGATAGTGCGTAAATTGGTCTGAAAGCCGAGTTAATTTCGAGGGTTGCGGAATCCCTAATGCGGGCGCGGAACGATCAGTCGCGGTCCGGCGCGCCGAGCGGGAAATAGTGGCGATAGGGGCGGGCATCCTCGACGCAGCGGGCCACCGAGGGGCGGGCGAGCAGCCGGGCGCGATAGGCGCGCAGGTTGCTCAGCGCTTCGGGGATCGGGCGCACCCAGTCGGCGTAGAAGAGCGACGGCCCGGCGGCGCAATCGGCGAGGGTGAAGCTGTCGCCCACCGCCCATTCCCGGCCGGCGAGATGCGCGTCGAGCCAGGCATAGACGGTGTCGAGCCGCGCCATCGCTTCGTCCAGCGCGACTTGGTCGCGGCGCTCCTCCGGCAGCATCGCGTTGATCACCGGCTTCTGCATCATGCCCATGACGTAATTGTCGAAGATCCGGTCGAGCATCCGCGCCTGCACGGCCAGGTCGGCATCGGCGGGGATCAGCGACACCGGGCCGGCATGATGGACCTGGAGATACTCGATCACCGCAGTCGCCTCGACGACGGTGCGGTCGCCTTCGGCGAGCACCGGGAACAGCTTGAGCGGCCAGCGCGCCGCCAGTTCCTCCGCCGCGCCGGGCTCTTCCAGGTTGCGGAAGGTGAAGGCGATGTCGTTCTCGTAAAAGGCGATCAGCGCCTTCCAGGTGTAGGACGAGAAGGGGTGGCCGAAGAGCTGAAGGTTCATGGCATCCTCATTTGTTAGGTTTTTACCTAACTATAGGAGGATGGGACGGCTGTCATGTGAATTTTCGCTATCACTCGTCATCCCCGCGCAGGCGGGGATCCAGGGTAACAGAGCTGCGTCCTTGGTGACTCTGGATCCCCGCCTGCGCGGGGATGACGGGAAAGGGCTTAGGCCGCCACCCAGTCGCCCGATTTGCCACCCTTCTTGGAGAGCAGGCGGATCTCGCCGATGGTCATGCCCTTATCGAGCGCCTTGGCCATGTCGTAGAGGGTGAGCAGCGCGGTGGAGACCGCGGTGAGCGCTTCCATCTCGACGCCGGTCTGCGCCTCGGTCGCCGCGGTAGCGGTGACGGTCACGCCGGTCTCGTCCGGGGCGAGGTCGACCGTGACCTTGGTCAGCGGCAGCGGGTGGCAGAGCGGGATCAGATCGGCGGTGCGCTTGGCCGCCATGATCCCGGCGATGCGCGCGGTGGCGAGGACGTCGCCCTTCTTGACCGCGCCGGCACGGATCGCGGCGGCGGCCTCTGCCGACATGGTGATCCGGCCGCTGGCGACCGCCTCGCGCGCCGTGACCGCCTTGCCCGCGACATCGACCATGCGCGCGGCGCCGGTCTCGTCGAGATGGGTCAAGTCCCCCTCCCGCTTGCGGGAGGGGTTAGGGGAGGGGCTGTCGGGCTTGCTCACGTTGAGGGACATGCCCTCCCCCGACCCCTCCCGCAAGCGGGAGGGGAGATTAGCCCACCAGTGCCCGGGTCGCCGCCTCGACATCGTCCTGGCGCATCAGCGATTCGCCGACGAGGAAGCAGCGAATGTCGTGCGCGGCCATCGCGTCGAGGTCGGCGCGGCTGTTGAGCCCGGACTCGGCGACGAAGGTGCAGTCCTTCGGGGCCTGGCCGACCAGGTCATAGGTCTTCTGCACATCGACCTCGAAGGTCTTGAGATTGCGGTTGTTCACCCCGATCAGGCGCGAACGCAGCCTGAGCGCGCGTTCCAGCTCGTCGGCGTCGTGGACCTCGACCAGCACGTCCATGCCCAGGCTCATCGCCGAATCCTCGATCTCCGCCATCTGGCCGTCCTCGAGCGCGGCGACGATGATCAGGATCGCATCGGCGCCGATCGCGCGCGATTCGAGCGCCTGCCAGGGATCGACCATGAAATCCTTGCGGATCACCGGCAGGTCGCAGGCGGCGCGCGCCGCGATCAGATAATCCTCATGCCCCTGGAAATATTCGAGGTCGGTCAGCACCGAGAGGCAGGCAGCGCCGCCGGCCTGATAGGCGCGGGCATGCGCCGGGGGATCGAAATCGGCGCGGATCAGCCCCTTGGACGGGCTGGCCTTCTTGATCTCGGCGATCAGGCCATAGCCGCCCGCGGCCGCCTTCGCGTCGAGCGCGGCCTTGAAGCCGCGCGGCGGGGTGCGGGTGAGCGCCATGCCGTGCAGGTCGGCGACCGGGATCGCCTTGCGGCGGGTGGCGACTTCGCCGTGCTTGGTGGCGATGATGGTATCGAGGATCGTGGACATCAAAAGGCGATCCAGCAGTCGAGCAGCGCCTTGGCAAGGCCCTTGTCGATCGTCTCGGCAGCCTCCTCGGCGCCTTCGCGCAGGTCGCTGGCCTCGCCGGCGATCACCAGCGCGGCGGCGGCGTTGAGCAGCACGGCGTCGCGATAGGGTCCGGGCTCGCCCTGGAGCAGGCGGTGGAGGGCAAGCGCGTTATATTCGGGGCCACCGCCGCGGATCGCGGTGAGCGGGTGGCGGGGCAGGCCGGCATCCTCGGGGGTGATCCGCTTGGGCAGGCCCGAGCTGCCGATGCTCACCACGACGCTGGCATGCTCGGTGGAGAGCTCGTCCAGCCCTTCCTCGCCCGAGACGATCGCGGCGCTGTCGACGCCGAGCTGCTCGAGCGCCTCGGCATAGATCGGTGCGTAATCGGGGCGGGCGATGCCGATCAGCTGGCGGCGGACATGCGCCGGGTTCGCCAGCGGGCCCATCAGGTTGAAGATCGTGCGGCGGCCGATCCGGCGGCGCAGCGGGCCGATCCGGGCGAGCGAGGGGTGGTGCGCCTGGGCGAAGAGGAAGGCGATGCCGAGTTCGTTCAGGCTCTCCTCGGCCCGCGCGCCGGCGCGGTCGAGATCGAGGCCGAGCGCTTCGAGCGTATCCGCCGCACCCGATTTGGACGAAGCGGCGCGGTTGCCATGCTTGGCGACCGGCACGCCGGCAGCCGCGACGACAAGGCTGACGGCGGTCGAGACGTTGAGCGTGTGATGGCCGTCGCCGCCGGTGCCGCAGACGTCGATCGCGCCTGCAGGCGCGGTGATCGGGATCAGCCGCGCGCGCATTGCCCGGGCGGCCTCGGCGATCTCGATGCTGGTCTCGCCACGCTCCGAAAGCGCGATCAGGAAGCGCTCGATCTCGGGCTCGGGGACATTGCCGTCGAGAATGTCGGCAAAGGCTTGCGCCGCGGACTCGCGCGCGAGCGGAGTCGCGGGATCGGGGAGGAGAGTGAAGGTCGTCACGCTGGCTCTATCGACTCAGCTGGGGCGTGAAGTCGAGCAAATCCTGTTTGGGCGCTATCAAGCGCGCCTCAGCGAACCGGTTGATGCGCGTCGCTTATCACCCGGGTCATCCGCCAGTGACCCTGGTCCTGATGCCAGATCACGGTGAAGCGGGCACGCGTTGCCAGCCGTTCGGGCGCGTCGCCTTCGCGCGCGTGGAAGAGATGCTCGCCTGACAGGATCGCGCCGTAGCCGGGCACACGCTCGAAGCGGATGCTGTCGGGCACGAGCTCGCGACGAATATGGAGGCCGGGTGTGCCGCACGGGCCCTTCACCAGCGAATCGACCACGCCGGCACGTGTTCGGGTGAGCCCGGTGATGTCATGATAGAATTCGACATCGTCGGCGAAGAAGGGCGCCATAGCCACCGCGTCGCAGGCGTTGAATGCTTGCCAGAAGGCCGTATCGGCCTCCCGCACCGCCTGTTCTTCCGTCTGGGCATGGGCCGCTCCGGGCAAGGCAAGAGTAAGCGCCAACAGGGCGGTACGCACCGGCATGTCTCCTTGGTGATTTACTCGACTAATACAGGTGGGCGGGCCGGAGTCCAGCTCAACCCTGTTCGATCAGGCGGCGCCCCTCGGGGCTGATCGCCAGGTCGCGCCAGTCGAGCTCTTCCTGGAGCTGCTCGTACAGGTCCTGGCCGATCACGTCGCTGTCGCGCAGCTCGTCGAGCTTGTCGCGCTGGGCAGTGACGGCGGCGAGCTGGAGGCGCTGGCGGGCGTCGAACTCGGGGCAGATATTGTCGGCGCCGTTGCGGTCGATCTCGAACTGGCGGCGCGTCTCCTCGGCGATCCTGCCCTGTTCGCCTTCGAGCGCGGCGAGCGCGGCCTCGGCGAGCTTGCGGCGGGCCTGGTCGAGCAGCGCCTCGCCATCGCCCTTGCCGGCCAGCCCGAGCAGCTTGATCAGCGGGGCGAGGGTGAGGCCCTGGAGCACCAGCGTCGCCAGCACCACCGCGAAGGCGGACAGCACGATCAGGTCGCGCTGGGGGAAGTTGTGGGGCAGGGCGAAGGCCGTGGCGAGCGTCACCAGCCCGCGCATCCCGCACCAGCCGACCACCACGCTCTGCGCGAAGCTGGGCGGGGGCAGGTCGCCGCGGATCACCGGCAGGGCGCGGACGAGCAGGTTGTAGCAAAGCGACCAGGCCATGCGCGTGACGATCACGCCCAGCACCACCAGCCCGGCGAACCCGGCCGCCTCGCGCAGCCGCTCCGCGCTCATTTCCGCGACGATCTGGCGGGCCTGCATGCCCATCAGCAGGAAGGCGACGACGTTGAGCACGAACACCGCCACGCCCCAGACCGCGAAGGACTGGACGCGGTTGCGCGCGCTGATCGGCACGGCGGGCGAATTGGCGACGTACATCGCGCAGGTCACCACGCAGAGAACTGCGGACAAGCCGAGCCGCTCGGCGAGGATCCAGGCGATGAAGGTGTTGACGAACTCGAACAAATTGCCGCCGAACGAGCCGCGGACGAAGGGCATCAGCTTGCCCATCAGCCAGCCGCAGAACAGGCCGAGCGCGATGCCGCCGGGGACGGCGAAGCTCAGCCTTGTGGCGACCATCGCGTCGATCCCGCCATTGCTTTGCACCGCCAGAGCGGCGCCGAACAGCAGCAGCGCGGTGGCGTCGTTGAGCAGGCTCTCGCCGGTGAGGATCTGGACGGTGCGGCGCGGCAGCGCGGCGGACTGGAGGACGGTGGTCGCCGCGGCAGCGTCGGGCGGGGCGACGATCGCGCCGAGCGCGATGGCAGCGGCGATCGGCAGCCCGGCGAACTGCCAGCCGATCCAGGCGACGACGGCGGTGCTGAGCAGCACGGCGACGACCGCGAGCGCGACCAGCGGGCGCCACAGCCGCCGGATCGCGGCGAGGGGGAAGTCGAAGGCGGCGTCGAGCAGCACGGGCGCGATGAACAGCGCCATCGCGGTATGCCCGTCGAGCGCGATATCGGGCGAGCCGGGGATGGTCGCGACGATCACGCCGGCGGCGGCGAGCATCGTCGGATAGGGAATCGGAGTCCGGCGCGAGACCTGCAGCAGCAGGACCGCCAGCGCGAGCAGCGCGACCAGGCTCTCGAAAAAGCTCATGGCGCGAGGCTAGCGCAGCTGGCCGCGCCTTCAAACCCTCTCCCGCTGGGAGAGGGTGGTCGAGCGCAGTGAGACCGGGTGAGGGTCGAGCGGGAATCCCGTCGGCCCTCACCCTTCCGCCGCCTGCGGCGGCTCCCTCCCTCTCCCAATGGGAGAGAGAATTTAGTTCGCGTTGCCCGGCTGGGCCGGCGCGGTGGCCGGAGCAGGCATGGCGGCCGGAGCGGCGGCGTCAGGGCCATCCTCGGGCCCGTCGAACCCGCGCGGGCCGTGGTGGCGGCCGTGACCGCGCGGCGGGGGCGGGATCTCGCCGACGATCAGCTTGCCGTCCTTGTTGGTGTCGAACTGGTCGAAGCGGGCATTGGCCGCCGCGACCCATTCGGCGCGGGTGATCGTGCCGTCGCCATTGGCATCGGCGCGGGCGAAGGGGCCCATCGGGCCCTTGCCCATGCTGGCGACGGCGATGCCGCCGGCCGCGACGGTGACGAGCACGCCTGCCAGCGTCGCGCCGACCAGCTGCAGCTTGTGGTTCATTGCACTCTCCATCTGCCCGGGGATCGGGCCATGCTCTCCAGATGGCGGCCGCGTGTCGCAGGGCGATTGCAACGGACCGGCAAAATTGTCGCAAGATATCCGCGCCGATACAGAAAAATGAACGCCGCTCAGTTTTAAACTATACAGTGTTCAATTGTCGCGGTATCAGGCTGCGCATGGGACGCCGATCCGATCACAGCCGCGCCGAGCTCGAGGAGCTGATCCTGGCCGAGGGCCATCGCCTGATGGCCGAAACGGGCTATGCCCGCTTCTCGGCGCGCGAGGTGGCCAAGCGGATCGGCTATTCGATCGGGACGATCTACAACGTGTTCGGCAGCCTCGACCGGCTGCTGATGGCGATCAACAGCCGGACCTTCCTGCTTTGGGCCCGCGCGATCGCGGCGCGGCTGGAGACGGCGGGGCCGGACCGGATCGCGGTGCTGGTCGACAGCTATTTCGCCTTCGCCACCGGCAACGCCAATCTGTGGATGGCGATCTATGACCATCGCTTCGGCCCGGGCGAGAGCCTGCCCGAGCGCTATGTCGCCGAGCGCGGCGAGCTGACCAGCCTGGTCGAGCGCGAGATCGCGGCGGTGCTGCCGCCGGAAAGCGCCGATCGGGCCGGGCTGCTCGCCCGCTCGCTGGTGGCGACGGTGCACGGGCACTGCCTGTTCGAAGTCAACGGCACCTTCGCGCTGCTCGAAGTCGCCGATCCGCGCGGCGCGGCGCTGGCCCGGGTGCGCGAGGCGCTCGCTGCGGCCGGCGCGAAGCAATTCTGAAGGAGGGAAAGATGCGGCAGTGGTTGAAGCGGCTCGAGCATGATCTCGAGTCCCCGATCGCGGTGCGGCGCTTCGGCAGCGGCTGGTTCTCGGGCTTTTTCGCGCTGGTGCTGGCAGTCGCCGGCCTGTGCATGGTTGTGTCGCTGCGCTGGCCGGGCATGGCGTCGATGCCCGAGCTCGACGCGCTGCGCGAGATTCCCGGCTTCCGCGCCGGCGTCCATGTCGTGCTGATCGCCGCCTATGCGCTGTCGCTGCTCAGCCTGTTGCTGCGCCCGCGCAAGGTGCTCGGTGCCGCGGCGCTGGTGACCGTGCTCGCCGCGACCTTCCTGGGTGGCGCCAATGTCCAGCCGCGCGAGACGCATGACTGGGGAATCTTCTTCGGCGTCGACTTCTTCGTGGTGAACCTGATCGTCGCCGGGCTGATGTTCGCCCCGATCGAGCGGCTGTTCCCGCACAAGCGCGAGCAGCGCCTGTTCCGCGCCGAATGGGGCGAGGACCTGTTCTACTATCTCGTCAGCTCGATGATGGTCCAGCTGGTCACCTTCGTCGCGATGGCGCCTTCCACCTTCGTGATGGCGAACACCGGCGGGCTGGCGGGCTTCCGCGCTGCGGTGGCAGGCCAGCCCTGGCTGCTCCAGTTCCTCGAGGTGATGTTCCTCACCGACCTGGCGCAATATTGGCTGCACCGCGCCTTCCACCGCGTGCCCTTCCTGTGGGGCTTCCACGCGGTGCACCATTCGGCGAAGTCGATGGACTGGCTGGCCGGCGCGCGGATGCACTTCTTCGAGATCATCATCCTCCGCGGCATCACCTCGCTGCCGCTGCTCACGCTGGGCTTCAGCCCCTCGGTGATGCAGGCCTATGTCGCCTTCGTGTTCATCTACTCGACGATCGTCCACGCCAATCTGCGCGGCGATTTCGAGGTGCTGGGCCGCTTCCTCGTCACCCCGCGCTTCCATCACTGGCACCACGGCATCGAGGAAGTCGCGGTCGACAAGAATTTCGCGATCCACTTCCCCTGGCTCGACCGCCTGTTCGGCACGCACCATTTCCCGCGGGGCGAATGGCCCAACGGCTATGGCGTGCCGGAAAAGGTGCCGAGCGGGTACCGGGCGCAGTTCCTCTACCCGTTCCGCCGCGGCAAGACGCCGGTCAGCTGAGCGCCAGCGCCTCGATGCCGGCAAGCTTGAGGAAGTTCGCCAGCATCGCATGGCCATGCTCGGTGGCGATGCTCTCCGGGTGGAACTGGACGCCGTGGATCGGCAGCTCCTTGTGCCGGAAGCCCATCACATGCGCGTCGTCGGCCGTGGCGTTGACCACCAGATCGTCCGGGATGTCGGTGACGATCAGCGAGTGATAGCGGGTCGCGGTGAAGGGCGAGGGAAGGCCTTCGAACAGGCCGGTCCCGTCATGGCTCACCGGGCTGGTCTTGCCGTGCATCAGCCCGCCGCGGACCACCGATCCGCCGAAATGCTGGCCGATCGCCTGGTGTCCCAGGCACACGCCGAGCAGCGGCTTCCTCAGCTCGGCACAGGCCGCGACCAGGTCGAGGCTGATGCCCGCTTCGTTCGGCGTGCACGGGCCCGGCGAGATCAGGAACGCCTGGGCATTGCTGGCCACTGCGTCGCGCGCGGTGAGCGCGTCGTTGCGCACCACCTGCACTTCGGTGCCGAGCTCCATCAGGTAATGGACCAGGTTCCAGGTGAAGCTGTCGTAAT
>Ga0164294_10000501_pt1 | contig 37666 bp, 32 predicted proteins | sample GEODES005metaG_FD_111479 | JGI IMG/M metagenome (GOLD analysis project Ga0164294, IMG submission 111479) | Oligotrophic lake water microbial communities from Sparkling Lake, Wisconsin, USA - GEODES005 metaG | ecosystem: Environmental > Aquatic > Freshwater > Lake | place: USA: Sparkling Lake... | reverse complement strand
TGGTCATGCTGGTCATGCTGGTGATGCTGGTCATGGTGAGCACGGCGGCCATGCGACGCCGACCGACCACATGCTGGGGCGCGAAGCCGCCGATCACGGCAATGCTCACGGGCATGCCGTAGAGGCCCCAATCGTCGACGGACTCGACTCGGATCTGGCATACGCCGCCGCCGAGGAAGCCCATGTCACGCCTGAATCGGTCGACTCCAACACCGGTTTCTTCCTGGAAAAACTCCTCGCCCACGAGCGCGAGGGCTTTCTCTGGCAGAAGCTCCGGGCGCCGCGGAGCTACGACTACAAAAAGGCGGAAAACAAGGGCTACAACGAGCGTTATCGGATGCCCCAGTTCCCGTTCAACGAAACGCAGCGGGAAGCGGTGATGACGTTTGTCCTCGGTCTCGTCGCCGAACCGCCGGCCCCGCAGTTTGTCTACACGCCGAACGATCGTGAGCAGGCCCGGCTCTCCGGACTCAAAGTTGCCGAGCAGTACAACTGCGGAGGCTGTCACACGCTGCAGATGGATCGCTGGGACGTGCGCTACCGTCCTGAATCTCTCGGTGAAGGGCAGGAATCGGCAGACTATCCATTCCTCTCTCCACACTTCACCCCGGCAAACGTCGCGGATTCTCTCGTCACCGACCGCCAGGGGCGTCGCAAGGCCACGCTCGTCGGGATGCCGGCCATCAATGCGGATTCGGGAAAGCCGCAATACGTCGACGAGGATGGCGTTCCCATCGAAGAAGATGACGCCGAAGCAGTGCAGCACCGTCCCTTCATGCTCTGGAAGGACGTGCTCATCGACGGCGCCCCGAGAATCGTCGGTGGTCCCAACGTCATGGTGCCCAACGAGGCCCTTGAAGCTGGCCGGCATTATCCCGCCAACGGTGGCGATCTGGCCCGACTCCTTTTCCCGGTGGTGATCGCCGACGAGAAAGAGATCAATCCAAACGTGAAGCCCGACGACGCTTGGGGATGGCTCCCACCCCCGCTCGTCGGCGAGGGGACGAAGGTGCAGTCGGGCTGGCTGCACAAGTTCCTTCTCAACCCGGCGCCAATCAGGCCGGCAGCCGTTCTGCGGATGCCGAAGTTCAACTTCCAGTCTTCCGAGGCCTCGGCTCTGGTCAATTACTTTGCCGCGGTCGACGGCGCTGACTACCCCTACATTTACGATCCGCGGCTCGATGAGAGCTCGGTGACCACGGCCGAAGCGACCCACCCAGGTCACCTTGAGGGGGCGATGAAGATCGTCACCAACAACAACTACTGCGTGAAGTGCCATCTGGTTGGGGGGTACTCCCCGCCTGGTAATCCGAAGGCGCTCGCGCCGCAACTCGAAGTCGTTCATGAGCGGCTCCGGCCCGACTACGTGCACAACTGGATCGCCAACCCGAAGCGGTATCTCCCCTACACCGGGATGCCGGTCAACATCCCGTTCGACAAACCGGTGAGCCAGGATCTCTATCACGGCACGAGCGACCAGCAACTCGACGCGCTCACCGATCTGCTCATGCACTACGACCGGTTTGCGAAGCGGAATCTCTCCCTCGACGCCTATCTCAAGCAACCACCAGCGGCGGAACCGTCCTCTGCTCAACCGGCGGCATCGATCGATTCGTCGCCTTCTGAACCAATTCCTGGCCCCACGGACGGGCCAGCGCCTACCATTCCTGCAGGTACCGGTAGCGTGACGCTGCTTCACCCCGACCGGCCTGCCGTCAGCCGCACGATCGCGGTGGCCGGCAGCGACTGATCGCCCCACGACACAATCTCACTCGATTCACCCGGAGAGCCCCCATGTCCCAAGTCCATCGTGTCCGTTCCACCATCGGCGCCTCGGCCACTCTGGCCATGCTGCTTGCTTCCCCGGCCCTCGCCGACGACTGGGGAACGCTCAAGGGACGATTCAAGTTTGGCGGTGCCGTTCCGACTGCGGCTGCGCTCAAGGCAGACAAGGACGTCGAGGTCTGCGGCAAGGAAAAACTCCTCAACGAAGAACTCGTCGTCGGTGCCGATGGCGGCATTGCCAACGTCGTCATCTTCGTCCGCGACAAGGATGTCAAGGTCCATCCCGATGCCGCAGCGGCCAAAGATCCGGTGTTGATGGACAACAAGAACTGTCGCTTCGAACCGCATGTGGCCTTCGTGCAGATCGGCCAACCACTGACGCTCAAGAACTCCGACTCCGTCGGTCACAACAGCAACATCGGGACGATCAAAAACCCCCCCTCCAACAGCCTGATTGCCGCCGGCGCCGAGTCGAACGTCACGTTCAAGGCCGAAGAGGCCATTCCCGCGCAGGTCACCTGCAACATCCATCCTTGGATGAAGGGCTGGGTGCTCGTCCGCCCCAACCCGTACGGGGCCGTCTCGTCCGCCGATGGCAGCTTTGAGATCAAGAATCTTCCGGCCGGTGACATCGAACTCCAACTCTGGCACGAAAAGGCCGGCTACATCGGCGAGATCAGCGTCAAGGGAAAGTCTGAAAAGATCGCCAAGGGGCGGAAGAAGATTAAGGTGGCCGCCGGCGACAATGACCTTGGGGAGATGGTGCTCGATGCCAACCTGTTCAAGAAGTGAGTCATCGGCTCCGGCCATTGCCGGCCCTGGCTTCCGGCGCGGCAGCGGTATCGCTCGCCTGGGGCTTGCGTTGGCGATGGTGTCCCTCGGCTCCGGCTGTGTCGACGGTCGTGTCGGGCAGCCTGCCGCCGATGCGGATGCTGCCGAGCGGGTCCGCGTAGCGCTGGTCGCATCCACCGACGCAGCAGTCGAGACCGGCGTCGAGGCAGCGGCCACTGGCACCGGCTGGGGAACTCTCAAGGGGCGGTTTGTGTTTGCGGGAACTCCTGCCGAAGCCAAGGCGCTGGCGGTCGACAAGGACACCGAGGTCTGCTCGAAGGACGGCGTCAAACTCCTCGATCGGTCACTCCTTGTTGACCCGTCATCGAAGGGGCTCGCAAACGTGGTGCTCTTCGTCCGTAAATCGAGCCGGGTGAAAGACTCCGCGCCGCCCGAGAAGCCCTTGGTGTTCGACCAAAAGCAGTGCGAGTTCATCACGCCGGTGTTTGCGGCCCGGGTTGGCCAATCCATCGATGTCCACAACAGCGACCCGGTGGGACACAACACGAACATCGCCGGGACGAGCTTCAACCAATTGATCCCTGCTGGCGATGGCACGCTGTTTAAGCCCGAAGCCGAGACCGGCATGCCGACGATGGTGACCTGCAACATCCATCCCTGGATGAAGGCCTACGCCGTCTTCCGCAAGGACGGCTACGTTGGGGTCAGCGCCGCCGACGGTTCGTTTACGATCCCAGACCTTCCGGCAGGGGAAACCCTCGAGTTTCAGGTCTGGCATGAAAGGTCGACGGGCCCTAGTGGCGCGCTTGGCCTTGCAAAGCCCGATCTGAAGTGGACTCCGAAGGGTCGATTCCAGGTCAAGATTGAAGCTGACGAGGTCAAGGATATCGGCACGCTTGAGGTGCCTGCTGCCGCTCTCGGTGGCTGATCCCATCTTCCGCCCCACCATCCCACAGCCATGAACACCACCACTTCCGCCGACATCCGACATGCCCGGGGCCAGGGCCCCACGTGGAGCGTCAAGATCGTTCTGGCACTTTTGGTCGTACTCGGGAGCACCGGCTGCGGGACAACGCCCCCGGCTTGGTTCCGCCTCAACATGGTCGAGGCGACGAAACAAAAACTGACCTCTGACCAGGAGCGTCAGGTGGCGACGTTGCTGGCGGCCATGTTCGGTACGCCGGACGACCCTGTGGCCCTGCCGGAAACCGGCCTCGACGAGGCGAAGCTCCGCCTTGCCGCCGGCCCGGTCCGTAGTGACATCGTCGGACGGAAAAACGGTCTCTACCGTGAGCACTGCGCCCACTGCCACGGCGTCACCGGAGACGCCCTCGGGCCCACCGCCGCGTTCCTCAATCCATACCCCCGCGATTACCGCCCGGGGATCTACAAGTTCAAAAGCACCGAGCGGGCTGACAAGCCGACCCATGCCGACATGACGCGGATCCTCAAGAACGGGATCCCGGGCACATCGATGCCGTCGTTTGCACTGTTGAGCGAAACCCAGATCGATGCCCTCGTCGAATACGTCAAGTACCTCTCGATCCGCGGCGAAACGGAACTCGGGCTGATGCGGGCCTACTTCGAACTCGACGACGACGCGGAGGGCAAACTCCCAGAAACTCGCGAGTTCCTCGTCGGCGAGGTCCTCGAACCCGTCGCTGAGAAATGGAAGACTGCGGCCGACGCGCTGATTCCAGTGCCCGAAATGCCGGCGGACATCGACATGGTGGCGTCGATCGCCAAAGGGCGTGAACTGTTCTATGGCGACAAGGCGAATTGCGTGAAGTGCCATGGCCCGACGGCGATGGGCGATGGGCAGGCCAACGATTACGACGACTGGAACAAGACGATCGTTGAATGGACGAAGGAAGTTGTCGGCACCGACGACAAGCAGTGGGCCAGCCGGGCCCATCGTGTGCTCGATGGTGATTCCCTCGAACCGCGAACGATCCCTCCCCGCAACCTCCGTCGCGGCATCTACCGCGGCGGACGTCGCCCGCTCGATCTCTACTACCGGATCCACGCCGGGATCAACGGCGCCCCGATGCCCGCGGCAAAGGGAACAGTCCCGCCGGAGGACATCTGGCACATCGTCAACTACGTCCGCTCATTACCCTATGAACTCGACGGCGAGCTAGGGGCCGACCGCCCGATGGTCGCCCGCGACCGGTTCTGATCCTCACCGACGCCCTCACAAACACCTTACTCAAAGCCACCTACCCAGCCAGCGGAGCAGACGGCCGTGGACCACGACAATCGCGATCGCAATGCCGGTTTCGGCGGGTCTCCTCCGGGAAAGACCCCGGGCGATTCTTGGGCCGACGGCTTGCCTAAGGGTCGCCGCTGGAGCGGGATTGCCTGGAGCCTGTTGTTCCTCCTTGTCCCGGTCCTCGGCACTGCCACCTTCGTGATCGCGCCGTACTACGATCACTGGCTCCCGAAAGACGTCTCGGTGCATGGCAAGTCGATCGACGGCTTGTTCTATTTCATTCTCGTGCTCACCGGCGTCGTTTTCCTGGCGACCGAATTGATCCTGTTCTGGTTCATGTGGAAGTATGACGCCGCCGCTTCCTCGAAGCCGGCCACTTACATCCAAGGGAGCCACACCCTCGAGGTGGTGTGGACGATCATCCCAGCGGCGACGATGCTCTTCCTTGCCATCTACCAGATGAACACCTGGGCCGACGTGAAGATGCGACGGCCCCGGATGGCCCCTTCCGTCGAGGTCGTGGCCCGTCAGTTCGAGTGGCGGCTCCGTTACCCGGGCCGCGACGAGACGCTTGGCACCGAGGACGATCTTTTCATCGTTAACGACCTTCATGTGCCGATTGACGAGGACTTCCTCGTTCAACTCAAGAGCATGGACGTGCTCCACAGCTTCTTCCTTCCGAACCTCCGCATCAAGCAAGATGCCGTCCCCGGCATGAAGATACCGGTGTGGTTCAAGGCGACTGAGACGGGCACTTATGACATCGTCTGCGCCGAGGTCTGCGGCTGGGGCCACTACAAGATGAAGGGTCGGGTGACGGTCGAGTCGCGGGCCGACTTCGACCGCTGGCTGGCCCGGATCGAAGCCGAACAGAAAGCGACCCAACGCGGTCCGGAAGAAATCCCCGTGGCCGCAGCCGATTAGCTCTCCGCCGCCCCCGTACGCGATCCAATCTCCCATTCACCCATCCACAGCCCCCGCCATCGAGCACCACCGTTCGGGCGAGTTATCCAGAGGCCAACACCGATGAGCACCGTCACGCAACCGCACGCTCCTCCGAAGGACACGGCGCAACACGATCACGTCGTCACCCGCGGCTCCACGTCGCTGTCGACCTTCCTCTCGACCTACGTGTTCTCGAAGGATCACAAGGTCATCGGGCTGCAGTTCCTGTTCTCGACGCTGGTCTGGTTCCTCATCGGCGGCCTCCTCGCTCTGGCCGTCCGTTGGCAGGTGGCTTGGCCGTGGTCCGACGTGCCAGTCCTGGGCAAGCTCTTCGCCCAGCACGGCGGGCAGATGGCGCCCGAGTTCTACACGATGCTGTTCACGATGCATGCGTCGGTGATGATCTTCCTGGTCATCATCCCGATCCTCGCGGGGGCGTTCGGTAACTTCCTCATCCCGCTCATGATCGGTGCCGACGACATGGCGTTCCCGACGCTCAACATGCTGAGCTACTGGTTCATGTGGCCGGCGTTCTTCTTCTTCGGCGCCAGCTTTTTCGTCGAGGGCGGGGCAGCTGCCGGTGGCTGGACGAGTTATCCGCCACTCTCGACGAGCACCGTTTCGGCCCCGGGCAGCGGCATGGGGCAGACGCTCTGGCTGCTCGGTCTGACGATGGTCGGCGTCTCGTCGATGCTCGGCAGCGTCAACTACATGACCACGATCATCCTCATGCGTGCCCCCGGAATGACGATGTTTCGTCTCCCGATGACGATCTGGGCGATGTTCATCACCGCGATCCTCCAGGCCTTTGCCTTGCCGGTCCTCACCGCTGCCGGGTTCATGCAACTCACCGACCGCCTCATCGGCACGGGCTTCTTCAGCCCCGAGGGGAACATCATCAACAACGCCATGTCGGGCGCCGGCGGCGGACAACCGCTCCTCTGGCAGCACCTCTTCTGGTTCTACAGCCATCCGGCCGTCTACATCATGATTCTGCCGGCGATGGGGATGGTCTCTGACATCCTCACGACGTTTGCCCGCAAGCCGCTGTTCGGTTACCGGCCGATGGTCTACTCAATCGCCGGCATCGCCGGGCTCGGGTTCATCGTCTGGGGCCACCACATGTTCATCTCGGGCATGAACCCCGCCCTCGGCATCACCTTCATGGTGGCGACGATGATGATCGCGCTTCCGAGCGCCGTGAAGACGTTCAACTGGCTCGGTACCATCTGGGGCGGGCGGATCCACTACACGACCGCGATGCTGTTTGCGATCTCGTTCGTCTCGATGTTCATCATCGGAGGCTTGTCGGGCATCTTCATGGCGGCCACGCCGGTCGATATCTTCATCCACGACACTTACTTTATCGTTGCCCACTTCCACTACGTCCTCTTCGCGGGCACGGCGATGGGCGTGTGGGCAGGGATCTACTACTGGTTCCCGAAGATGTTCGGCCGGACGATGAACGAGTTCTGGGGGAAGGTCCACTTCTTCCTGACGTTCATGTTCCTGAACGGCACCTTCTTCACGATGCACATCCTGGGTGCGGTCGGCTTTCCACGTCGGCTTGCCGACGCCTACCACTACGAGACGTTCCACCATCTCCAACCGCTCAACGCCTTCATGACGTGGTGTGCCATGGGCATGGTCGCAACGCAGATCATTTTCGCGATCAATTTCTTCTGGAGCATGTTCCGGGGGCCGGTCGCAGGCCGGAATCCTTGGAATGCCAACACGCTCGAATGGACCGCCCCGAGCCCCCCGGGCCACGGCAACTTCGACTTCCAACCGGTGGTCTACCGCGGCCCTTACGAGTTCTCCGTGCCGGGGTGCGAAAAGGATCACCTCATGCAGACCGATCCCCCCCATCCCGCGGAAGCGGCGGCCGCTGCGGCCGCCCACGCCTGATCGATTCCCCGACAGAGCGTGACGGCACCGTCCATGGCCATCGGCACATCATCCACCGCTCGGTCGACGGTCAATTGGCCGTGTGTCGTTGCTTGGATGCTCGTAGCGACAACGGCACTCCTGTTGTCGTTCGGGGCACTGGTCACCACCTACGACGCGGCGATGGCAGTGCCCGACTGGCCGGGGACGTTCGGCCATAACATGTTTCTTTATCCGCTCGTCGAGTGGTTCTGGGGGCCATGGGATCTGTTCCTCGAGCATGGGCATCGGCTCCTCGGGGCGACCGCCGGGATGCTCTCCCTCCTCCTCGCGGCCGTCACCTTTCGAAAAGGGGCCTTGCCGGCCGTGCGCTGGCTCGTGGTGGCGGCGGTGGTCCTCGTCGTCGTGCAGGGGGCTCTCGGCGGCCTTCGCGTCATCCTCGATGACAAGACGGTCGCCAAGGTCCATGCCTGCACCGGGCCGCTCTTCTTTGCCGTTGCCACGGCGATCGCTGTGCTTTCCGGGCGGCGGGGCAGGGGGGATACGTCGGCGGCAGCAACTGAGCGGAGCGACACGGTTGGAGGTGAAGCCTTCGCCGCCGTCGGGCCTGTGCATCTTCGGCTCCCATCGTGGGCGGTCGGAGCCTCATTGCCGACGGTATTGGCTGTGGCGGCCTACCTCCAACTCGTCGCCGGAGCCCAATTGCGGCACGCTGATGCCACGCTTGCCCCGTCGACTTTCCGCTGGATGGTGGCGATCCATCTGGCCGGTGCGGCGGCAGTCACCGTGCTTTCGGCGCTGACGGTCATCGCGTGGCAGCCGCACGAATCGCGCGTGGCGCGGCGCTGGTCACTGGCAATCATGGCGATGGTGATGGGGCAACTGCTCCTCGGCGGCGGCGCCTGGCTGTTCACGTGGGGATTCCCTTCCTGGCTCCAGGATGCCTGGGCCCCCGCCGAGGCGGTGCTCGCGAGGAGTCCGCGTGGCGCTGCGGTGATCACGGGGCATGTGATTCTCGGGATGATGATTCTCGGGGCCGCTGTCGTGCTCGCACTGGAATGGGGCGGGGCCGATCGCCTCGAACGGATCGCCCGATTCGGACGCCAAGGCCTCAGGCGTCCTGATGGCACAGAAACAAGACTCCTCCCCGCAACCGCGGCTGTTCAGCGGCGCTCCGAGCGAGGTGCCCGATGACATCGCCCTCCACGATGCCCATGACGGCCGACCCCACGCTCTCCCCGTCGGCCGGCGCCGTCGCTTCCACAGCGGCCGATGTCTCCCGGCTCATCCGTCCCAGGATTGCCGTCATGGTGCTTGCCACGGTCGCCACCGCGGCTTGGCTGACGGCCGGACAGAGCCTCGATGGAGCGGCCTTGGCCGTCGTGCTCCTCGGTACGCTGCTCGTGGCGGCCAGTTCGAGCATCGCCAACCAGATCGTCGAGCGCGACACCGACCGTCTCATGCCGCGCACCGCAGCCCGCCCGCTGGTGACCGGGCGGATGGGCGTCCGGGACGCTTGGATCCTTTCGGCGGGGCTGCTCGTTGCCGGACTGGTGATCACGGTAGCCGGCGGTGGATGGGCCGCGAGCGCCGCCTCGCTTTCGACCTGGTTGCTCTACGTGCTGGTTTACACGCCGCTGAAGCGGGTAACGCCGCTCAACACAGCCGTCGGCGCCATCGCCGGGGCCCTGCCCGTGGCGATCGGGTGGTGTGCCGCCGGCGGTCCGGGGCGACTCCTGGCAGGGGACGCCGCCAGCGGGATCGCCGCCGGCGCGTTGGCAACCGTGCTTTACCTTTGGCAGTTCCCCCACTTCATGGCGATCGCCTGGCTGTACCGCCGGCAGTATTCCGATGCCGGACTGAAGATGCTCACCGTCGTCGATCCGGGGGGCCTGCGAGCGGCTGGACAAGCTTTGGCGGCGGCGCTCGCCATGGTGCCGGTAAGCCTTCTTCTTGCCGTCCCCTCGGCGAGCGTCTGGATGTTCCTCGTAGCGGCCATCGCGTCGGTCGCCTATGTGGCCGCCACGATGCGGTTCGCAGTGGCCCGCGACGATGCCTCGGCTCGCGGCCTGCTCATGGTGTCACTCGCATCCCTCGCCGCCATCCTCGTCGCTGCGGTTGCCTGCGGCGGTCCAACGTCCTGATTCCCCCGATCACGCATGACGGCGTGGCCGAAGCGCTGCCTCACCCCTCGCTGCCTCACCTCTCTCAGACACGCCCATGAACGCCTCCGCCCACTCGATCCCCCATGGCCACGACGATCACGATGCCCATGGGCATGACGACCACGGGGCTGGCCACGGTCACATCGTGCTTCAGTATCAGCCCGGCCTGCCCCTCTCGAAGGGCAAGCTGATCATGTGGCTGTTCCTGTCGACGGAGATCATGTTTTTTGCCGCGCTGCTCGGCAGCTACGTCGTGCTCCGGTTCGGTGCCGCTGTCTGGCCGAAGCCACATCATGTTCATCTCAGTGAACCGATTGGTGCGTTCAACACCTTCGTCCTCATCTGCTCGAGCGTGACCATTGTCTTGGCGCTCGAGGCCGCCAAAGCCAACAAGGTGGCGATGGCGAAGAACTGGATGCTCGCCACCCTCCTCCTCGGATGTTTGTTTCTCGGGATCAAGGGCTACGAATACTCGGCGAAGTTCTCGCACGGCATCTACCCGGCCCAACCCCACAGCCGGATCTACGAGAAGCCCGATCTCTATTACGGCGCGGCCGTCCGTGCCCGGCTCGGCGAACCGGCGATCATCGAGCAACTTAAAGACCTTGACGACACCCCCGAAGAAAAGCTCACGAGCGACGAGGCATCGGCCCGTCGCCGTCTCCAGAAGATCCGGCAGATGGTCGTCAGCCCCGACCAACAACCGTTCGATCTCGCGGTCGTCGCCGACCAGGTCATGCCGCTGCCTTCGGAAGGCACCGGCGGGCATGGGGGCCACACCGAGGGGCTCAACGACACTTTCCCCTGGCTCCGCCTGCCGGCGGTGATCCCGGGCGGGAACATGTGGGCCAGCACCTACTTCCTCCTCACTGGCTTTCATGCGATCCACGTCGCGGTCGGTCTTTTGGTGTTCGCGATCCTCCTCACCTACCGGCTCGACCGGAAGCGGGCCGGGATGATCGAGAACGCTGGGCTCTACTGGCACTTCGTCGACCTTGTCTGGATCTTCCTGTTCCCGCTCCTCTACCTGTTCTGATTCGAGGCCATTTGAGCCGGGCGGGAACAATGTCCCACCCCATCCGGAGCGGCCCCCGCCACTCCCCGTCCGACATCCACGGCCCACGCATCCCGCGTCGCGGCCAACCGCCATCCGAGCCCGAGGTTTCCATGTCCGAGCACTCCTCCCCCGCCGACTCCCACGGACCGATCACGCGTGCTGGGGCTCTGTCACCCTCCGTGGCAGCGCATGATCACGACGGCGGCCACGGCGACCCGCATGCTGACGGCCATGGCGACGACCACGGCTCGCACGGCGGCATCGGGCAGTACTTGGCTGTCTTCGCCGCGTTGTGCGTGCTGACGACGATGTCGTTTCTCACCTATTCTTCTGTCTGGCCGTGGCGGGACGAACCGCACGTCGGTTGGGCCTTCATGATGGCCGTTTCGTGCACGAAGGCGATGCTCGTTGTGCTCTTCTTCATGCACGTGCTCTGGGAGGCGAACTGGAAGTACGTCCTCACAATCCCGGCTGCGATGATGGCGATTTTCCTGGCGCTGATGCTCATCCCCGACGTCGGCCTGCGGAACCGGATGGCGGCCCAGGAACGGGTGCTGCACATGGCTCGCCCGTCCGATGTCCTTCTTATGGAGCGGGCCGCCGAGTCGCAGGTGCTCGCCGATCCCGCCTCCCACTGACAATCCCGTCCCTCCGTCCGGAGCTCCGATGCCGCGTGTGACTGCCCCCGCCATGTCACCCCACTCCGCCGCGGCCAGCTGCCATGTCGCCCGATCGACATCCGGTCGCGTGGCTTCGAGACGCTGGTCGCTGGTGGCCCCCCCGTTCGTACGTACGGTCGGGATGGCCCTCTTGATGGCCCTCTTGGTGGTTCTGCTGTCCGGCGGCTGCCGTGAGCAACGCCCCTCTGTCGTGTCGACCAAGCCCGCTTCAGAAGCCTTCACTCCGGTCCCTGCCAAGCTCGACGAACCGGGGGTGCGGGCAACCGACTTCGTCCTCACCGACCAATCCGGTGAGGCGTTCGACTCGCGTTCGCTGGCCGGAAAGGTGTGGGTGGGGAGCGTATTCTTCGCCAACTGTCCCGGACCATGTTTCCGTGAGAATCAGGCGTTGGCCGACATCCTCCGGGAAATCGACTCGCCCGATCTCGTCGTCGTCAGCCTCACCTGCGATCCCGACAACGACACGCCGGAAGTCCTCCGCCGTTACGCCGACCGTTTCGACGCCGACCTGAGCCGTTGGAAGTTCCTCACCGGCGACATGGCGACGATCAAGACGATCGCCAACGAGAGCTTCCGACTGCCTGCCGAAGTCGGCGTCCATTCCGAACGGGGCGTGGTCTTCGACCGGCAGGGGCGCCTCCGCGGCGGCTTTCATCTCCTCCAAGCCGATCGTGTCGACCTGCTCAAGAAACTCGTCCGCGAGGTCCTCGACGAATCCAACGGCGAATCCACCGACGAACCGCTGCCTGCGACTCCGGCGGCGGACGCGCCGTCGGCCGCCCCCTCGACATCCGCGGGAGCCGACCGATGACGCCCTTCCTCCTGGCGGTGCATCCGCTCGCCACCACCAACGCCGTCCTCAACGCCATCTCGACGGTGCTCCTCATCGTCGGTTGGATCGCCATCCGCCGGCGCAACTGGCGGGCCCACCGCGCCGCGATGGTCGCGGCGTTCCTGGTATCGACGGTGTTCCTCGTCTGCTACCTCGCCTACCACTGGATCGTCGGGCATGTGCCGTTCACCGGCCAGGGGCCGGTGCGGATGGTCTACTTCGCGATCCTCATCTCCCACATCCTGCTGGCCGTCGTGGTCCCCGTGCTTGCCCTGCGGATGTTTTTCCTTGCCTTCCGCGGCCGCCTCGACGCCCACAGGCGTCTTGGCCGGATCGCACTTCCGATCTGGCTCTACGTGAGCGTCACGGGCGTCATCATTTACGCCATGCTCTACCACCTCTACCCTGCCGGCCCGGTATCCGGGGAGGCCCAGAGCGAAACGCCGCCGGGAATGCACCTCGTGGAGAGCGTGAGTGGCTAGAATGGCTTGAGGAGAACCAACCATGCCCGAAACATGCTTGCCCGCCGATGCCCACCGAGACGAGACTGTCTGGCGGACGCCGCATTCCCCTCGCGGGCTGCTGGCACGCCTACGGCCGACGGCACACGGGGCAGGGATCGCCGCCGTCCTCCTGCTCGTCCTCGTCGCCGGGGAGGCGTGGGGATGCCCGACGTGCAAGGACGGCGTGGCGGAGTCCGATCCGGAGGGGATGAACGTCGCCCGGGGCTACTTCTACAGCATCCTCATCATGCTCGCGATGCCCTTTACCCTCGCAGGTTCCTTCGGGGCTTACGTGTGGCGGGAGATGCGTCGGCAGGAACGAGCCCGTCTCGAAGGACGCGACCCCTTCTCCGAAGACGACGTGACGGCATGACCGGGGCGTGACGGCGGAGCCTGTGTGGGCCCGGAAGTTGACTGCTTGGTAGTGATGCGGGACGACATCATGGAGCCACGCCTCCCCGAGCACCTACCCCGTCGCCGAGTACGGAACTGGCACTCCGCTTCCGAACGGCGTCGGCTGTTTTGGATCCTCGTGCCCATCGTCCTCCTCGCGGCCTGGGCCGAGCGGGCGTGGTTGGGACCGACAGCGCCACCTCCACCTCCGCCGATCGACACGATCCTCGGCCGTGGTCCGGTGACCAGAACCATCGACGACGGCATCACGATCGAGGCGCCCCCCGCCATCGAAGCGCCGATCGACGGGGACGCGGTCGGGGAGACGTCCGCGGCCGTCCCGGCCGCGCCGGAGACGCTGTCCGATCCGGCCGACCTGGCGCTCGTCCGCGACGACACCGTCTTCCGATCGGCCGACCAACGGGCGTGGTTCACGATCTGGGGCAAGCTGCGGGCGGAAGCGGCCGCTGGATCGAAGCCCCGCGGTCGGAAGGTGACCTTCGCACAGCTCTTCTCGCAGCCGAGGAGCTTCCGCGGCCGCCGCGTCCGGATCGCCGGCACGATCCGTCGACTCCAGGAGGTGACGGCGCCGACGAATGCCCTCGGCATCGGCGCGTACTGGCAGGCCTGGCTCGAGCCGGCCGACGGGCCGGCATCACCGATTGTCGTCTACTTTCTTTCCCTTCCCCCCGGCACCCCCTCGGGCATGCGGGTGGAGATTCCCGCCGTCGTCGATGGCGTGTTCTTCAAGCGTTGGGCCTATCAGGCTAGCGACGCGATCCGCCTGGCGCCCCTGCTGATGGCCACTGAACCGCAGTCCCCGCCCCGAATCACGAGCGGACGAGGGAGCAGCACGATCGTCGGCTGGGCGCTTTTCTCGATAGCCGGGCTCATCGCCACGACCTGGCTCACCCTCCGTTTCGCCGCCGCAAATCCACCGCCGAAGCAACGCCACCCGGCCTCCATGGATGCCGATTTCAGCAACTTTACGGTCGTCGATCCGCGTGTCTCGTTCGAGCGACTCGCCGCCCCAAAGCCCCGCAGCGATGACGCGGAGACGCCTCGATGAACCTTCCCCGATTCCTACCCGGCGTCGCCGTCTCGAGCGCCGTCGCGTTGATCTTCTCCTCGTTCATGCTGGCATTGCTTCTCACGGCCGGGAATCTTGCCGCTGCGGCTGACCCGCTTGATTCGGCTGCCTCGGGCGGCCGCCCCGTTGAAACGACCTTGGCCCGGTATCTCGAGACTTTCGCTCTCGATCGCGAAGCGCGGGAAGTCCTCGATTCGAATCGGGGGTGGGACGACGATCACACGGCGTTGGTCGTTCGCGTGCTGCTGCGCCTGCTGCTCGCGCCGCCGGAGTTCGCCGAGGCCTGGCAGCGGGCGTCGGTGCCGATTGCCACGCTTCCCCCGAAACCGGAGGACGGCATCGTCCATGCCGTCGGCTCGGCCGTATTCGTGGCGGAGCTCACGCTTCCGGACGACCTCGCCCAACTCGCCGGACGCCGTGCGGTCGATCTTGTGCGGCTGCGCACCGACGGAGTCGGGATGATCGACGTCGTCACCGACGCCGCTCCCCGCGCCTGGCCACGATGGCGCGACATCGACGAGCCTGCTGAGGTGTTCGGCTTGCCGGTAGCCGCCGGAGCCGGTCCGATCCCGGTGGCGTCGCCGGCCGCCAGCGGTCAGTGGCCATCCCCGCCGCCAGCCCATCTCCTTGTTGCGTCGCGGGTCGCCTGGCATCCACCGCAGCTTCCCGGGTCGGCGGGCATGGACGTCGGACTTCTCGACACGGTGGTCGACGGCCAGAAACTCACGGGCGGCGACTCCGAGGCCTTCTACGCGCTGCTCGCTGCCGCCGGCAGGGCAGGGGAGGGGGCCGTTGCCCAGGCCGCCGGCGCGCCTGTGTCACTGATCCCGCTCATCGATCCGGCCGAGCATTGGTTCGAACACCATCGCGGCACGCCAATCGCCATCGACGGCGTGGCCCTCCGCGCTACCCGGATCGAGATCGACGATCCGTTACGACAGCGGCAGACGGGCATCGATCACTACTGGGAAGTGTTCGTGTTCGTGAACACGCCCCTGATCAGCGTCGGAGGAAAGGCCCAGGATCGCTATCCGGTCGTCTGCTGCCTCCGGACGCTCCCCGCCGGGATGCCGACCGGCTCCAAGATCAGCGAGCCGCTCCGCGTGGCCGGATTCGCGCTCAAGTCATACGCCTACCCGCTGAGGACCGGCGACGGCAGCGAGATCCGCCGCGAAGCGCCGCTCTTGATCGGCGGGGACGTTACTTGGCAACGGCCTCGCACCGGCGCTGCGCAGGGGCCGCTCGCCTGGGTGTTTGCGAGCTTGGCGGCGACGGTCGGCGTCGGGATCGCACTGGCCGGCTGGGCTGGCCGGCGTGATGCTCGGCGGCGGGAGGAGCGAAGGCGGACATCGCTGCCGGACCGCTTCGTTCCCCCGGCGGAAGAGCGATCCTGACCGTCGAAATGCCCGTGGAAAAAGTCATCCCCGACCTTTTCCCACTTGAGACACCATCCAAAAAACCGAGGTTTTTCGGTGGTTTCCGCCGCCGCCTCCAGCGGCGGATTCGTTATCTACAGCCTGCTAACAGCCCGTGGAAAAAGTCATCCTTCCCTCGGGGAAACCGTCCCACTTGCCACCCGGGCCCGTGGCGGAGAAAAAGGTGTCTTTCGCCGCCCACTCTCCGCCCCCGAGCCGTTTCTTTCCACAGCCCTCCAGCCACAGCCCTCCAGCCACAGCCCCCAGGAAGCACCCCCCGCCATGCGACGCGCGAAGATCTCCATTATCGGTGCCGGTAACGTCGGAGCCACCACGGCCCATTGGTGTGCCGCTGCCGAACTCGGAGACGTCGTTCTGCTCGACATTCCGGCGACCGAGGGCATGCCCGCCGGCAAGGCGCTCGATCTCTTCCAGGCGGCGCCGATCATGGGGTTCGATGCCCACCTCACTGGCACGACCGACTGGGCCGACACCGCCGGGAGTGACGTCGTCGTCGTGACCGCCGGCATCGCTCGCAAGCCGGGCATGAGCCGCGACGATCTCCTCTCCACGAATGCCAGGATCGTCGGCGATGTCGCCGCCAAGATCCGTGACACAAGCCCCCAAGCGGTCGTGATCGTCGTCAGCAATCCCCTCGACGCCATGGTCCAGCGGACGTTCCAGGTGACCGGATTTCCGCCACAGCGGGTCATCGGGCAGGCAGGCATTCTCGACACGGCCCGCTACCGCGCCTTCCTCGCCATGGAACTCGGCGTCAGCGTCGAGGACATCTCGGCGATGCTCCTCGGCGGCCACGGCGACACGATGGTGCCGATCCCCAGCTGCACGAGCGTCGGCGGCATCCCCGTGACGCAACTCATCGCCCCCGACCGGCTGGAATCGATCGTCACGCGGACCCGTAACGGCGGGGCTGAGATCGTCTCTCTCCTCAAGACGGGGAGCGCTTACTACGCCCCGGCGGCAGCCACGGCCCAGATGGTGGAAGCCGTCGTCCGCGACAAGAAGCGGATCGTCCCCTGCGCCGCCTACTGCGACAAGGAGTACGGCGTCGGCGGGTACTTCGTCGGCGTGCCGGTGATCCTGGGATCGGCCGGCATCGAGAAGATCATCGAGTTGGATCTGCTGGCCGGGGAACGCGCGGCGTTCGACAAGAGCATCGCCGCCGTCAAGGAACTCGTCAGCGTCATGAACCGACTCTCAGCCTGATCGGCACCTGACCGCTGCTGGCCTCGATTCGGGAAGGGGGAGCGGCACACCGCCCCCCCTTCCCATCCTGCCGCGACCCTGCATGTTTCCCCGGCTGCGGGTGTCTGCCCGTCGTGATGCCCTGTCGGCAGAAACAACGATTTTTCCGCCGCTCCACGGCCCCCCAGGCGCGGATCGCGTCAGTCTCCACTGGCACGATACAGGGTGGCAGGCACAGACCGGTCGTCCGGGGAGTCTGCCGTTGAAGCGGCGGAGGGAGTTCCGTTAGAACCCCCCACGACTCCGCGTCCTCTGCCGGGGCTTCCCCACCCCGTGAACGCGGAATCACCCCCATCCGAGGTGTCGCATGCATCCCCGTCTTCCCGCCCGCACGACCCCCGTTGAGCCGCAGTTCATCGGGGAGCCGAACTTTGCCACCGCGGCAGACGGAATCCCTGCGACCACCCCTGCGCCGCGGGGCCTCCGCTCCCGCACCGCGCCGATCCCTGCCGCCAGCGCCTCTCCGCTGCCAACAGCGATCGGCACCGAGGGGATGTTCGTGCCGACCGGATATGAACCTGGATACGCCTATCCGCTCCTGGTCTGGCTCCCCGACGCGTCCCGCGGCCGGTTCGATCTCGGCCGCACGATGAGCCGCGTCAGCCTCCGCAACCACGTCGCCGTCCAACCCCTGCGAGCTGACGACGCCAGCGCCGACCGCGAGGCGCTGGTCTGGCGGGCGATCGACAACGTCCGGGACCGGGTCTCGATCAACCCGCGACGGATCTTCCTCATTGGCCAGGGATCCGGGGGCACTGAGGCTTTCCGCATCGCCTGCCGACACGCTACGGCGTTCGCCGGTGTGATCTCGATCGGGGGTTCGTTCCCGCTTCGCGAGGGCCTGTTCGGACGCCTCGAGGAGGTCCGTCGTCTGCCGATGCTGCTCTGCTGCCACCGGGAGGCTCCGGCCGAGGTCGTCGGGCCCACCGACTCGACCCTCCGCCTGTTCCATGCCGCCGGGGCGATGCTCGCGATGCGGATCTACCCGGGGCGCAACGACCTCTCGAAGACGATTCTCGCCGATGTCAATCGCTGGCTGATGGACGAGATCTGCGGCTCATCTGCGTCACGCCCGACCACCTGCGGCTCCTGACCTCCGGCCCCCGGTGGCGGCCCGCCATCGGCGACGGAGGCCGGCACTCCCAGACTCGATCCCCGGCCACGGACGGCGGGGGACGAGCAACGATTCGATCGCGGTTGGCAGTTTCGAGACACGGTCCTTGAGGGCCGTGGGAACCGGTCACGTCTGGCACGGACGCCAGGAGGATCCATTCATGACGAGCCATCCCGGCCGCAGTGGCAGCACGCCCGGTTCAACGGCATACGCTGGTCCGCCGCGGATCCTCACCTTTTCCAGAGGAGAGCAACAAGTCTCGGAGACGACAGTCGCGCCCCATGGGATCCTCGTCGCCCTCCGGGCCGAGGTCACTGCCGGCGGTGACAACCGCGCCGCCACGCCGGTGTCGGTGACGCTCGACGTCCAAGACACGCTGCGGATCGAGGCCGACGGGGACATCATCCGCCGACTTCTCACACCTCTCCTGAGCCGTTCGGTTGCTGCCGCGAGTCGAGCCGCGGCGGGATCCACGCCGCGCGAGGTGCTCGTGACGGCGGTCAGCTATCCCGATCGGATCGAGATCGAGTTTGCCGATTCCGGGTCCGGGCTGACTCCCCGGGAGCGGAATTCGCTCCCCCGCGGACGTTCATCCGCCGACCCGCGGGAGTCGACTGATCCGCTGCTCGATGACGTTCTCCGTCTGGCCACCTCCATCGGGGGAACGCTTGCGGCGATGGAATGCCCCGAAGGCGGCAGCGCCGTAACGCTCTGCCTGCCGATTCGCCGGACTGCGCTGCGGCGAGCGGCGTAGCGATCTCCCTTCCATCCTCCTCGAGACCACGTGCATGGATCCCCACCTCACCAACTCCCGCCGCAGCCGCGTCCCGGTTGTGACGCCGGCGCAGATCGTGGCGCTCGGACTGGTGGCCGCGTCGATCGGTTGGGCGGCCTGGTTGCTGCAGGAGCGTCCCACGGCCGACGAGGTGGCCTTGCTCGAGGACACGACCCTCACGGCACCCCAGTTGGCGGCCATCGAGGCGGCCCTCGACCGAGCCAACCTCACTGACTACCGCACCGCGGAAGGGACAGTCTGGGTGCCCAAGTCGCGCCAAGGTGCGTACAAACGCGCGGTCGTCGACGGGGATGCGATTCCTAAGCCATGGGGGACACGGTTCCACGAGGCGATCGCTTCCGGCGGCGTCTGGACGTCGACGTCGGCCCGGGCCGAGTCGTTGAAAGTCGCCCTTCAGGACGAACTCTCCCAGGTGCTCTGTTCGATGCCGGGGATCGAGCGGGCCGCCGTACTCTATGACGTCGAGGAGCGCTCGGGATTCCAGCAGGAACCGCTCAAGACCGCCAGTGTCGGCATTCGCACGACTTCGGGCACCGAACTCGACGCCGTCCGCGCCCACGGCATCCGCGTCCTTGTCGCCTCGTCGATCGCGGGGCTCGAACCGGAGCGGGTGGCCGTCACCGATCTCTCGACGGGAAGGGTGTTTGCCGGTCCGCTCGAGGATCCCACCGCCAACGCCACGGTCGCTCCGGAGTTGGCGAGGCGGTTTGCCAACGAGACGGCCCTGGCGGGCAGGATCCGCCAGGCGCTGGCGTTCGTCCGTGGGGTGATCGTCGATGTCGCCATCGATGCCACGCCGCTCCCGACGACCACAGAAAGCCCGCTCCCCACGGCGACCGACCCGTCCGAGCCACCCATCGCGGCCGCCGCCAACGCGCCTGCCGAGCTGCTCCCCCCGGCCCCCCCGCCATCGCGACAGCCTGTCGCCCCGGGCGCTCCCGCCGGGTTGGCTCGTCCCCGGAACGCCAATCCGGAGATTCCCGGCGTGGTCCATGTCACCGTCTCGATCCCCGACAACTATCTCGCTGCCGCTGTTCACGCCTCGAAGGCCCGTTCGCAGGCCAATCCCTCCGCCGACAGCGCCGCCACTCCCGCCGCCGACGCTGCGGCGGGGGCCGAAGATCACGAACTCGAGCGTCTCCGTGAGATCGTCGGCCGGGCGCTCCCGTCGTTCGACAGTCCCGATCGCCTCCGCGTTCTGGTGACGAGCTACCCGGCCATGATTCCCGACACCACGGAGCGTCGTGCGGAGGCCCTCGATGGCCCCCGGCCACTGCCTGCTAATCGCAGCCCAGCGGCGGATGTCACAATCCATTCCGAAGTCGACATCCCTCCGTCGCCCCACCCGTTGCCCGACCTTCCGCGCGAAGCCTGGCTGGCCGCCACGAGCGTCCTCGTCGGCCTCCTCGCGGGCTTCCTGTGGTGGGCCGGCGGTCGAAGCAGTGGCCGGCCGGAGGAGTCGCTCCCGGGCTGGAAGGCATCCGACGACGACGACCGCGACAGCGCCGACGACGACCGGAGGCTGGCGGCATGATGTCGAGCATGTCACAACCGTTCGCGACTCGCCCCCCGTTCGGCGCCCCGGCGGCAGTGCGCCTGTGGGTTGTCGTGACTGTCGGCCTGATCGTCTCTCTCGGCGGGGTGCCCTGGGTTCTCGGGGCTTCAGCCGACCTAGCGCCCGAGCCAGCCGCCGAGCCGATCGCCGAAGTGACGCCGGCCCGCCTCCTCGAACCGACCTTCCCCGACGCCATTCCGATCGGGGCGATCCCTGTCGTCGCCGCGATGAGCGCCGACAAGGCGTCCGAATCCACGCGGGGGGCGTCGAGCCTCGATCTCCGCATCACCGCGTTTCTGGGGGCATTGCTCGCCGCGGTGCTGTTCTTGAAGTGGAACGGGCGGCGGACAATGCCCCGACCTCCGGCCGACGTGTTCGCGATCCTCGGTGAAGCCTCCCTTGGCGGCCAGCACGTGGCCCGGATCGTCCGCTTCGGCCCGAAGACGATCCTCATCGGCGTGTCAGGCGCGACCTGCACGACGCTGGCAGAGATTGACGAACCCGGCGCCACCGAGGCGATCACCGCAGCCTGCCTGCCGACCGCCGTGGCAGGATCTGCAGGCGTTCCCACCCGTGTCGGTCTTCCGCTGCGGGCACGGGCCGCTGCCCGGGCCTTACTCGGGGTTTTCCTTCTCCTGCTAGCTTCGCTCCCGACGGCACCGTCCCGCGGCGACGAGGCTGCGGCCCCCGCGCTTTCCGATCTTCCTGCAGCGCCGTTGACCGCGGAGGCCTTTGCTCCCACGCCGGTTGGCACACTCGCAGGCGGTCGACCGACGACCGACATCGCCGCGCTGCCAACATGGAGTGATCTCACCACCCGGTCGCTCGGCCCCCGCTCGGTCGACGGGATCCTCTCGGCGGTGATCCTCTTCGGTGTGGCGAGCATCGCCCCGGCGATCCTCCTCATGACGACGTCGTTCGTGCGGATGTCGGTGGTCCTCTCACTCGTCCGGCAGGGCCTCGGCACCCAGGGACTCCCCTCCAACCAGATCGTGACCTCGCTGGCGCTGTTCCTCTCGCTGCTGGTGATGTGGCCAGTGTGGACGTCGGCCTACCGAGAGGGCGTCCAGCCGTTCCAGGAGGGCAGGATCGACGCGAGTACCGCCTTCGAGCGTGGCTCGGTCCCGGTCCGTCGCTGGATGGCGAGCCAGATCGAACGGGCCGGGAACCGGCAGACGATGCTCCTCTTCCTCGCCCGTCATCCCTCGGCGCCACGCGACGTCCGCAGCTACGACGACGTCCCCTTGGAAACCCTCCTGCCGGCGTTCCTCGTCAGCGAACTGAAGACCGCCTTCTCGATCGGTGTCCGGTTGTTGCTGCCATTCCTCGTCCTCGATCTCCTCGTCGCGACCCTCCTTGCCTCGACCGGCCTGGGGATGGTGTCGCCGGCGACGGTCTCCCTGCCCCTCAAACTCGTCGTGTTCGTGATGGCCGACGGCTGGTCGCTCGTGGTCCAGTCCCTCCTCGATGGCGTGCGGACCGCAGCCTGAGCGGGTCGATCGCCGCAGATTCGCGCCCCCGTCCGAGAGGCCCCCGTGGTCGACACCGATTTCGCCGAGCTTCTCCGCCACGCGCTGCTGGCCGCGATGCATGTCGGGGCGCCGGTGCTGGTGGTGGCGTTCGTCGTCAGCTTGGGCACGGGCCTCCTCCAAGCGGCGAGCGGGATCCACGAGACGGCCCTCGGTCTCCTGCCGCGACTCCTCGTCGTCGGGTTGACGCTCGTGGCGACGCTCCCCTGGATGCTCGAGCGGATGGTCGACCTGTTCCGCGCCGCGGTCGGAGGATCGTGACGGCATGGATGCCCTCTCGGTACTCGCCAACTCCATCGAAGCCTCCGGCGGCCCCGGCCTCCTCGTTGCGGCCGGCCTGCTTGCCCGGGTGGTGGTGGGCCTTGAAGTCGCCGCCCACGGCCTCCTGCCGACGGTCGAGTTCAAGGCGCGTCTCGCCCTCGGCATCCTCGTGGCGCTGGCTGCCCTGCCGGCGGCTTTCGTCGCCTCGCCACTGGCAACGACCGAGCTGACGCTCTCTACGGCGCTTGCAACGATCGCAGGGGAAGCGTGTGTCGGCCTCTGCCTGGGATTGACCGTGGCGGCGGCCGTCGGCGCCGTGGCCTGGGCCGGCGAACTCCTCGGGGGCATCGCCGGACTGGCGTGGGAGGATGGCGAAGAGGATGGGGCGGCCGGATCGTCCGCGGGCGTCGCCCGGCTGGCCCGCTGGCTGTCGCTGGCGGGATTCCTCGCGGCGGGCGGTCTGGAGATCGTCCTCGTTTCGCTCATCGATGCCGTCCGATCGATGCCGGTGGGGTTTGTCGGCGCGAGTGCCACCGCCTGGCCTCCGTTCGAAACGTGGGCGCTGCGGATGCCGTCGATGGCGATCGGCTTGGCGGTGTCGCTGGCCGTGCCCGCCTTCGCCGCGGTGCTCGTCTTCCAAGTCGTCGCAGCGCTCGCCCTCCGGACGGCGTCATGCGACCCCGGCCCGGGGATGCTCCACGCCGCCACGGCCCTGATCGTGCTGGCGACGATCTTCGTCAACGCCTCGGCCTGGTCGCGGGCTGCCGGTCCGCGCCTCCTGCCGGCGCTCGCTGCCGCGATCGCCGCTCCAGCGCCGAATCCAGCGCCGAATGCAGCGCCGAATGCAGCGCCCGTTCCTTCGCCACGGTCGGTGGCGACGCCCGACGCCGGCGCCGGAGGGCACCGATGAGCGATGCCTCCGAACGCACCCTCCCGGCCACGAGCCGCCGTCGCCAACTCGCCGAGCGAGAGGGCATGCTCCCCACAGCCGCGCTTCCGGCCTGGGGGGCGGGGGTGGCCGTGACGGTCCTCCTCCTGCCGGCCTGGTGGCGGGCAACGCTCTCGGCGGCGATGTCGTCGATCCATGCGGCCTGCACGGCGGCGCGACTCGCCCCTCAGGCCGAGCTCGAATTCTGGCCGTCGCTCGGCTTGGTGCTCCCCACCCTCGCGGTGATCGTGGTGGCGGCCGGTGCGTCACTGGCGGTGCGGTTGCTCGTCGATGGGTGCCGCTGGCATCCCGCTGCCGTCGCCCCCGATCTCCGCAGGATCGATCCTCTGTCTGGCCTCCGGCGGATCCTCGCGCCGACGACGCTCTTGACCGCTGCCGGAGGGGGTCTTTGGCTTTCCGTCCCAGCCTGGGTGGCCTCCCGTTCCGGCGACCGCTTGGCCCAGCTCGTCGGCTCCACCACCGACTCGATCCCGGTCGATGCCCCGCTGCCGGTGGCCGTCGGCCTCGCCGCGGGGGCAATCCCCGATGGCCTCGCCCTGCTCGGCCCGACGGTGGCCGCGACGGTGGCCGTGGCGGTGGTTCGTTGGCTCCTCCTTCGCCGCTGGGGCGAGCAGCGCATCCGGATGACCCCCGAGGAACTCCGCGAGGAGCTCCGCAGCCTCGAAGCGCCCCCCGCTGTCCGCTGGGGCAGGCCGGCCCCGTCGCGCGCCGCTGCGGAGAGCCCAGGCGCCCTCCGGCCCGAAGACTCGGTCCCCCGCCCCCGGTCAGCCGGGGTGGTCACGGTCAGCGTTGGAGTCGTGCTGACCGTTGTTGCCATGGGCTCGGGCTGTCGGCTCGTCAATCGCCACAGCGCCGTGCCGCAACAGCAGCTCGCCGAAGCGCGAAGGCTGTCCAACGAAGGGCTCTCCGCCGCCGATCAGCAGGATCTCGCCGGTGCCGAAACCCTCCTCTCCCAGGCGGTGAAGCGATGCCCGACCGACATCGATGCCCGCCGCCACTATGCCTCCGTGCTCTGGCAGCGGGGGGAGCGGATGGAGGCGGTGGAGCAGATCAACGAAGCGCTCCGCCTCGCCCCGGAGGATGTGCCGCTGTGCCTTGCCGGCGGACGGATGACGATGGAGCTCGGGCTCCTCGATGACGCCGATCGCCTTGCCATGGCGGCACTCCACGCGGCCCCCCAGTCGGCCGACGCCTGGCACCTCCGGGGGCAGGTGTCCCTGGCGCGGGGGCAGGAGGAAACGGCGCTGGCCGAATTCCACCACGGCTTGGCAATCGCACCGGACGACCGTGGCCTCCTCCTCGACACGGCCGAGGTCTACCGCCGCCTCGGCCGCCCCCGGCGGGCCCTCTCGACCCTGGCGGCCCTCGGCGAATCCTATGGGCCCCAGCAGACGCCCGGACTTGTCCTGGCCCTCGAAGGGATGGCGCTGGAGGCGCTCGGCCGTACGGAGGACGCCCGCGACAGCTATCAAGCGGCGATCGCCCGTGGCGGCGCTCCGGCCGACACCGCGGAGCGGTTGGCGAACCTCGACGTTCGCTCCACCGCCGGACCGGTGGCCGACGCCTCGACCGGCCAACCGTCCCGCTGACGGCTTACTCCCCAAATTACTCGCCAGATTACTCGCCCGAGGTCGTCCGCCCGGTGAGGAGATCAAAGGCCCCGATCGCCGGGACGAGCAAGGCGAGCGTGGCAAAGCCGTAGGCCACGATCGTGACGAACACCACCTGCAGGGTGTTCCCCTGGAGGAACGAGGTGATCGCCACGAACGTGAGGGCCGGAAGGAGGGCGGAGGCCCAGCCGATCGCCGGCGAGGGATTCCGGGCCGAGAGCGCGGCGTAGAGGCCAATGGCACCCCCGACGATGACCGCCAGGAAGGGGGCGAGTTGGAGCTCAAAACTCGATCCGAACGCGACCATGATCCGCATCGCGGTCGCCACACCAACGAACAGGAACGTGACGGTGCCGAGGGCAACGGCGATGGCACGGCGGGAGGAGTCGTACGAGAGCCCGACATGGAAGCCGAGCACCGCGGCAAAGAACAACAGCACCGCCATCCCCAAGCCGAGGCACAGCCCTCCTTCGACACCGGTGATCCCCGCGGCGACCAGCGCCCCGCAGAGGACGAGCGGAAGGATCACGATCTCCCGGGCGACCGACAGGACACCGAGCAGTTTTCCCCACACGAACTCCGCCGGCTCCAAGTCGCTCACGAGCAGGAGGTCGAGTGATCCGCGATCGCGTTCGGTCGTCACGCTCGTCACGGCCAGCGCCGTCACGGCCACGAGACTCGCTAGGGCCATCGGCACCACCGCCAGGGCGATGGCGAGCCGATCGGGCCGCGGTCGGCCGGCCTCGCGGAGAATCCCGACGACGGCCACGGCGAAGAGCACCAGCCAAGCGATGCGGACGACGACGATCATCCTTCCGTAGGCCCGGGTACGCATCTCCCGCCACAGGATCGGGTTGTCCCAGACCTCCCGCGACGGGGTGCGGACAGGCTGCGCGTCCGTGGCCAACGTCCCTCTGGCCCGCGATTCGCGGGCCACATTCCAGGCTCGCAGTTGCCACACCGCCAACGAGTTGGAGACGACGATGATCACACCGCAGGTGGCGAGGAACGGCAGCAGTGTTGCTCCTCCCGAAGGACTGAGGGCGGCAAACACTGCCCGGGCTGGGGAGAGCATCGCGGCGGCGGCCGCTCCCTGCGAGGCCGTCACCGTCTCGCCGACGGCCACCCAGGCCACGAGGGCAAAGAGCGTGATCGCGAGGGATTGAAACGTCGTGTCTTTCCAGAACGCCACGGTGGTGGCGATGCTCGCGGCAGCGAGAGCAGCCGCCACCGTGACGGCAAACATCCGCGCCAACTGCGCGACGGTGACGCCACCGAAAAGGGCGGCGATGGCGAACATCGGGACGGCGGCGAGGAGGAGGAGAAGCACCCTCACGAGGCTCGCGGCCAGTTTGCCGAGCACCAGTTCCCTGTCGGTGAGGCGGCTGACGAGGAGCAATTCGAGGGTCCGGCGGTCCTTCTCGGTGCTGACGGCAACGGCCCCGGTCATCGCGGCAGCCAGCATCGCCAGCGTCAGTTGGAGCGGGGCGAGAATCCGCGTCAGCGTCGCCCCGAACCTGGCGGTATCGCCGGCAGTGGCCACCGATTGGGTTCCAGTCACCACCAACCAGCAGGTGGCAATAATCGCCAGCAGGGCCCCCGCGTAGACCGCGCGGGCGATGTACAGGCCGCGGGAGCGTGGCGCGAAGGCAATCTCGCGTTCGAACACGGCCCCGAGCAGCATAATCCCTCCCGTACGACGGCTGTGGCGTTCCGCCAATCCGGAGGGTACAGTACCAAAATCACTCCGGATACTTGTCTACAACCATTTTTCCACCGTCGAGGGACGCCCCATGTTCCTGTCCACCAGCACCGATCACATCACCCCCCCCCGCGGCCTGACCACGAGGCTCGCCGGCCGGGCCACGCTGCTGCTCGGGATGGGATGGCTGGTGGTCGGAATGTCCACCGTTGCCCCGGCCCAAGTGACCGTCCAGACGCTCATCGGCCGGGCGGTGACCGACGACTCCCACGCCACGGAGATCAACAGCGCGATCACCCGCTTCCGAGATCGCGACGTTGACGGCTGCCGGGCGATGCTCGAGCGCGTTCACGCCGACGATCCGAAAGTGCCGCCGCCGGGGGTGATGATGGCCACCTTGTGGCTGAGCGTGAAGCAGGCTGCCGCCGCCCGCGCGGAACTCGACCAGACCGTCACCAAGTTCCCAGAAGATCCGGAGCCCTATCTCGTCCTCGGGGACCTCGCCTTCCAGGATCGGATGGTCACCGATGCCTCGGTGCTCTTTGATCGCGCGGAGGAGCTGTCTGCGAAGTTCACCTCGAACGCCAAACGGAAGCGCGACTTCGATATCCGTTGCCATGCCGGCAAGGCCGCAGTCCACGAGGCCAGAGGTCAGTGGGATGCGGCCCTTGCCGAGATCCGCAAGTGGGTCGAGATCGATCCGGACAGCGCCAGCGCTCGGCAGCGGCTCGGCAGCGCTTTGTTCCAACTCGAGAAGCCCGACGAGGCGCTGACGGCGTTCGGAGAGGCGCACGATCTCGACGGCAAACTCCCCCGCAAAGAGATGCTCCTCGCCCGCCTCTACGATCAGGCGAAGAAGACCGACAAGGCCCGCGAGCTCGTCGAAGCCGCGGTGAAGGCCGCCCCTGACGACGCCGTCGTCCGGCTCGGTGCGGCCAATTGGTTCCTTACCCATGGCGACTCGGTCGCCGCCAGGGAGAACGGTGCCAAGGCGATTGATCTCGATCCGAAGAACCTCGAGGCCCGGATCGTCAATGGGACGATCGCCCGCGTGGCCCGTGACTTCGAGTCTGCGGCGAAGTTCTTCGGTGAGGCCCACTCGCAGTCGCCGCGAAACTTCGTCGCCTCCGACTCGCTCGCCCTCTCTTTGGCGGAACTGCCGGAGAAGGAGAATGTTCAGAGGGCACTCGAGATCGCCGAGACGAACGTGGCGATGGTCAAGGACAACCAGCAACTGCAGATCGCGTCTCTGACGACCCTCTCTTGGGTCCTCTACAAGCTCGGGCGGATGGCCGACGCCGAGAAGATCCTCGCGCAGGTGTCGCAAAACAACTCGCTCACCGCAGACGGTGCCTACTACATCGCCCAGATTCTCTCCGACAAGGGAGAGAAGGAGCAGGCCCAGCGGCTCCTCGAGCAACTGATGACCAACGACCCGATCTTCGCCAACCGCGGCGCAGCCGAGGAACTCCAAGCGGCGCTCAAGGCTGAAGCCGAGGCATCGGCAAAGTGACCGGCGGCGGATCGCTCCCGCACCGGGATCCCGCCGTTAGCGTGCCTGTCCGGCCCCTGGCGCACCATTTGGGTCTCGAGGCGTAGCCCCAGGTGACACCGGCGACGCGGCGGGTGACACCCGCGGAGCACCGGGGAACACTGGCTGCGTGAACCCGGGCAAGGTCTGGTTGCGTCCGGGGAGGTCCGACGTCGGCCGCGGTGGCACGACCGGTTCGGCCACGCCGCGTTGTGCGGGCACGAGGTTCGACCAATTCGTCCCCCCTGATGCTTTTGGCGACGCACCGGCCGGGCTGGGCACCCCCGAAGGTGCCGGAGCCTGAGGAAATCCGCTCCCTGGCCGCGACGGTCCTGTCACGGCGGACGGAACGTGCGCCTGTGGTGCCATCGGGCGGACGGTGATACCGCCGCCTTGAATCCCAGGGAGGCCGTCGCCGGCGGGCGTGACGCCCGGCTGGCTGGCGGCGGCACGCCGCAGTTGCTGAGCCCGGGATCTGGCCCGGATGCGGTCGCTCCGCAGGGGAATCCCCGGGTAGGCCTGAACAGGCACCTCGAGGCTCGGCAGCCCGATCCGAATGCCGTCGCCGAAGTTGGTAAACATCTCGATGGCCCGCGCCGGGAGGACGAGGACAAGCGACAGGAGCGTCGCCCCGGTCAACCAACGGGCCCCCCGGGGCCACCGACGTGGCGTACAAGTCATGATCGGCCTCCCTGCCGATGCCTCTGTGGATCGAGGGGCAGCCGTCCCGCCGACGACGCACACCCCTTTCCTTTTGTGTCTTCGGATCATTCAGCGCTCTCACTCATCGATTCCTCCGCTCCTTGGTCGCCACCGGCACGACCGTCACGACCCGAACCGGAGGCACCGGCCGCGCGTTGCGGTAGGCTAGTCGGCATGCTTGCCCCGACGCTTCTCACGATCCCCGCCACGGTCTGGTGGGCAGTCTCCGCCCTGGCGGCGCTGGTGACCGCCGGCGCGGCGGTGCGTGCCGCCGCCTCCACGCGTGGCTCGACGGCCGTTCCGGCGACCCTGTGGGCGATCGCTGCCTGCGTCTCCCTCGCGATCGATACGGGCTTGCGCGCCTCAGGGGCCGTCTCGCAACCGTCCGCTGCCGCGTCGCTGCGGATGGTGACGGCTGCCCTGTCGTTGTGCCCGGCAATGTCGCTCCTCGGTGCAAAGCGCCCCCAGCATGGGGTCTGGCAGTTGATCGTCGCGGCGCTCGCATTGATCCTCCTCCTGCCGGCGCTCGCCACGATGCTTGTGCGCCCCGACAGCGTCCCCGATGCCCACCTCCTCGGCCGCTGCTTCCTCGTCGTCCTCTCACTCGTCGGCTGGCTGAACTTTGTCGCCACCTACCATGGCCCAGCCGCGACGCTCGTCACGCTCGGGCAGTTGGTCGTGGTCCGCGGGTTTCTCCCCTTGGTCGACAGCGAACAGGCCTTCCCGCCGACGGCTTCGACGGCGGCCCCGATGGCGGCCTTGATCGATTGTCTGGGGGGCTGCCTGACCGCAGTCGGGAGCCTGCTCGCCATGACCATCAGCCACAGCAGCCTCAGCAGCCCCCGGCGGCGGCTGGCACTGGCCCCGGCAGGAACCTTCGCAGCTGCGGTGGAACCGGCCTTCTTCGGATTCAGGGAGACGCTCGGGGCCGCCTGGACGCTCCGTGTTGCCGAGCGTTTCGATGCAATGGCCGCGAGCCGTGGCTGGCCGTGCCGGCTCCACTTCGACGGCATCCACCCTGCCGACGCCCCGATTGACGGGCCATGGCAGCGGGATGCCCAACGGGCGTTGGGGGCCCTCCTTCAACGGTTCGTGTCCATCCAATGGCTCCGGCGCCACGGCTGGCCGGCGCCGACAGGCGGGCGATTGGCCCGGGACGGACAGCGGGGGTAGACTGTCACCCCTCCGGGGAATCTGGCCAACGGCCGGCTCCACGGTCCGTTGCCGATCCATTCAGAGTCCCCCAGGGAGCCAGTCATGTCAGAGTCTTCCGCCCAGCGCCCCGCCCAGGAGCCGATGCAGGTTCCCGTCGACGAATCCCACATCGTCGCCACGTACGCGAACTTCTGCCGCGTGACCGGCACCCCGGAGGAATTGATCGTCGACTTCGGTCTCAACAAGCAGGTGGCCGGGACTTCCCCGGAGACGATCCAACTCACCCAGCGGATCATCGTCAACTTCTTCACAGCCAAGCGGCTCGCCTACGCCCTCCAGATGGCGGTTGCCCGCCACGAGCAGGCCTTCGGCGTCCTCGAGACCGATGTCCAGCGTCGTGTGATCCACCAGCAGGCGGCCAAGGCCTGAGTCGAAAAAGCCCGGTAACGGTGACGATTCCGGGCGAACCGCCTCCGGGGAGCCTGCTGGACCTGGGATCCTCTCGATCCCGCCAGGCGACCCCGATGTGCAGTTGCTACGTATGACAGACGCCACCCGGCTGGCGTCGCCGGCGGATCCACCGCCGGCGACGCCGAGCCCCATTCCGGTCAAAGCCCGATGAGCACCGTTGATCCCCGCTCCGTCGATGAGGCCCGCCAGCAGATCCGCGCGATCGTGGCGGAGATCGACCAACTCGGGCGCTCGGATCTTGCGGAGGCGGACTTCTTCCGTGGCCTCCTCGATCGGGTCCTCGAAGCCATGGGTGCCGTGGCAGGGCTCGTGTGGATCGTCGGGGAAGGGGGGCGCTGTGAGCCTGTCTGCCACGCCGGAGTCCCATCGACCGGGCTGACCGCTTCTCCTGAGGCCCAAGAGGCGCACGGCCACCTCGTCGAATCGCTCCTTGCCGGCACCGAAGGGATGTTGATCCCCGCCCGCGCCCAACTGGCCGGCCCCGACGGTAAGGCGGTGGCCAGTAATCCGACCGACCTCCTCCTCGTCTCGGCACCGATCGACCGTAACGGCCAGCGGGCGGGCCTCCTCGAGGTCTTCCACCAACCCCACCCCCCCGAGGTTGAGCAGGGCTTCCTTACCTTCCTCGCCCAGGTCGGGGCGGTGGCGGGAACGTATCTTGCCCGCCGGCAATCGAAGACGATCGACGCCCAGCAGACCACGCTCACCCAGGTCGATCGCTTCAGCCGGGCGGTCCATGAGTCACTCGATCCGATCGCCACGGCCTTCGTGCTTGCCAACGAGGCCCGGCGGATCATCGGCTGCGACCGCGTCAGCGTCCTTGTCCGCCAGGGCCGCCGCCTTCGACTCGAGGCCGTCAGCGGGCAGGAATCGGTGGAACGACGGGCCACGGCCGTGCAGGCGATCGAGGCCCTCGGAAGGGTCGTCTCCCGCGCCCGCGATCCGCTCTGGCACCCCGATCCGGGGCGTGAACTCCCCCCACAGATCGAAGAGGAACTCGAGCACTTCATCGACGAATCACATGCCACCGCCCTGGCGGTGATCCCGCTCGAACGGCCCCGGCCGACGCCTGTCGTCAAGCAGGGGGGCGTGGATGCCGTGGCGGTCGCCCGCGCCGAGTCAAACGCCGATGCCGATGCCGAACCGGTCGGTGTGCTCGTGGCCGAATGGTTCTCCTCCTCGTCGTTCGACGGCGGCAAGCGGGCCCGCGTCGACCTCGTCTCAGACCACGGAAGGGTGGCGCTGGCCAACGCCCTAGATCACACGAGCCTGCCGCTGTTCGGCCTCCTCGATCTCCTCGGCAAGTCGCGCGTGCTGACCACCGCCCGCAATCTCCCCAGGACGCTGACCGCAGCCGTGGCGGCGCTGACGGCCCTGGCCGCCCTCATCCTTATCCCCGCCGAATTGCGGCTCGAGGGGAAGGGGACGCTCGAGCCGGTCCATCGCCGCGACGTCTTCGCCGGGATCGACGGCGTGGTCGAATCGATCGCCGACGGCGTCGTCCACGGGAAGAACGTGTCCGAGGGGCAACTTCTGGCGACGCTCCGCAACACCGATCTCGAGGTGGCCCTCACCGACGTCCTCGGCCGCAAGGCGTCGAGCGAGGAGCAACTCGTCTCCACGCAGCGGGCCCTCCTCGAGGACAACAAGATCTCCGCCGACGAGCGGACGCGGATGTCGGGCCGGGTGGCCCAACTGCGGCGTGAGATCGAGAGCCTCGAAGAGCAGCGGAAGCTCTTTCTTACGAAGAAGAAATACCTCGATGTCCGCAGCCCGATCGACGGCGTCATCGTCACCTGGCAGGTCCGCGACCGGCTCCTCCTCCGTCCGGTTGAGAAGGGGCAGGTGCTGCTCGCTGTTGCCGACAAGAATGGCCCGTGGGAACTCGAGGTCCACATGCCCGACGACCGCCTCGGCCATGTGAATCGGGCGGCAGCTCTGGCCCTCGAGGATGGCCGGGAACTCAAAGTCGACTACGTTCTCGCTACCGACCCTGGCACGCGGCACTCCGGCTCCGTGAAGGAGATCCACGAACAGGCGGAGGTTCGCGGCGAGGCCGGTAACACAGTCATGGTGCGGATTACGATCGACCCCTCGAATCACGAGCGAGAGGAACTCGGCGCGGGAGCGACCGTGACGGCTCGGATCAACTGCGGCAAACGCTCGCTGGGGTTTGTGTGGTTCCACGACGTGCTCGCCTTCATCCAGTCTCAGATCCTCTTCCGGCTGTGGTGACGTTTCCGCTCATCATCGCTTTCCACGCCTCTGCCCGGGGCGGGTGAATCCTGGAGGTCATCGTGCGTCTTTCCCTCGTCATCGCCCTGCTTGCCATCACCCTGTTCGCCGTCGCCGGAGCCCCACTCGCGCTCACCGCGGCGCCCTCGACAGCCCCCGCCCCATCCGCTTCCCCGCGGAGTGCCGCCGAGCCGGTCCTCGAGCATTGCCTCGTGTCGGTCCTCAAGGAGGCGAAGGTGCCGGCCAGGGAAGGGGGAGTGCTCATCGATCTCCTCGTCCGCGAGGGGGATTCGATCAAGGCCGGCGACGTGATCGCGAAGATCGACGCCAGCCAGCCCCAGTTCGAACGTCGCAAGGCCAAGGCGGAGCACGATCAAGCGGTGGCGAAGGCCAGCAGCGATGTCGATGTCCGCTTCGCGGTGGCCTCGGAACTCGTAGCGGCAGCGGAGTATGAAAAGGCCCAGCTCTCCAACGATCGGCTCCAGGGGAGCGTCACCCGGGTTGAGCTCGACCGGCTCGAGCTCAACGAACGAAAGGCTGAATTACAGATAGAGCAGGCCGAGCTCGAGCGGAAGATGACGGCGCTCGCTGCCGATTCGAAGCAGGTCGAGGTCGATGCGGCCGAGAACGCGATCGAGCGCCGCACGATCACCGCGCCGCTCGAAGGCACCATCGTCCAGGTGTTCCCGCATCAGGGTGAATGGATGCAGCCGGGCGATCCCCTCGCCCGCGTCGTGCAGACCGACAGGCTCCGCGTCGAGGGCTACGTCGACTCCTCTCGCTGGAATCCGGAGACGGTGCGGGATCGGCCGGTGACGGTCGATGTCGTGTTCGCCGACAACCGAACGGAGTCCTTCCCGGGGCGGATCGTGTTCACCAGCCCGCTCGTTGATTCCGGCGGCGATTACCGTGTTTGGGCGGAGGTGGAGAACCGGCGGATCGGTGACTCGACGCAGTGGCTTCTCCGGGCCGGCCAGTCGGCCACGATGACGATCCATTCCAGCCAGGCCCCCCTTGCGCCGGTGACTCGATAGCCTTTCGCGGAAAGCTCCCCCCACCCCCATGTCCACCGCCGCGGACGCCTTCCGATCGAGTACCACACGCCCCGTCGGCCTGCGCCGGCGCGGTGACCTCGTGGCCACAAGGCAGTCCTACCAGGGGCAGATCTGGTGGGTCGTGAAAGACCCGATCTCGCTGGGCTATTTCCGCTTCCGCCCCGAGGAATATGCCCTCCTCGACATGCTCGACGGCCAGGCGAGCTTGGAGCGGCTCAAGGAGCAGTTCGAGGCCCGCTTCCCCCCCCGGCGCATCACCGTGGAGGAATTGGCCCGCTTTGTGGCCACGCTCCACCGCAGCGGGCTCGTCATCGGCGACCGCCCGGGGCAGGGTCCGCAACTCTTCGAGCGCCGCCGTCAGCGAATCTGGCGGCAATGGATGGCGTGGCTGGCCAACATCATGTCGATGCGTTTCCGGGGAATCGATCCCGACCGGATCCTCGACCGGATCGACCCCGCGTTCGGCTGGCTCTTTTCGGTTCCGGCGTTGGCGGGAGTCTCCGTGCTGGTGTCGAGCGCGTTGCTGCTGGTGCTCGTGAACTTCGACGTGTTTCGGTCCAAGCTCCCCGAATTTCAGCAGTTTTTTGCCTCCGGCAACTGGATCTGGCTGGCCGTGGCCCTCGGATTCACGAAGGTCCTCCACGAGTTCGGCCATGGCCTGTCGTGCAAGCACTTCGGGGGAGAATGCCACGAGATGGGGGTGATGCTCCTCGTCTTCACTCCGTGTCTCTACTGCGACGTCTCCGATAGTTGGATGCTGCCGAGCAAGTGGCAGCGGGCTGCGATCGGCGCAGCAGGGATGTATGTCGAGTTGATCCTCGCCTCGATCGCCACCTTTCTGTGGTGGAACTCCCATCCCGGGGTCTTCAACCAGCTCTGCCTCGACGTGATGTTCGTGTCGAGCGTCTCGACGCTGATGTTCAACGCCAACCCGCTGATGCGCTACGACGGCTACTACATCCTCTCCGACCTCCTCGAGATCCCCAATCTCCGCCAGAAGGCGACGACGATCCTCGGCCGGCTCGCCTCGCATTGGTGCCTGGGCATCGAGCAACCGGAGGATGCGTTCCTCCCCACCCGCAACCGGGGCCTGTTCGCTCTCTTTGCCGTCGCCTCGAGCCTCTACGGCTGGATGGTGACAGCGTCGATCTTCTTGTTCGTGTGGAGCGTCTTCAAACCCTACCGTCTCGAGGTGCTGGGGCAGATGCTCGCCATGGGAGCCCTGTGGGGGCTCGTCGTCCGGCCGATTCAGAACATCGTCAAGTTTCTCAACGTTCCCGGGAGGCGCGAGGAAGTGAAGGTCCGTAACCTTGTCACCACGGGAGTCGTCGCCACTGCCCTCGCGGCGGCCGTGGCGCTCATTCCGCTCCCGCAGCGGGTGTGGTGTGCCGCTGAACTGCGTCCCCGGGCGGAGGAGACGGTGTACGTCTCCGTCGCCGGAGTCCTCGAGAGCATCGCTGTCAAGCCGGGAATGGTGATCGACGCCGGCACCGAGATCGCCCGGCTGTCGAGCATCGACCTCGACCTGGCGATTGCCGACCTCGACGGGAAGGCCACCCAGGCGAAGGCGCGACTGGCGAGTCTCGAACGGGAACGCTTCACCGACCCCGCCGCCAGCCTCGAGATCGGCACCGTCGAGGAATCACTCAAGAGCGTCGAGGAGCAACTCGGCCGCAAGCGGAAGGACCGGGCGGATCTCGTGCTCACCGCCCCGCGTGGCGGCGTCGTACTCCCGTCTCCGGCCGTCAAACAGCCCCCGGACGGAACCGGCCGGCTCCCCGGATGGAGTGGCCATGTCCTCGGGGAGCGGAACATCGGTGCCACCCTCACCGAGGGCACGGTGCTCTGCCTCGTCGGCGACCCGAAAGCCTTCGAGGCGGTGATGGTCGTGGATCAGTCGGAGATGGAGTTCGTGTCGCGCGGGCAACCGGTCGACCTGAAGCTCGACGCGATGCCATGGCACACGTTCCGGGGCACCGTCGATGAAATCGCCGAGACGAATCTCGAATCAGGATCGGAGCGACTGAGCGTCAAGGCCGGCGGCCAGGTCCCCACGCGAACCGACGAGTCGGGTCGGGAGTTGCCGATCTCCACCAGCTACGAGGCCCTGATGGCGGTCAACGACGCCGACGGCTCCTTCACTGCCGGGATGCGTGGCTCGGCAAGGATCCGCGTGGGTCAGCGCACCGTCGGCAGCTGGTTGCTGCGTCTCCTCTGGCAGACGTTCAACTTCCGGATGTGATTTCCTGCCCCTGCGGGGCCCCCCTCCAGTCTCCCGCCACCCATGCCGCAGCTCGAGCGGATCACCCTCCATCCGGTCAAGAGCCTCGATGGCCTCGACGTCGATAGGGCCTGCGTGCTTCCCTGCGGAGCCTTGGTCCACGACCGACGCTGGCGTCTGGTCGACCTCGACGGGGGTGTGGTCAACGCCAAACGAACGCCGCTGATCCATCGGATCCGCGCCGAGTTCGAACTCTCTGCCACCCCGACAGTGAGGCTCTCGGCGGGGGCGACGGCACACAGAAGCAGGGCCCCGGCGCCTCCAGATCCGGACATTTTCCCCCTCCTCCCGGGGCCGACCGGCCCCAGCCGATGGTTGTCGGCGGCGCTCGGCGTGGAGGTCCTCCTCCAGGAACGCCCCAACGGGGGATTCCCGGATGATCGCGACGCCCCGGGCCTGACGCTCGTGTCGAGTGCGTCCCTGGCCGAGGTGGCCCGCTGGTTCTCGCTGCCGATCGTCGAAGTCCGTCGCCGGTTCCGCGTCAATCTCGAGGTCGGCGACTGCGAGCCCTTCTGGGAAGACGCGCTCGCCAGCCCGGCGACCCCACCCAGGCCGACTCCCTTCGAGACCACCGGGCCGGCTCCGTCCGACGAACTCCGCCAGGAGATAGCCCCTCTGCCGCCGATGCCGTTTCGGGTCGGCGGGGCCGGCTTCACCGCCGTCAACGTCTGTCGACGCTGTCCGGTGCCGACCCGTGACTCCATCAACGGCACGATCACGGAGCACTTCCGTGAGGTGTTCGAGGCATGGCGGCGGCGGCGAATCCCTCGCGATGTCGATACGGCCGGCTGGGGGAGCTATTACCGCTTGGCGATCAACACTGTCGGCGACGGGCGGGGCGGAAACGTGCAGGTGGGCGACCGGATCGAACCGGTCGCCCACCCTGGAGTTTCGTGAGGTCCTCTGGCCGCCGATCACCTGGGCGGCAGCGGGACGAACAGGCCCGGGTCGTAGAACGGCGGCGGTGGGATGAGGATGTTGCCGTCGCCATCGATGACATCCGCGGGCATATCCTGGACGGAGGTGCTGTAGTTGAGCCCCTGGAGGTTGGCCTCGTCGGCAGCCCGGATGTTGAGGATGCCCTGACCGGGGATGACGATGCCATTGGTGGCGTCGAACGTCCAGCCCACCGAGTCGAGGAGAATGTTGCCGTTGGTCGTGGCGACAGTACCCGACACGATCGTCGCAGCGCCGCTGACCCGGTTGCCCACCACGCTGGCGTTCACCACAGCTCCCGGCGCGTCAGCCACGGACATGATGATTCCATTGCCCCCCGTGGTGACGATCCGGTTGCCGTTGATCGTGACATTCATGACGCCGTTCTCGGTCGCCTGGGCCCGGACACCGACCGGCACCAGCGAGAACGTCGAATCGACCACCTGAACGGTCGCCTCGTTGCCGAACACCCCCGGCGCGGTCCCGGCGGTCGCATCGACACCGGCCGTTCCGATTCGTTCGAAGGTCGTGTCGGCGATGTAGGCCTGACCGTTGGTCACCTGGATGCCAGCCGCGGTGGTGCCGTCGATCTTCGAGTTGGTGACGCGGACACGGCCTTCGTTGTAGATGTCCTTGACGACCACGGCCGACCCGCCGGTGTTGACAAACGTCGACTGATCAATATTCACCTTCGGATCGCCCGCCCCGGCACTCGCAGCGTCGACGACGAAGCCGTCGGCGGTCAGCCCCGTGAGGGCCATG
>Ga0164294_10000500_pt1 | contig 37671 bp, 41 predicted proteins | sample GEODES005metaG_FD_111479 | JGI IMG/M metagenome (GOLD analysis project Ga0164294, IMG submission 111479) | Oligotrophic lake water microbial communities from Sparkling Lake, Wisconsin, USA - GEODES005 metaG | ecosystem: Environmental > Aquatic > Freshwater > Lake | place: USA: Sparkling Lake... | reverse complement strand
TTCAATAGATATATCAATATGACTAACAGGCAACGCATTTTCAGAGTTAGCATCAACTCTAGTTTTCATTCTTACGACATGATCACGACAATTCACAATACCCTCGTCAAATAACTTGAATAATCCAGGAATATAACTAATATTTTTTTCGATAATTTTCTCATCATCATCGCTCATAATCCACATATCAGCGTCAATTTGTTCAACAGAACCGATATATGTGTCTGGATTATCCAGTATATGCTGTTTATCAGTCTTCTGTTGAACATCAAAGAATAATTGTGAATCGGTTGTGCTCATTGTATAGTATAAATCTAACTATATTTTTAACTTAATTTAATTAATCAATTTTTTTAAATAAATAAATTTATTTAAAAAAATATATAGAAATAGTATACAATTATGGCATCATATGTAGGGGGTCTTATAGCGAATAATTACAATGTAGCTCAATTTGTAGAACCTAATCCAATAAATTATAAAATAATTAGAACATCCAACACAAATTTTTCCAATTTATCATATAAAATGAGATTATCTCAAATACTTAAATTAGATGGATATTCTCAGAAAATAAATAGAATTAGTAGACTAGCTGGGAAATTGCAATATGGTAATTTTTATTTAGGGCAACCGTTAAATATTAATTATTTAGGCAGAATGGAAGGGATGGTAGGAGGTAGCGGGAAACCACCATTAAATCAATTTAATTAACATTAATATGCGTTTTTAATTATGTGAAAAATATTTTTCTCACTTAATATTATAATGTTTGAAAAAACTAATGGTTCGAGAGCTGAAGTATGGCATGGAACAGCTAAAAAAACTAGTGGCGGTCTTACCAAATCACAATTGATGATGAATAAGCACGGACGTATTGTTTCTAGAAAGAAACATGCTTCTGGTAAAAAGAGCATTAAACATCTTGTAAAACTTGGATATAAAGCAAAGAAGGGACATTTTACTTTGTTTCGCAAAGGACATAAAGGAAGTCGTAAAATGAGAGGTGGAACTGGTGCTCCTATGGAAATGGGTGCACAAGGAACCCCTCTTGGTAACGCCATGGCTGGTATTGCAAAGCCAATGCCTATGATGGGTAAAGGTAAAATGACCGGAGGAAAACGCAGCAGAAAACATATGAAAGGAGGAGTTGCTTACGGTGGTCCTCTTTCTCCTCATTCGTATGATGGTAAAGGAGTAGGAACTTCAGGTGCTGGTCTTCAAATAATGGCTACAACCATGTAAATATACAATTGAATTATAATGTAATATAATTTACAATATAATTTACATATATTAAATATTATTGATCCATTCAATTTCAATAAATTTTTCATATACAATATGATGATTCAATTTATAATATAAATATTTTTCAAAATATCTTTTACTAACAATAAATTTAAATGCATTAGTATTACAAAATTTATAATAATAATTATATGCATCATCAAATGAAATAAGAGCAAATTTATGTTCATTAATAATTTGATCTTTAATATTTTGAAATGAAATATTAATATCATTAATCTTATCCCATAAAGAACAAGTTGCATTTAAAACAAATTTGTCTTCTATAATTTCTACAGAAGGAAAGAAATGTTTAAGAATTTTTAATATATTTTCTTCGCTAATATTACCATTAGACATAAGTTGTTCTGAATTTTGTTTTGACCAATGTTTAAATAGAGAACATAACTCATCAATTTCAAGTTCATTATCAAATAATTCAATATTTTCAAATAACAAATCATTATCTAAATTATGAACCTTTATAGTATTTTCCCAAAATTTAATAAAATCACTTTGAACAGGTAAATGTTTACTAGTTATAGAAATAAAAGAATCAATATCTTCATTGTATAAATATCGCTCTTTGATTAAATTTTTAAGCGTATTATAATAAATTACATTTGGCAAATTATAATTAGAGAGAAATTGCTTCCATAAGAAATGTAAGTTTTTCCATTCCATTTTATATTCAGACCCAGCTTCAATAATATATTTGTTGCAAAATTCTGTAACAATATTATTAGGATTGTTATTTTTTATATAATAAACATAGTTTTTTAATTCTTCGTCAGATTTGTTATCAATAAATTTATCAGAGTTTTCATAACGTTTAGAATAATGTGTAGATACGCAAAGTAAATCTAGTCCTATTTTTTTTAATAATTCTCTCCAAACACCATTTGAAAAATTTTCATTAATTTTAATTAATCTACAATTTTCGTATGCATGGTTTTCATGATATTTAGTCATAAAATTATTAGTAGAATTGCTATTTCCTATAGAAGAAACAGCTACATTATCTAATTCATTTAAAAATTGTTTCATATTTTGAGTAACTAAAAAAATTATATTTTGGTTCTTTTTAAGAATATTATCACCGACGATAGTAAGAAAATATTTTGCCGAATTTTTACTTGAGAAAAAAGATGGATATAAAACGTTTAGTACATTTTGAATAGTATCTGTTTCTGGTATAGAACTAAAAAGATTTCTCTCTTTGATTTGTTTGATAATATTCATTTTCGTTTTATGTTTCCATTGCAAAAGAACTCTATCTTTTGATATAGTAGAGAGAAGTTTATGAATAATATCATCCTCTTTTACAATTAAATATCTTTCACCATCATATTCATAAAATAAATTATTATTTGGTAAATAAAAATATTTATTTTTGCTCAAAAAAACTTGAATAAAAATATTTTGTTCATTTGTTAAAAAATTATTACGTGTTATTCTCTTTTCATAGTTTTTTAATTCAATATCAAGAGTATTTGGTAAATAAGTAACAATATGATTATATATTCTTTGAACCATATATTCGTTATTTTTATATTTATCAACCAATTCTTTAATAGTATTATAGCAATTCGTTTCAATATTATCAGTCATTTTAAGTTTTTAAATATAATGTTTTTATATTGCTATTAATACAATATATTAATTATTTATAAATATAAATAATTGTTATAATATTATATATATATGAAAATAAATTTAAGATATTTGCCAAAGAAGTTGACAAGAAAAGATAGAAACACACAGTCAAAAATGTTGATGAAATCTAGACGACTTTATAAAAAAGGTAAGTACTATACAAGAAGAGCTGTTCCCTCATTTAAATCAAAAAAATCGCACTATATATTGGAGGCGGAAAAAATATATAAAGTATCAAAAATTGGTGCCACAAATGAACTTGCAAAGGCTACTGGATGTTCAAAAAATGCATTGGCAAAAATTATAAATAAAGGAGAAGGAGCTTATTATTCATCAGGGTCGAGACCAAATCAAAGTGCACAATCGTGGGGACTAGCGCGATTAGCAAGCTCTCTGACGTCTGGAAAAGCTGCAGCAGTAGATTATAGTATTTTAGAAATTAGTTGTAAACCTAATTCAAAAGCATTAAGACTTGCAAAAAAAGCAAAAAGAAAATATGGTCACGGTACTAGAAGAGTTCCAAAGGTTAAAATTCTAGTATAAATAATATAAATTAATTCGTTTAAAAATTATTTTAAATTATTTTGTTCATAAGTATTTAAAGATTTATATTTTAAAATCTGTATAATGTCAGCATTTTCAAATAAAAATCAAGTACTAACACAAACCGACAATAATGTTTTAACTATTAAAACTGTTCAAATAGCGCCATTTCGAACGTTAATGACAGCATTAAAAGATATTCTTTTAGAAACTAATATTACCTTTGAACCGGATGGAATACGTATTATTAATATGGATAAGTCCCATACTATTTTGGCACATCTTTATTTAGCAGCACAAAATTTTGAATTTTATGAATGCAAGAAAGAGAAAATTATTATTGGTGTAAATATGTTTCATTTATTTAAGCTTATTAATTCTATAGACAATGACGATACTTTAACTATTTATATTGAAAATTCTGATTATGTTGATGGAATAGTTTCTCATTTAGCCTTAAAGTTTGAAAACGGAGAGATTAAGCAATGTAAGACTCAAAAGTTGCGACTTATTGAGCCGGAGCCAGAAGAGTTGCAATATCCTGATGTGAAATTTTCTTCTATAATTAATTTACCATCTGCTGATTTCCAAAAAATTATTCGTGATTTGTCATGTATTTCTGATAAGCTGGAAATTAAGTCTGTTGGTAATGAACTTATATTTAAGTGCTCTGGACAATTTGCTTCTGCTGAAATTCACCGCGCAGAATCAGATGGTAGTATGGGGTTCATTTTGAAACAAGATTCGTCGAAGGTTATTCAAGGCGAGTTCTCTCTAAAGAACCTTGGGTATTTTATTAAGTGTACAAATTTGTGCCAACAAATTGAGGTCTATTTGGAGAACGATTTGCCTCTTGTTGTGAAGTATAATGTTGCAAGTCTTGGGGAGATAAAACTCTGCCTCGCACCCTTACCCAGTTCATAAAATAGTATAAAAATTGTGACCATTTATGATAACATATTTTAGTATCAAAACACAAAACTATCTTTGACACTCCCAAATACAATATTAGAATAAAATGATATAAAGAGATAGACATATCTTATATATGCCTATTAAATATACATACGCACAAGTTCAAGATATATTTACTCAAAATAAATGTATCTTGGTAAGTCAAAAATACGAAAATCAGTTGGGAAAATTAGAATATATAGCTTCTTGTGGACATACACATAATATAATTTTAAAGGAGTTTATAAATGGAATAGGAAAAAAATGTAGAAATTGTGCTTTGGAAATTCCAACTTATGAAGATGTTTTTAAAAAATTTACAGAAAAAGATTGTTTAGTAACTATGACTAAAGAAGAATTTGTTGAAAATTATAAAAATAATAATTGTAAAATTAAATATAATGCTTGTTGTGGACACGAAAACAATGTAAGTTATAAAAATTTTACTACATTAAATCAAGGTATAAATTGTCCAAAATGTGTTAATAAAAATACTGGCTTAAAATTAAAACAAATAAGAAGTGGTGAAAATAAAAATAATTTATTGCAAGAATTTAATGGTATTAATTATTTTAAAGAATTAATAGGAGACTATTTTACAATTATTAAATCATTTGATGGTTGCAAATCTGATATAGCTATAAAAAAATTTGAAGAAATAGAAGATTTATGGTTAGGAATTCAAGTAAAAACTACATATAAAAAAACAGATAGAGAACAATATTATTTCAAATTAAATAATGGAGAATATGATAATTGTTTATTATTATGTATTTGTGATGAAGATAAAAAATTGTGGTTAATTCCTTATGAAGAAGTAAAAGGAATAAAAACTATTGGAGTAGCGCAAAAATCAAAATATAACAAATATGAAGTAAATAAAGAAAATTTGATTGAAAAATTAAATAATTATTATACCTTAATGAATAAGTTTGTGTTTAATGTGTTAGATAAACCAACAAGTATAACACAACAACAAGAACAAAAATATCGCGAAATAAGAGAAACAAAAATAAATTTTATAAAATTCAAGAATAATGAAATGGAAGGATTAGTATATGATTTTATGATTGATTCTAAAAAAGTTCAAGAAAAGGTGGGGACAATTTGCAAAAATAATGTAAATTCGTATATGTTTAATTTGACCAAATATGATTGCAGAATAAATGGTAAATGTAAAAACAAATGTTATGAAGAAGGTGATAATGATTTATATTGGTTGAATTGTAAAAATGGCAAATTTTATGTAATACCAGAAGACGCTTTATTAGAAAATGGGTATATTGGAAAAGATTGTAAAAAAGAAAAACTATATGTGTCTCCTACAAACTCAAATACAGAATGGTGTGATGAATATTTATTTGATTATAACAATGTAGACAAAGAGAGATTATTGAAAATAATAAATAAATAACAAAATATTATATTATTTTAAATTAATATAATATATATGTCAAGATATTATGGAACTTATAGTCAATATTTAGGTGCTCAACGTTGTTGCAATTTAAATAATCAAGGAAATCAAGGACCTACTGGACCACCAGGACAAGTATCAATTGGACAGCCGGGAAATACGGGGCCTACAGGAGTGAGTTTTACAGGGCCTACAGGAAGAGGTTGTATGGGACCAACTGGTCCTAGTGGTGGTCCTACTGGTGTTACAGGTCCTACTGGTCCTACTGGTCCCCTGCAAATAAATACAACTGTTTTATCATTAGACCCGTATACTCCTGTCACGTTAACAATTCCAGCACAATTAAATACAATTGCTTATTATTCTGTTACTTTATCTTCTGGTGATTATATTAATGATATAAGCTTGAATTCACTTCCAGCAGGAAATCAAGCAATTATTTTTGTAAATGGTTCAGCTGGAACAATTTTATATCCTTGTGTAATTGCAAATATTATTACCCCATCTTCTATAACAACAAATTTAAATACTAACATGAATTTAGGAGGCTTAGGAAATTTACAATATGCAACTATAACAATTATTACTGATGGTACATTATATTATTGTAATATTGTTGGATACTATTAAAATATAGTTTAAATATATTAGAATTAATATTATTATTTAATATATTTAAATATGAACACAATTGTTTCTTCTTTTATAAGCGATGTTAATAGTAAATATAATGATACATTAATTAGGTATTATAAATTTGGTAAACTTTTATTAAAATCTACTATAAAAAAGATTATTTATGTTGATGAAGAAATGTTTACTTTAATAGGAGATGACTATGATAAAAATAATACATTAATAATTAAAACATCAAAACAACAGTCCTATTTATATGATTATTTAAAACACTTGACAAATTTTGAAATAAATTCAACAGATTATACTAAAGATACAATTGAGTTTATGTTTACTATGTGTAATAAAACAGAATGGATGCGCGATGCTATTTTGTTAAATCATTTTAAAACTGAGAATTTTATATGGATAGATTTTGGTATACGACATATTTTTAATGACGATAATGAGTTTATTGACTGTCTAAATTCATTAGAATATAAAATATACAATAACATTAGAATTGGAGGGATATGGAATATAAATTATCAATATAATAATGATATATATAAAAACGTAGCATGGTATTTTGCTGGTGGCGTGTTTGGAGGAAACTGTAACTCTTTAATTAAATTTGCTGATTTAATGAAAGAAAAATGTATAACAATTATGACAGAAAAAAATACTATAATGTGGGAAGTTAATATCTGGTATTTAATTTATATAGAAAATAAAGAACTGTTTAATATATATAATTGTGATCATAATTCAAGTTTATTATTTAATTATTAAATATATTTTACGATTGAATCTATATATTTTTTATCGTAAACTCCAATTCTTGTAGTTCTATCCCATGTACTATAATTCATTAAAACTCGTTCGTCTTCAACTACAATACTTAAGCAATATTCAATAGAGTCTCCTTCAAATTTAAATGGTGCAGAATATCTCAATAAATTCATATTCGTATCAAAAACAGAAATAATATGATAATAATGTCGGGGGTTTTCATAAGAAACTATATGATTAACGAACCAAATTTCATATTCTTCAATTTTAATTGCAATATTACCGTTTTGATTTGTTTCAGTTTTCGTTGGATATTTAAACCCACACGTGGAACCTCTACTCCTTGAAAAAATACGAGGTGTTTCTCTCTTTGCGACTTTTTCAAGTTTATTATTTTCACTATTTATTTTGCAAATGTTAATGGGGTTCCAATCATAAATAACATGTGTTGAATTATTAAAATCTATAAAAACCCAATTTTTTTCGCATCCAGAATTGTTAAAATCCTGCTTAATTTCATTTCCACATAGTTTTAAATTTGCAATATCAAATTTTCCAGAAACAATACCTATTTGTTCATTCTGATGATAACCTGTTCCAATATATAATAATTCATTATTTTCAATATCGTTAAATATTCTAACATCTTCAACACCAATATATCGTCTATTATCAAATTGTAATTCCATCCAGTTTTCGCGTTTAATATTAAATTCTTTATCTAGTTCAATATATTTATTAACAGATATAATATGTTTATCACAATTTAAATAATAACCATTTTCAGTTATATGATAATTAACAAATCTAATATTCATTTTATAACCATTGTTAGCGCAGTCAGATATTAAACAGCTAGAAGAAGAAGTCAAACTAATATTTTCATTATTAATATTACTTATAATCGAGTTATCAAAAATAATTCTATTTTTTTGACATAAAATATCTTTATAAAATTTCATATTACTAAATAAATTATTAATTTCATATGTATCTCTAGAACTATTAAGAATTTTTATTATTTCATATCCAATATCTTTGACACCAAGATAAGATGCAATAATAGTATACTCATAAAATAATTTTGTAGTATAAATATCATTGTGTAAGAACAAATAATGATCTCTATTTTTATTTAAATCTAATATTTTTCTTGCCATTTGATAAATTACATCACCAAGTTTATGCTTAGATATATTTCTATAATGGTGAAGTATTTCATATAGTCCCTCTAGTCGTTCAGGATAATAATCATAACCTAACAACCAATAACAAATGGCATCATTCATTTTACCCATATTTTTAAAACATAATCCAATTCTATAATAACTATACCATACTTCTTCTATCCAACCTCCAAGCTCAATACGTTTTTTATAAACATTAATTGCTTCACCAAATCTTCCACAATCATGATAACTATTAGCCAAATAAAAATAATAACGAACATTGTTTGGTTCTTCTTTTATTCCATCAAGAAGTAATTTGACATCTCTCTCAAATTTATCATGTTTAGAGCCACCATCTCCAAAATCTCTAATAAATAAATCGGTTTTATTAAAACCTCCAACTCTATTATTAGATGGTGTATCAATATATTCATGTGTAACACCTATATATTTATATAATCCGTTATTTTTTACAATTCTCATATTTTGATAATAAAAATCATCATTTCCTTGAAGAATATGAAAACTATCATAAGTTTTCAAGATATTTTTATTAAAATTTGTGACTTCAAGTATCATATCAGCATCAAGTAATAATACATAATCAGACATACCTAAACAAGACTGCAAAGCAAAATTTCTATTATGGCAAAAATTTTTGAATGGTTCATTTACTATTTTTCCTGGTATATTTTTGTTATGAAAATATTCATAAATTATTTGAACAGTATTATCAGTAGAACCGGTATCACAAATACAATAACAATCTATAATAGAAAAAATAGAATCAAATAATCTAGTAATTATCTTACTTTCATTTTTAACAATCATATTTAAACATAACGTTGGTAATTTTTTATCTTGATCTAAAATAAGTTCCATATTAATATTTATGTTTATGTTATTTATTTAAATTATTAAATTATTAAATTATTAAATTATTAAATTATTAAATTATTAAATTATTAAATTATTAAATTATTAGTGTTTTAATTTATTTTGTTATACTTTTTATAGAAGTATATAATATAAAATGGCTTGCACTAGATTTTTTTATGATGATTGTAGAACAAAAAAACAATTGCAACAAGCAACTGACCCAGGTAGGTGGATATTAAATGTTCCTGGAAATGGTGCAAATCCTTGTTACATAGAAGATCCTCAAATTATTATACAAAAATGGGGAGCAAATTTACGCACAAATACCATCAATTTAGAAAGTGATCTTTTAGGAGTAAATAGACGTGCTAGCAAAGATTGTTTAGGAAAAGATAATTATAAAAATTTTAATGTTGAAAATAAAGCAATTGAATATCCTGTATGTAATAATACATTTACTGAGGAATCGAGAGCTACAAATCCTGCATGGTGGTATCGTGATTTAGAACAAGTAGACTGGTATTATCTACCTATAAATCCTCAAATAAATACATGTCTACCATTTCAAAATAATGTAAGTACAAGAATTTTAGAAAAAGATTATTTTACTCCAAAGAGAGAGTGTGTTTTGAATGAAAAAAAATATAATTATTTGCCTTCTAATTATAATTTAATTAAAGGAGGCTATGTTGGAGGTCCTACTACATGCCAACAAACAAATTCATGTGAAAGAATGTAATTTAATTTATAAATTTTATTTTAGAGTATTATATGAATAAAATATAATACTCTATATATATAATATGGAAATAGCAATTCCTCTAATAGCATTAGGTGGTATGTATGTTGTATCAAATCAAACAAACGAAAATTGTAGTAAAAAAGAAATAAGACAACAAAGACAAGAAAATTTTGCAAATATGGGAATTAGAAGTAATATCCCTACAAAACAAAGTGAAACACACGGTAATTATTTGCCAAACACAGATATTATTCCTCAAAACTTCCCAATATCTAATCTAAATCAAGTATTAGATACGGTTCAAGAATATCCAAACCCAAATGTTGCTACAGATAAATATTTTAACCAAAATTTATATGAGCAAAAAGTGCAAAATCATATACCAGTAAGTAAATATATTCAAGATATTTATTCATTATCTGGTAATTATTTAAATTCTGAACAATTTAAACATAATAATATGGTTCCATTTTATGGAGGAAAAGTAAAGGGTAAAACATATGATATAAATATTACAGAATCAGTTCTCGATAACATGCAAGGTGTTGGTTCACAAACTATCAAAAAAATAGAACAAGCACCTTTATTTAAACCTGAAGCAAACATGAATTGGGCTTATGGTATGCCAAGTCAAACTGATTTTTGGCAATCACGACAATATCCAGGTAAAAATAATAATAATGTTAAACCATTTGATTCGATTACTGTTGGTCCTGGTTTAGACCAAGGTTTTGGATTTAATGGAAGTAATGGTTATAATTCTGGTATGGAAGCACGTGATAAATGGCTACCTTATACAGTTGACCAATTAAGAGTTGATACCAATCCAAAATTGGAATATAAATTAATTAATCATGAAGGTCCTGCAAATTCTTATATAAAACATTCAGCTGGAACTGAATCATTAGGTCGTGTTGAAAAACAAAGACCTGACACATTTTTTATTAATACTCAAGATAGATGGCTTACTACAACTGGTGGTGAAAAAGGACAATCATTGCGACCAATTCAAGAAATGGGAGTAATTAGACGCAATGATATTTTAACCGACTATATGGGTCCAGCTGGCGCTCAAGATGTTAATGCTCCTACAGCTCCTCAAAATTACGAACCTTCTAAACGTAATGAAGTTTTATCGCAAAGTGTAAATCATTCAAAGGCTACCGGACATGGACCTCACAATGATGGTGAAAACTTTTTGCGCAGTTATACAAATTATGAAAATCATAGAAGCACTGCAAAACAACCAGAAACTATGAGAAGTGGTTTTAGTGGTGCTATTGGTGCCGTTATAGCACCTATAATGGATATTTTTAAACCAACCCGTAAAGACGAAACAATAAATAATGTTCGCATTTATGGTGAAGCACAAACTGCAGTTCCAAAAGGTTATGTATATAATCCTTTGGATGCTACACCTACTACTCTAAAAGAAACAACTATGTACTCACCTGAGTTTAGAGTTGATAATCAAAAAGAAAGTATGTATGTTAATAATTATAGTGCTCCTGGTTTGACGCAAAGAGATACTACAAGTGCTGAATATTTTACTTCTGCAGGTGGTTACGCTACAGCTTATGGTGATATGAGTTATGAAGCAGCATACCGTCAACATAATAATGATATAAAATCAGAAACTATTTATAATAGACCAAATCAAGGTGGAATGCAATTATTCAACCAAGAGATGAACGTAAATTGCAAAGACGATTGTGATAGATTTGAAGGAAGAGTTAATCCTGCTTATTCGAGATTGTCTGGGTTACCTCCTTCAGTTCAAACATATGGCGCTATTCATGCTCCACAATATTATAATGAATGTCAAATGTGTGATCGTATCCAACCTGATATATTAAATGCCTTCAAATCGAACCCTTATACACATTCTCTAACCACATCTGTTTAAAAAACATTTAGAATAATTTACTTAAAGTTAATAGATTAAATAAATTATTAGATTATGTTAAATAATATGTATCCAAATTGTTATAAAAGTTTTAAAAAATGGTGTTTATCACGGTATAAATATAGTAAATTATATAATGATTTAGGTAAACCTAATCCATTTGATGTTACATTAAGAGATGGATTACAGGCCTTATCAAAAGAAGAACAAAATAAATATTCGACATATAATAAATTAGCATTATATCATAATATTACATCTATTTATAATCCAAAAAATATAGAAGTAGGATCAATTGTATCCGAAAAAGTGTTGCCAGTATTTAATGATACAATCAAAATTGGTGAAACTGTAAATAATTTTCAATTAATAGAGCACCCTGATAAAAAAGAAAAAAGACAAAATGTTTTTATAGTTATACCAAATAAGGAAAAACTTAAATGTGTAATTAATAACCCAAATTTTTCTAATTTTTCATTTATTACTTCTGTTTCTAATAGTTTTCAGTTAAAAAATACTAAAATGACTTTAGAAGATTCTGATAAAGATATTTATGAAATGTTATACGAACTAGATAACAATAATTGTAGAAGAAAAAAGGGTTTTGTAAAATTATATATTTCTTGTATAAACGAATGTCCTATTGAAGGTAAGATAGATAATGATTTTATAGTAAATCGCATTCTTAAATTAAATATGTTAAATGTAGATAATATATGTTTATCAGATACTTGCGGAAGTCTGACAGAAGAAGACTTTGAATATATTATTGAGACTTGTGCTTTTTTTGGTTTTCCATTAAAAAAATTTTCATTACATTTACATGTTAAAAAAGAAAGAGAAAATGAAATAGAAAAAATAATATATAAGGCATTGGATTATAAAATAGCAAAATTTGATGTTTCTTACTTAGAAACAGGAGGTTGTTCTGTTACAATGGATAAAAATAAAATTAATGCAAATTTGTCTTATAACTTATATTACAAATCATTATGCAATTATATTATAAAAAAAACTCAATAAATTATTTTTATATTTTATTAATTACGTTATATTAAAATATAAAAACACACAATACATAATATTACCAACATATGTTATTACAAATACATCAATCTATAAAAAATAAATTAAATTACTTTTATGAAATACATAAAATACCAAATATTATATTTCATGGTCCATCAGGAAGTGGTAAAAGAACGATTGTAAATGAATTCATCCACAAAATTTATAGCAATGATAGAGAGAAAATTAAATCATTTGTTATGTATGTAAATTGTTCGCATGGAAAAGGTATTAAATTTATAAGAGATGAATTAAAATTTTTCGCAAAAACCCATATTAACTCAAATGGTGGCAATATTTTTAAGAGTATAATTCTTTTAAATGCAGATAAATTGACAATGGATGCGCAATCTGCATTACGTAGATGTATTGAATTATTCAGTCACAATACCAGATTTTTTATTATTGCAGAAGATAAATATAATTTAATGAAACCTATATTATCACGTTTTTGTGAAATATATGTTCCTGAACCAGTATTTAATAACAATATTATAAATTTATATCAATATAATTTAAATGAGGTTTTTAAAATGAAAGACATAAAAATGCAACGTCTTGAATGGTTAAAAAAAGAATTAAATAAATTCGTAAATAACAAGGTAAATTTAGAAGATTTAACTACAATATGTAATAAATTATATGAAAAAGCCTATAGTGCTTTAGATATAATGAATTTGCTTGAAAACTCAAAATTTATTGAAGGACTAATAACCATTGAAAAACGATATGAACTTCTAATATGTTTTAATCGTGTAAGGAAAGAATTTAGAAATGAAAAATTATTAATTTTATTTATTTTAAATTTTATTTTTTTAAGTTCAGAAACATCTTTAGAAAATATAAGTTTTATGTAAATGGATGATTTTAATGTAAGCGCGCTTCATGAATCCAAAAATGAATGGGGTTCTAGATTAGTTACGATTTTAACTCCCTTGATTATTGACGGATATAAATCTATTTTAGAAGAATCTATTAAATTATGTAAAGATAATGGTGAACATGATAAATATTTGATGACTTTTCAAAATTTAATCTCTCGTATTCCAAAATGGAACTCTCAAATTGTTGAAACAGAGAGAAAACGTATATGTGAAAAATCTGGATGCAATTATTTAGAAGATTTGATAACATGTGTTCATGTTATTCAACTCAAGATTTTAACCACTATGCGTGTGGGACAAAAGCAAAAAAAGATTGATATTAGTATTCCAAAACTCGATGATTTTATACATAAAACTTATATTAATGTTGCTAGAAAGGTTTATAAAAATGTCTATTTATTTGAAGTAAATATACAACCATTACAAGTTCAAAAAAATTATAGAGAATTAGAGATTATTGTTCAAGAATGTATACTTAATACATTGAGAGAAAGCATTCCTGTAGAAGCAATCTTAAGAGCATATATGGATGAAACTGTAGAAGAAGATGTAGTAGAAGAAATTAAAGAACAAATTATTGAAGAACCTATAAAAGAAACAATAAAAGAAGAATCTCTTCAAAATATAGCAGGATCTAATTCAAATAATGGTAATAATACTAGTAGTAATCAATTATCTTTTAATGATATTGATTACGTTAAAAGCGATGATGGTATTATATCTAATATTGTTGCACCAAAAAACATTGAAAGATTAGAAGAAATTAGCGAAATGCGCGCAAAGCAAAGAAAAGAAGAAGAAGATGAAGATGATAACAATAATGTAAAATTACAAATTTCTGAACAATCATTTAACTTAGATGCACTAGATATTCATAATATAGAAGAACCTAAAATAGATTTATTACCTGACTTATTAATAGACGATATTGAAGTTTTAGATGACTAATTGCGTTTAAAAATAAATAAGAATTTGGTTTAATAAATTATGAATAATATTTTTTTTATTGCTGCTATTATTTCTATTGTATTTTTAATAGCAAAATTTATAGAAATGAGATTTATTGAAAAAGAAAGTAAACCACTTAAGTATCTTATTAGAGATTCTCTTTTAGTATATTTTAGTGTAGTTTTTGGTAATTTTGTAATAGAGCAAATAAATCCAGTATTACACGGAGGTTCTACAAAAACAAATATTACACCTGTATTTACTGATAATCCTGGATTTTAAAAAATTCTTTTTATATATAATATATTATGAAAAGAATTAGTGTAAAAATATAAAATATAAAACAAAATATAAGACAAAATATAAGACAAAATATAAAACAAAATATAAGACAAAAATAGAAAATAATTTACATTTATCTACCCGACCATATTTTTGCAACCCTTGGTACAGTGCCTTTTTTTAAGTTATTTTGGTATTGTGCAAAATTATATTTGCACCAATTTACGTGTCTTGTTATATCTCCTAGTAACGATTTAGATTTTAAAATTTGGGGACATTCTGTGCAAAAAATGCAACCCATAATTCTCTCTAAACAACATCTATCTGACCTGCATAACACATTACTAATCATATTTGTTATTTTATATTTCTTTTCAATAGTAACTAAAAAATCATGACTTATGTATGTTTGAACACCAAAACAACCAAACCATTTATCAAATGGCATTCCTAGTTTAATTTCATCCTTCAGTTTTGCATTTATTATATAATTATTGTTTAAAATACTAATTATCCTTCTAGTATTTTCTATATTCTCGTTGTCTGAATTAAAATGCCATAAAGGTAATACTTTCATACCGTATAATTTTTCAAAAGCAACTCTTTTATGAATAAATACACTGTCATGCATTATTACAGCATTATCAAAATATTTATTTTTTACATAATAATAATAAGGAAGTAATTCACCTCTACCAGGAAATTCAGACTTCACTATTTCAATATTTTTATAATCAAAATCCGCTTTTACAAAATTTTGATTACTATTGTCATCAATAATAATAATTTTTCTTAATGGATAAAATCTTCTAATAAGTTTTACACAATGGTTCCAATAACGATTTGTAGTTTCAGAATTTACGTGTCTTGTAATAATAAATCCAAACGAGTTCATAATATATATAAATATTATTGTATTATGAAGTTATACCAAAAAAATAATTCTATTTCTAAATTTATACATAAGATGGAATATTATCTATGTTAATAACTTGATCCATAGGTACATCACCTTTAAATTTTGAATATATACTGAATTCAGGACGTTCTAATTGAGCCTGTGGAGTATGATTATGTACACATCTAGCAATCATTTTATACAATTTAAAGTCAGGATAACGATCTAATCCATTATTTTTATATAACATGTTAATACCTTTATCATCTAAACACCATTCATTAATTAAATTTTTAACAGGTTCATTTATCTTATCTATATTTTTAATTTCATTTATATCGTCAATAACATAATCGAAAATTGAACAAGCTAAACGACATAAATCAAAACTATAATTTGGTTCCAATCTAGGTTTTTTTTCATTTAAATAAGGTTCTGTATTATACTGCGTTGCTGCATCGCCTCCCATTTGAAAACTATCACTGCAAAATAGCTTACCATCGAATTTATAAATACTTCTGCCAAAATCAATAATCTTAAATATACGACCAAATGTTGGAACTTTATAATATTTCTTTTTATAACAATAATAAATAAATTTTTTATCAGTCGTATTATACATAACATTATTTGTATGTAAATCATTATGTGTAAAATTAAATGCTTTTTGATATGTAATTAATATCATTATTATTTGCATAAAAGCCGAATACCATTCTTCATTACTTAATTCTTCGCTTAAAATTAAATCATCAAATGTATTTTCACAATATTCCATTCCTATAATTTGAACTGGAAATTTGGGAATAATTGCTTCTATTCTCTCTTCATCTAATGTTTCAGAACTATCACTATCAGAATTATTTTTATCTTCGTCTATTTCACTTGCATTTTCTTCGTCATTATTTTCAAAATCTTCTTCTAATGTGTCTTCTTCATTTGTATATGAAGACCTTGATGAACAAGTAGAATTAGATTTTAATGTAACATTCTCATCAATATCTTTATTGTCTAAAAAATTTGTATTAGATAAATCAACTAAATCAACAAATTCTGATAATACATTTGTATCATGTGTTGTCATATCTTCTTCAAATACTTCTTCAAATATTTCATTATTAAATGATTTAATAGATAGTTGAGATTTTGCACTACTATTATGTTCTATTTTAATAGGCTTTAATTTTTGGGTTTCGTTTTGAAATAAGTGTTCATAATCATCTATTTTAAATAATACATTTTTATTTTTATTAAAAAAATCAGAATTGTTTAAATAATCAATATCATCAAATACATTAATAATAAAATCATTTTTTATTCCTAAAAAAGAACCATAATAATCTACACCATGTGAAAAATTATGAGTATGCAATAAACTACTTGTTAAATATAAAAATAAACCATCAACATAAGCTGAATTATTGGTGTCAATAAATTTTGGATGACATGTATCTTCTGTAGAATCCAAATTAGGTAAAATAAATAATTTTTCATCTTGAATATTATATTTTCCAATTAAATACTTATATGGGTCTAATAATGGAGCCATTTTGAAAAATACATCTTTATCTTTTGTTTTATTATTTGATATATTCTTTATTCTACAATTATATAAATAATAATCGTCATTAGAATTATTAATACTTGAAATATACCATTTATTATTTAAATTTATACTATTATAATTTGTTTCATTTAGTGAAAAAAACTTTGTGTAAATTGGAATATAATTTTGAGTATTAGAGAGAAAAAGTAAATCTGGTTCTTCTAAACTTTTAAAAAGTTCAATATTCTTTCGTTTCTGATAATTAACCTCAATCATTTAGTAACTTAAAATATAAATAATAATTGGTTTTAACTTATTTTTTGCATTTAACATATAAAATTCGTCAAAAATAATAAAATTAATATTCTAAATAATAATAAGAATGACTTTAGAATTGAAAAAATTTGATATGAAGAATATCAGCTTCAAACCAAATGAGAACAAAGGACCTGTTGTGGTTTTAATTGGAAAGAGAGACACAGGAAAGTCCTTCTTAGTTAGAGATTTGTTATATTATCAACAAGATATACCAATTGGAACCGTAATTTCTGGGACAGAAGAAGGAAACGGATTTTATGAAAAAATGGTGCCAAAATTATTTGTGCATAATGAATATAATACTGCTATTATTGAGAATATTCTAAAAAGACAACGTACTGTATTGAAGCAAATCAAAAAGGAAATAGAAACTTATAAACGTAGTACAATTGATCCTCGTGCATTTGTTATATTAGATGATTGTTTATACGATAACACGTGGGCACGTGATAAGATGATGAGACTTCTTTTTATGAACGGTGAATGTTTGCCGAAGTCATTTTAAAAAAATGGCTAGTGTATTGTTTAGCAATATGCGACACGTCCAAATTGCGGAGACGTCTTGGTAAGTTTATACTACTAAACTATTATAGAAATATAATAGTGGCTTGTGCTAATTACACAAGGTATAGTAAAAAGGTATAAAATAAAGATAACCCGCAGCTCGTCATCTAAATCCGCTTTGGTAAGGACATGATGATAGTTCAACGACTAAACGCCCGTGGGGTTGAGTAATCTAACCAATTACAATGATGCCTTAAGATATAGTCTAAACCCATTCGAGAGAATGCTATGCCCATTCAAAAAGCATAGATTTTGTGATTTCAGAAGGAAATGTCTGAATGAAAATGGTATAATTGAGACATTGGAAAGTTATGTTAATCATCACAATGCAATATCCATTAGGTATTCCTCCAACACTAAGAACTAACATTGATTACGTATTTATTTTGAGAGAAAATTATATCGCAAACAGAAAGCGTATTTATGAAAATTATGCTGGAATGTTTCCCACTTTTGAGAGCTTTTGTCAAGTGATGGATCAGTGTACAGAAAATTATGAGTGCTTGGTAATTAACAATAATTCTAAATCCAACAAATTACACGATCAAGTATTTTGGTATAAAGCCGATAATCACGGCGACTTCAGATTAGGTTCCAAAGAATTCTGGGAATTGTCAAAAGGATTAAAAGATGATGATGAAGAGGAACAATATGATCCAAATAATGTTAAGAAACGTGGTGGCGGACCTAAAATCAGTGTGAAGAAAGCGAATAAATGGTAGAAATGCAAAATAAGACAAATAAATAAGACAAATAAATAAGACAAATAAATAAGACAAATAAATAATACATAATTTAGATGAAATTATATATTATAAATATATATAATGCGTTTATCATATTCTAGATCATCGCCAAGTTCATCATCGTCATCAGGTTCATCATCAAATTTACAACCAATTAAACGAATAAATCAGTTTAATAATATTAGTCCTCCGCCAGTACAAAAAAAATCATTTTTCTCATTTGGTAACAAACCAAACACAAATCCTTTCCCTATTTATTCAGCAAATAATGATAATTATCAGGCAATAAATGCCACTACACCTTGCCCAGATAATGCAAATACAGTATGTGGAGGACCTAGTCCAATATATTTAGGTATGCAAGCAATGAATTTAGAAGATGCTCAAAAAATTACAGGTGAAGCAGAAGTATCTTATGCACAATTAATAGTTAAAGAGTTTGCACCAGGTAGTTACAGTAGTTCTTTTAAAACATTACCATCTTCACAAGGAGCTAATATTATAATATGTAAAAGAAAATTGCCTTTCGGTGAAGAAATTCTTAAAAAAAATGGTGGAAAAAGAAAAAGAACACATAAAAGAAAATCTAGAAAATCTAGAAAATCTAGAAAATCTAGAAAGAATTAGAAAAATATGTTAAACATCATCAAATGAAATACTAAGAGGATACTTAATGAAACAATATTCTCTCCAAGTTGTATAATAAGGTTGATTTAACTCGCACCAATCAAATAAAAACTTACCATTTGATGCTTTTGCAGGAAACATTTCCCATAATTTATATTTAAAATGAAATAAGATGTTCATAATTCCCATTTCATTTGTCTTACAAAATGTGTATTTATTCATTGATTCTATGAGTTGATTTTTATTGCACAATTTTAAAATACTTGTATCATACATCCACATACAATTTAACATATAATTTGATTTCATTGCATTATCTCCATATTCATTCTTGAATAACTCTACTAGTTCTGGGTTATCATAGCTTAATTGAGTATTAAATTCACAATTGTCGTATGATTTTCCATCTTTAGGTGCGATCAATCTATTTTTACAATCTAATTCGAGTAAGAATTCTACATCGTCTAATACTCTTAATCCAGAATCTAAATAAACAACGCGACCCCACTTTAAAAAAAAATCATCAAATACATGAAACTTTTCCCATTGATTTAATTTCTGAATTTCTCTCTTATCAGTACTATCATTAAATCCATTTTCTCCAATTTTTTTCAGCAAATTACTTTTATCTATACTTGGGAATTTAACTTCAATAATATTATAAAAATCTTTAAAATTAGAATTTAAATCGAAGTCAATAGTGATTAAAACAATGTCTTTGCACCAATTACCTTTTGTTCTTAAATCATTAATAGTTCGTTTTGCTTTATTAAAATAATTTGCATCAGTTACCAAAACAAAAACAATATCTTTTTTTTCAAATTTCATTTTTTTTTGAGTGGGTTCTTTCTCAAAAATAGTATAATAATAATAATCAAATTGTTCTCTAGTAGTAAGTTTATGAAGTGTTATTGCTGTATTAATATCAGCATCAATACCAATATGAAATAAATCATTGTTTATTTGTTTAACTGTATTTTCCTTTGAAATTTCTTGTATCCAAAGACCAATACATAAATCATCACACCAATGTTTAAAAGATAAATTTATTCCATTAGTTTTTACATAATTAACAATAAGCGAATATAAAGGTTTAGATATAGCATAGCCAGCTCCGCCTGACATATATAAACAAAATTTTTCTTTAATATGGTCTAATTCTTTACCAATATAATAACATTCGTTAGAATTATATGATGATAGCAAAACTTCAAGTCTATGATTAAATACAAATGTATCGTCATCTATAAAAATATACCAATCGTATTGAGGGATATTCATATTGTAAATAAAATGAATATACTTCCAAGTAATATTTTTTGGGTCATCCATAGTATACCATCCAAATTGTCTCTCATTATGATTAGGTTTTGATGTGAGATAATATATATCTTCTCTATTAACATTTTTAAACATTGTTTCCATTTGATACTTAACTCTTGTATCCAAATATTTATCACAAGTAGAAATAATATAACAAATTTTCATAATAATTATATTATTTAGTTATCTTTTAAATTATTTTTTAAATAATCCTTTATATTTATATTAATCCTTTATATTTATATTAATCTTTTTTATTTTTTGTTGCAAAAGGACCACTAACTAAAAGACTTTGTCCATTATCTGTTTTACCAGTAACAACATTTTCGCCCTCAAATAATTCCATACAAATATCTGCTGTAGAAATATTTTCTTGTTCTTTTAATTTAGCCTCTTGAGTATTAACATTATTAACACCGATAAGGTTACCTTTTTCATCAATAGTTTGTGTCAAAATATTACCGGATTTTTCAGCATTCTTAATATTTTCTTCAATAGCCTTTTGTTTAGTTTCTTTAATACGCTGCTCAAATGCAACCTTGGCGTTTGATTCATTTTTACTCTTTTCATGCATTAGTTGATTAAGCTCATCTTCCATATATTCAACACGTCCAGTCTTGTAAGCTTCTGGATCCCAAGGCATCCATAGCCCAACAGGCCCAACATAAACATCATGATTGGGATCAATTTCTCTCAACAATTTACATCTCATTTCTGCTTCTTCTTGAGTAGGATATGATCCTCGAATTTTAAGACCTCTAGTACTAGTTTGAAAATTATGTGCTAAATCAAATTTCTTTTGTAGATCTTCTTCATTGTTATCAAGAAATGTTTTGTAATCATCATCCATATTAATCTTAGATAAAGCTTCATTTTCTTCTTTGACAAAATCCTTAAAATCATTAGATACGTCATCAAAAGAAATATTGTATTTAAATGAAATAAAATTTAGGAATTGTACGAATTTTTCCATTGATTTATTAAACTCCCACTTCTTTAGAAACTGTTCAAAGAAAAATAACTGCTTATCTTTAAGAATTTTTTCGGGAGAACAAAAAGAGACACACACAAATTTTTGACCGGCTATAGCCTTATCTTCTTCTAATAAATCAACATATTTAGGATTTGTTTTTCCATTATTTTGTTTTCTCTCAAAACCTGATTTCTTAGAACTCTTATCTTTAGAACGATCCATTTAGTAATTTATTGTATTTAATTTTAAGTTTTTTATCGCAATATATATATTTTTTTCTTTTTATTTAATATAATGAACGGATTGATTAACGTTGGAGAACTCGTTAAGAGAATTATTAAGTACCTCGTTGAAGGTTTAATGGTTGCCATTGCTGCTTATGCTATCCCTAAACGTTCCCTAAATGTTGAGGAAATTATTTTGATTGCCTTAACTGCTGCCGCCACCTTTAGCATTCTTGATACCTATATTCCTTCTATGGGTGCAACCGCTAGAAGTGGTGCAGGATTTGGAATTGGTGCAAACCTCGTAAAATTCCCAGGTGGATTTTAAATTAACCCAACAATATAGCATAATATATTTAATCTAATCATAATATATTATGGTAAAAAGTCGTAGAAATATGAAGGGTGGTATGTTAAATGCAGACCAAACTAATTACTTAAAAGGGTTAGAATTTACAGATGGTCAAATTGGGAGAATAAATGAGTTTAATATTACATATGAACAAGTTCAAAAAATAATTAATGAGTATAACGAATTAGAAAATCCAGATCTTGATTTACCTGATTATGTTGACCATAAAATAATAGCTGACAATATGAATAATGCTGAAAATGATGTTCAAAATGCTGAAAATGAGGACAATGACTATCAAGATGAAGGACCTTTAAATATGTCTGATTTATCTGTTGGTTCTCGTAATTCAGGATATACAACAGAAGAAACAAGAGCATTAAATGAAACAGGTTCATTCGGAGAATTTGGAGGAAAAAAAAGACGCAGGAAAACAATGCGTAAAAATAAAAAATACTCTAAAAGTCGCAAAACTCGCAAAAGTCGCAAACATAAACGAAAATATACTTATAAACAAAGAGGTGGAACTTGTTATGGAAATGGTATAGGAGCAAATAATTATGACCCTAATTTTTCAATATATAATACAAGGGAACTTCAATTATTCCCTTATAGACCAACAAATTAAATATTATATTATATATTGTAATATATAATATGACAAAAAAAAACCATACAAAAAAATACAAACATAAAAGATTATCAAAAAAGTCAAAAAAATATACAAAAAGACGAAAGTTTTTTAAAAAAGGTGGGGCTCAAAATACAAATTGTCCTGATTCAACTGTTGCTTGTAATTTTTTAGATCAACAATTTAAAGGTAAAACAAACCAAACATGGAATACTTGTATAAATATGAATGGAATATACAATCATATAATATATATAACACCTACTAATGTTTTAATCAAAAGTATTGAATCATTGCAAATTCCAGAATTTTACGTAAAATTAGGAGATGATAATAATAACACAAAATGTAAAATAATAATTGAAGACAAATACATTAGTTGTTTTATATATTTGTGTGGAAAATGGTATGTAATGATGCGATTATTTGGTAAAACAATAAATACACAATATTTTGCCAGAACAGAAAAAAATAGAGTATTTTATGAATTGAAAAACATAAATATTAATTTAGATACAAATAATCCAGAAAATGCAGGAGATGGAGCAATAATAATACCAAGTGGATTTTATAATGAAGAAAATAATTCAACACTTTTATCTACAAGTGATAATGCGAGAGAAGTAAAATTATCAGATAATTGTTTTACAAATATTAATAAAAATAATGATACAGAAGCATTTAATGTACTACAAAGATTTCGCCAAGAAAAATTATATGCGAATAATGTTAAAAAAAAAATAGCACAAGATTTTGCAAAGGATATAATTCTAGGATTTTTAAAAAAATAAAAAACAAAAAATTAAATAGTAGGTATAAATTCCCAATCTAATTCTTCACATATTTTTTTCCATATATCATCCTGTTCTATTCTTTTCTCTCTATCTTTAAGTAATGGAAATAATGGTAAATATTTATCTTCTCCTAAAAGCTCACAAAGCTTATAAGCTGTATAATAATAATTTAGAAAGTTAACTCTATCGTCAGGACAATATTTAGAATATGGTGCCTGTAATTCAATAAAAAGATTACATAAAGTTTCCTCCAATTCAGGTGACATAATTGGAGGTTTTATTCCTAATTTATCTTTAATAAATGGTATGTGTTCATAATATTTATTATAGCCTAACTTTTTTAGGATTTCTTTTGTTTTAGAATTTGTAATTTGAGATATCTCAATTCTCTCTTTTTTTATTTGAAGTTTTATATTTTCAATTACATCTGATGGAATTTGAGTTGTTTCTTTCCCTTGAAATTGAGCTAATATTTCTTTAAAGTGATTAATTCTTTTGTAAGCATAAAAACAAACTTCCTTTGGAGGTTCCTTGTAGGATGGTTTCTCGTTTTCAATTAAATATGAAATACTTCTTGAACAACTATTACAAACCATTATTCCCTCTTCTTCAATTGGAATAAGCTCTCCTTTATGACATGTTTGACATATATCAGTTTGAGAAATAAACGTATTTACGTCAAGAAAAGTATCGTCGATATTGCTTAAATATTTTTGAACAATATTATTATTCTCTCTCTGTGTAATTTTATCAATTTCTTTTTCATCTTTTATTTTAAAAAAAGAATTAACTAGTTTTGATTTATTAGTTTGTTTTTGCATATTATTACCGTCTGATATGTTTTTTTTATTCTCAAAATATTCAAAAATATAATGTGAATTATCTAAAAAATATTCTTTTTTTTTAATTTTAAGTTGTTTAATTGTTTTTGTAATTTCATTTATTTTATCTTCCAAATCTAAACGTTGTTCTATAGTTAAAATTTCATTTTCATCTAGTATTTTTTTCTGTATTTCACTTCTCTCAATTTTTAATTCTGGAATTGTATTAATATCATCTTTATTAAATTCATTTAAGAATTCTTTATGTTTTGCATCTAACGTGATAGATGTTTTTTTATTAAATTTTATTTTTTTGTTAGTTTTTGGCTTAAAATTTGGCATGTTTCCTTTAAATAATTTAAATAATATTTATTTAATTTGTAATAGTAAGAAATAATATATTAAAATATTATATAATGAAAATAATAAATTATATAAAATTATTATCAATTACAATATTAATAATTATAATTTTAATTATAATATATGCTTATAATTCAGGTTCCTGTCAAATAAACAAAGAATATATTTGTCAAGATAAATTTTGTTTAATAAAAGATTTTAATGTGGAATTAAATCAAACTATTTTAACTGATATAGACAGTATGATAGAAAATAAAAATATACAAAAACGTGTTTCTATTACAAGTTATCCAGAAAATATTTTTAATTGTGCGTTACCAAATAGAAAAGGTATAACAATTCCTACAAAAAACATTGTAGATAACTCTCCAAATCTAATATCATATTATCAAAATGAACTATGTAAAAAAATGTCTAATCTAACTGGGTTAAAATTATATCCTACAGCTCTAAATTTTCCTACATCGTGTGCGATTATAATTTATGAAAAAGAAGGCGATTGGATAAACTGGCATTATGATTATAATTATTATAATGGCAGATTTTTTACAGTATTAATTCCTATAACACATACATTAACATGTACAAAATTTCAATTTAAAGATAAAAATAACAATGTTGTTGATATGGATTTGACAAATAATGGAATATGCTTTGAAGGTAATTATCTATATCATAGAGCATCTAAAATTTGCAATAATCAAAAACGTATAATGTTATCATGTCAATATGTTACAGACAATTCAATGAGTGTAATTAATAAAATAAGAATAAAACTTAAGGATTTTGCATTTATTGGCAAATTGTATTAAAAATAACACATATTTTATATAAATGCCTTATTTCAAAAATAACAAAATTAATGTATTATTTATACATATTCCAAAAACTGGCGGCAGTTCATTAGAAAAATATTTTAGTGTAAAATATAAAATTCCCTTAAATTTAAAATCATTAATGAGCACTGAAAATATTAAAAGTTTCACAGATAAATCAGAAATAAATTCTAGCTTACAACATTTAACTTATAATACTATTATAAAATATAAAGACTTTTTTAAAATAGATACAAATAATATTGAAATTATAACAATAGTTAGAAATCCATATAATAAAGTTATGAGTGATTTATTTTATTTAAAAAAAATAAATATTGATACTACAAAAGAAGAAGTGTATGATAAAATTAAAGAATATTTAAAAGAAAAACACGACAATCATGTAGTTCCACAATATACATTTATAACGGACGAAAATGAAAAACTTATAGAAAATATAAAAATATTACATACAGAAACATTAAATTGTGATATGATAAATTTAGGATATAAAGATTTTAATATTAAAATGAATATGAACCCAAATAATATAAATTATGACGATTATTTAAATGAATATTCAATAAATTTAATAAATGAGATTTATAATAAAGATTTTGAAATATTAAACTATGAAAAAAAATAAAAATATTTAGAGACAAACATAAATAGTTATATTTTTGTATTACTTTTCTAGAAATTATTTAATGGATATTAAAATAAATTTAGATTCTTTAAAAGATTTAGAAAATGATAATGTAAAAGTTGATATTATAAAATTTCAAAAAATGTTATTACTTTTTAATTCTATTGAACAAGGTTGGTCTGTAAAAAAACGTAATGATGCTTATGTTTTTTCAAAAAATCACGAAGGTAAAAAAGAAGTGCTAGAAGATACGTATTTAATGAAATTTATGAAGACCAATTTAGATTTGAGTAAAATAATCTCATGAGAATATTGTATATTATTTGTAGTAAATTAATTTATTTTAATTTAATTTAATTAAATTAAAATTTTGAAAATTATTTTCTTTAGCAATTGTATAAAATGGGAGGTGGATTAATGCAACTCGTCGCCTATGGCGCCCAAGATGTTTACCTTAAAAACCTGTAGGGTAGAAAAACATCGGGGAATATCGAAAAAATAAGATATTCATAAAGCCCTTTGTGGACACTTTTAGAAGTGCCACTGATGTTAATTAGGGATATTGAATTATATAAAATTCAAATGAAAAACCCTAGTGAGAAAATCAAACTGCTTGAAACCCCTAAAACTTATTCTACTAAGCATTTTTTGCAAAAAAAATGTGGCCAAGACAAAAAACTTGGGTATAGTAAAAATGAATAAGATGATGTTAAATGATATAAATTTAATTGAAATGGGCAATGAGCATCCAAGCTTCTTTATTATTTTAAAAATACATATAAATATAAAATATTATATTAATGCAAATGTCAATCGAAATAGAATTAAAACAATGTAATAAATGTGAAAATTATAAATCAAACGATGAATATCGCAAATATACTGATAGAGAAAATTCATATTCTAAAACATGTAAAAAATGTTTAAACGAAGAGGATAAAATAAGAAAACAAAAACTACGACAAAAAAAACGCGAAACTTTAAAAGCAAAATGTGAATTATGTGAAGAAGAAAAAGTATTAAAAGAATTCACAAAACTTAAAAAGTTTTATAAAACAAAAATTTGTATTTCTTGTTATCCTGAATTTTTAACAAAACAGAAAAATGCGTGGTGTAAAAATGAAAGATTAACAAATATTAATTATAGGTTAAAAAAATCATTAGCAGCACGTTTAAGAAGTGTTATTGTTAAAAATGATACAACAATGAATTATATTGGTTGTAATATTCAGTATTTAAGAGAATGGTTCGAATACAATTTTACTTGCGATATGAATTGGAATAATTATGGAACATTTTGGTCTATAGATCATATTATTCCTGTTTGCAATTTTGATTTGACTGATGAAAATGAAAAATTAAAATGTTGGAATTGGTCTAATTTAATGCCAGTTACAATCAAATTTAATTCATCTAAAAAAGACATTGATATAAATCAAATAAATTATATTTTAAAACAATTAGAAAATTTTAAAGAAGAAGGTTCAACGACTAAATGGTTTTCGGAAGAATTTATTTTAAATGCTACAAGTTATGAAAAATATGATAACAAAGATAAAATAAATATTCTTAAGATATAGTCTAATCCTTATTGAAAAATAAGGTAGAGGAAATGTACAGGTAATCCTCAAATTACTTTCTGGAAAGTTACGTATCGCAGATATACTAACTTTGCAATTGAGTCTATTGAACAAACTTTCAATGGTCAAGCTGATTTTGGACGTCGTGTCCAATGTGTCATCTCCAGAAACGGAGATCTTGCTTACCGCACATATTTACAAGTTACTCTTCCTGAGATCAACCAACTTATGGGTCTCGGAAACTACACTACCGGTGCAAACACCGGTGTCTATGCTCGTTGGTTGGATTTCCCCGGTGAGCAACTTGTCGCCCAAGTTGAGGTCGAAATTGGCGGCCAAAGAATTGACCGCCAATATGGTGACTGGATGCACATCTGGAACCAACTTACAATGACTGCTGAGCAACAACGCGGCTACTGGAACATGATTGGTAACACCACTCAACTTACCTTCATCACTGATCCTTCTTTCTCTGATGTTGAATCTCCTTGTGACTCTTTGGCTCCCCGTCAAGTTTGCGCTCCCCGTAACGCTCTTCCTGAGACAACTCTTTACGTTCCTCTTCAATTCTGGTTCTGCACCAACCCTGGTCTTGCTTTGCCTTTGATTGCTCTTCAATATCACGAAGTCAAGATTAACCTTGATATCCGTCCTATTGATGAGTGCTTGTGGGCTGTCACCACATTGAACTGCAACTCGAACCCCTATGGTGGTGCTGCTGGCCAATACTCTATTGGTCGCCCCGTTCCTGCTACCATTGCCTACAATCAATCTTTGGTTGCTGCTTCTCTCTACGTTGACTATGTCTTCTTGGATACTGATGAACGTCGCAGAATGGCTCAAAATCCTCACGAGTATTTGATTACCCAACTTCAATTCACTGGTGATGAGTCTGTTGGTTCGTCTTCCAACAAGATCAAGCTCAACTTCAACCACCCCGTTAAGGAGCTTATCTGGGTTGTCCAACCCGATCAAAACGTTGACTACTGCTCTTCCTTGACTTGTGACGCTCTCCTTTTCAAGGTTCTTGGTGCTCAACCTTTCAACTACACTGATGCTATTGACGCCCTCCCTAACGCTATCCACGCTTTCGGAGGTCCCGCTGCTGTTGCCGCTGACTCTCGTGCATACATTGATGCTAATGGTCTTTTCCATGATGCAGGTGCTCTTGACTACATCCCCGGCCAAGAATGGACTGGTTTCAGTGGTTACTGGCACGGCCCCACAAACCCTTACAATGAGCCAAATTTAGGCGGTCCTCAACCTCCTGTTAATAATGCTTCTGCTGCGGCTCTTGCTAGTCTTATTGCTAACTCTGGTAGCGGAGCATATTCTGGTGTTGTTAACGGTGGTGGACCTACTACCAATGACAACTCTGGTGTCTCTGATGCTGGTACTTTCGTCCTTTCTGAGACTTCCTTGGATATGCACTGCTGGGGCCAAAACCCCGTCGTCACCGCTAAGCTCCAACTTAACGGCCAAGACCGCTTCTCTGAGCGCGAAGGATCCTACTTCTCTTGGGTCCAACCTTACCAAGCTCACACCAGAAACCCCGATGAAGGTATTAACGTGTACTCATTCGCCCTTCGCCCTGAAGAGCACCAACCCTCGGGCACGTGCAACTTCTCCAGAATTGATAACGCCACCTTGCAACTTGTTCTCTCCAACGCTACCGTTGAGGGAACCAAGACTGCCAAGGTGCGTGTTTACGCCACCAACTACAACGTGTTGAGAATTATGAGTGGTATGGGAGGCCTTAACCTGCGAATGTTAATTCGTCTAATCAGGGCCGAAAAGCAGTATGCTATAGTAAAGCGACCTCTTACTATAGAAAACCATTTTGGACGTCGCAAATTTCATCCCAGTCCAACTGCTAGTAATAGTTATTTACTTACTATTTGACTATTGCAACATATCTTGTTGTTCGGGAAACCCCTTAGAGCTTTTTCTACCAAGGATAAATACGAAAGTTTTATCTGGCCAAGAGTAATGAACTTGGGTATGGTAATAATGAAAAAGATTGGGCAACCCGCATGCTCACTACCTCTGTCCGCTATGATAGGATGTGGTAGGGCGTCAGAGACTGAACGGATATGGGTCAACAATGAAGGTCTAATCAACCCGAGTTGGCTTAAGATACAGTCCTCCCCATTTGGAAACTTTTGGGAATAAGAGTGCTTATTCAAATTAAGCGCACGGTTACTCGTTATACATTTTATATTGTAATAAAATTGAATTAAATATTCATCTTATAATGAATTTATAATATGAATAAAATGGATTTAGATACTGCAAAAGCATATATTGAAAATAATTATAAAGTTATTGAATTTAATCAAGGTCACAGCAAATCCAGAGGTGTACACGCTTATTATCATTTTAAAAATCCTTTTTGGAAAGTAATAAATGAAAAAAATGAAGAAATTATATTAATGTATTGTGAAAAAGATACTTTATGTAAATTATGTCCTATAAGTTATCAAAAAATATTAGACTATGAATTAGAAAATGATATTAAAATTACTTGGTTTACGGCAGCTAATGGTTATATTACAGGAAATAATAAATTAACTATGCATCAAGTAATTATGAATTGTTACGGAAATGGAAAGGGGACAAAAAATATAAGTGTAGACCACATTGACAGAGACCAATTAAATAATTGTTATAATAATTTAAGATTAGCTACATTTGAAGAACAACATAGTAACTGTAAAGGCATTTTACCTGGAACAAAAAGAGAAAGAAAATATAATGCCAAAGATTTACCTGAAGGAATTGCACAGGATATGATGAAAAAATATGTAGTATATTATCATGAATTTTTAAATCCAGAACAAACTAGAAGCCGAGAATTCTTCAAGGTAGAAAAACATCCTAAATTGTATAAAATATGGATTGGAACTAAATCAAACAAAATTTCTATACAAGAAAAATTAACACAAGCTAACAAAGTAGTAGATGATTTAGAAAATGATATTTATCCTGTTAAAATTTAATATATAGTCTTATATTTATAAATGTTTGCTGACAAAGCTTCGGGAGCAATAATTAACAAAATTTCTCCACCAACTCTCCCTTACCATTATAAATCCAAATCTCACACTTATATCCAGCATCTTTTAACGCCTGTTGCTTCAAATATATACAATCTTTATGGCATTGATTTTAAAGACCTTATTTTATAAATTAGTTGCTTTTATTATTCATTGCAATTGAATAAACAATTTCTTGTATTGACTTAATTTTTTTTTTCAACCATTCATAATTTTTTTCTTGTATATTTTCAATTTCTTGAATGTTATTTAATAAATACTCACATTTATTTACAGCATCATCCCATGTTTTTTCAAAAATAAATGGCGGTATATCATTATTATAATAAAATGTATCGTTAAATTCTTTCTCTTGACATACAATAATTGGAATACTTCCACATAAAATTGCTTCATATATTCTGAAACAATCTATTACAACATTACCTATTCCATTTGGAACAAAAATACTATCATTATAAATATCCCTCATACTTGATGGTGCTATATTATTTCCAATAAAATTTGTACTAATTTTTTTTGAAAATTTATTTATCAATTCTAATCTATTTTGTTTTTTCATATTTCCAACAAAAGACCATTTATATTTTCTTTCTCTTATTGGTTTAACTTTATAATCTAGCGCATTTTCTTTATTAAACATGCCTGACATATATCCTAAAGGGATTTGAATAATATTATTAAAATTATCATACGGATAATGATTAAAATGGTGTTGATGCAATAATAGTTCTGTACATGATGCTAATAATGTAAACTGTGGTTTAACACCCCATTCATCAGATAAATGTACTATTATAATTGGTTTTATCCTTAAAACTATTTTAAGTATTTCATCAAAAGAATACGTGTTCGAAGAAAACACCAAAATATTATTATTACTAATTTCATTTTCTTGTTCTAATTTATTTTTTAATATTTCAGGAATTACATATATTATATCATAATCTATATTACAAAATAACTCTTTTATATAATCATTTTCCCAAGTAGCGCGTATATCATAAATTAATTTAATTTTTGACATATATATAATATATTATATATATTATTTATAGTATTTATATAACGTAAAAACGAATATATAAAATTATATTTTAGATTTTTTATAATTTAATTATGTTTAATCGTTTCAATTATTAAAGTTTATTATTGTTTCAACTATTACCATTAGGAATGAATATTATTACAAAACAATTATTATTGATTTGGCAAGCTTTATAAATTATTTTGTCCAAAAAAGACAACGAATGAAATAAAGTGAAAATTATAGAGTAATTTTCATTACATTTTAAATTATAATATAAAATTGAAAATTATTTAAATATTATAATATAATGCAAATACAATTGATGATTGATAATAAACCAAAGTTTTTTCAAAATGATAAAAAATTCGTAGTAGGAAAAGCGTATGAAACATTAAATGTTCAGACACCAAGATGGGGTACATATGTTTCTAATTTAGAAACTTGTGATGAAATAGGGAGTATTATACCTAATACAGAGAAATTTTTGGGATATTATGTTAGTTCACAAAATTACGGATATGGTGATAATGGTGGTAGATATGATTATTTTAGAAATATAGAAGGTAAAGAAATCACACATTGTTTAAATTATGAAGGCACAACTAGATATAGAGAAGTAAAAACATTTATGGAAGTTCGTCTTCCTTATTTAAATCTAGTTGAAGCTGTAGGAGAAAAAATAAATATTGATGGTAAAAATGAACATATTAATAAATATGTATTAAATCCAGACTTGGTTAAAGAAATATCTAGTTTTATGAATCCAAATTTAAGTATTTAAAAAAATTGAAATGATATTAATTGAATTTATTAATATCATAAATCATAATAACACAAAAATGAACTCAATCACGAATAACATCAGGGAGACCGCATATTTTCATTTTAAAATTGCAAATACGGAACAAATAGCGACTTTTGTCGTGCCTACAAATTTATGCATAGCAAATTTTATCGAATATATTAAATTCAAAGCATCGGAAGAATTTGATTTTAGTTTAAATACAGATATTGAAATTGTAGAAGCCGGGCAAGAAATACTTGGTTTAGCAGCCGAAGATGCACCAGCAATAGAAGCTGATAAAAATATAACATTGAATGAAAAATACAATGGTGTTTATGATAAATCATTTTATATAAGGTTTTTACAATAACTTATTTGGTTCAGGTCTAGTAAAACAGTAAAAAACAATAGGACAATAACACATTTGTAAATTTATCTTATTTGATTTAACATCTGGCTCAATTTCAACATCAACCTTATTATTACTTAACGCTTTTATATCCTCGTTATCAGGTTCTTTAGTAATAATATTTTTTTCCATTTATTTATAAAAAGAAAAAAGAAAATTTATTACTAATTTTCAAATTTTTATAGTAAATTTTTTAAAATTTAAATTTAAATTAAAATTAAAATTTTAATTACTTTTTTCGTCATCAGTATCTTGATAATCTTCATAAACATCATTACCTTCATCGTTTTCAATATCATCATAAATTTCTACATATTGATTATCTTGCCATATAACCTTTCGCGTATTAAATAATCTATTCATATTTATAATTTCAGGCTTATCAGTTTCACATGTAAATAGCTTTAAAATTTGTTCGTCATCTCTAAACCTTACAGTATATGTTTGTTGAATATTATTTCTTCCAATTCTTCCCATAGCTTGAATAATTTTTTCCTGTGTTAAATCTAAGTCTTTACTAAGAAATGCGTGACAAAATTGATAATTTGTTCCATAAATATAATCGCTTGTTGCAATAATCATATACAATTTTTGTTGATCCGCAAGTTTTTTCATAATTTCTGTGTAAGTAATATTTTCATGATTTATAAAGACACCAATTCCCATCATTAACAATACTTTCCAAACATTATCAACTCCCTTTAATGCCATTATATCAGATACTATTTGTTCGTCAATATTACTAGTAAATGCACACTTGGTTTCAATACTTTCAGCCCATTTATCTAAATGCATTTTTCTATTAGGAATAAATGTATCATTTAATGAAGCAGATTTAATCATTAATCTTAAAGCATTAATTTCTTGCGTCAATTTTGGAATTTCTCCTTTGTTTTCAAATTCAGGAGGAACGTCTTTATTCATTTTTTTACTATCTTTATTTGATTTACTTCTGCCTGCTATTTTTTGTTTTCCATTAAATCCAGATACTTCATTTTTAACTTTTTTTTCAGTTGCATCTTTAATTGCGTCTAATTGAGATTCTAATTCATGTAATCTTTCATTAATAACATTGTTATATTCAATTTTCTTCATTATATCATCCATTACAATAGACGGAATATTTGCTTGCTGAATACAAAACTTTGCAATTTTTTCAATGTCATTTGAAATTAATATGGTAGGACCATCTGTTAATGTATAAGCATCCTTTGTAGTAAAATACACTCCTGACGTTCCATTTTTATTAGGAATTTCTGTATGTATTTTTGTAAATTGCTCACTAGATAATCTAGTAATTGGTGCTCCTGATAAATGACAATTAATTGTCTCAGAATTTATTCCAGGTCCAACACTTCTAATTTTAGAAATTTTATTTCCTTTCGTGTCAATTGTATTATTTTCTAATATTCTTGGCTGCCTAGATTGTGTAAAATGAGTATATATTAAACTCCATTTATTAGAATTTATATTTTGTAAAATATGAATATAATATATTTTTATATTTTTCATATTGATATCATCTAATGTGTCAAAATGTCTTTCTAGACGAGTTTTTGAATTGCCATAATTATTTGAATTCACATAAGCAATAAATTGAACAACTTCTTTTAAGTCAAAATACCTAAGAAGCGTTAGATAGTCTCCACAGTGTTTAGCAATTTCTAGCATTTTATTATAATCACTTTGTAAATAATGTGGTAATACTACATAGCCATCTTTATTAATTATAGGAATTGTTTTTTTACAATCGTGACTAACTATATTATAAATTTCAGCACCAGGAAATTTATTTAAGAAATCAGGTAATGTTTCTGTAAGTTCTTGTTGTTTAGGTAACGTAGCAGATGATAAAACTATATTAGGAATTTTATTTTTTTTCCAATTTTTTCTAATTGTTGAATGAAAATCATGTTCCGAATAATCTAATGTAATTGTAGGTTCATCCCAATACATAATTATATCCTTCGCATCAAAGAATGCCAACATATAATACATTGCAGGCAAATAAGATTTTATATCACAAATCATAATTTCTACATTATTGCCAACACTATTATCGACCTTTCCTATACCACCAGTGCGTTTATTGATAGTATATTCTTTTGCTGCAAAATAATGCAATCTAATATCATCTGCGCTTGCACATCCAAATGCAAATGCAATTTTTTTATTAACTGAAATAGCCGCTCTAGCTAAAGCCAATCCTACATGTCTTGCAGCACAAACAAATATAATTTTTTTTTGTTCTGATAATGCAATTGGTGTCAATGTTTTTCCAGTTCCTGTAGGAGCCATGTATAAAATTAATTTAGGTTTTGGTATTTTAATTAATGAAAATATTTCTTTCTGATGCTCATATAGTGTTAAATCACTATATTTTAATAAACTGTCATTTTTCTCAATAAATTCAACTGCGTTCTCAATGATTAATGATTTATCAATTTCATCTTCATATAACTCTAATATTTTTATAACCAAATCTTTTATATGATGATTTAATTTTATAACATTATTTCTAATTAATTTATATAATGTAAAATAATGAAAATGAAATAATTTGGTGTTTGCGGATTTTTTACTAAATATAATTTGCTCCATGTGAGATAATAATATAAATTCATACACATCAATCTTTTTTAACGTATTTTCGTCAAATCTTTCTAAGCGAATTTTATCAGCAGAGTTTAATTTTGTTTCACTATCAATTTTTAACTTTTTATAGGAAGATTTTTGTAATTTTAATTCATTTTCAATTTTACCACTGCGTTCGCGAAAATATTTATTGAATAAATAGTCTTCCATTTTTTCTGAATATTCTATCTTTAAAAACGTAAAGATAGAATTAGTATCATTTACTTTAATATTTACATCATGATATCCTTTGATAATCATATTTAATACGTCAATTTCAGATTTTGGAACAGACACCTCAATAGAGGTCCATTCATATTTGTTTAGCTTTCTTTGTTTCAAGTCCATTGTTGGTGAAGTATTTAATATGTGAATTTATCTTTAAGTTTATTTTTATATTCAATTTTTTTAAAATTGAAATAAAATAATATAAATAAAACAAGAATAATATACATAAAATATGTCTGACATTGAAATAATTTCTATAGATGGTAATATTGGTTCGGGTAAATCGACACTTATGGAAAATTTACGAGAACATTATAAGGGGAACAATAATGTTGTATTTTTGAAAGAACCTGTTGATGAATGGGCAAAAATTACAGATGAAAATGGTATTACAATTCTTGAAAAATTTTATGATAATACAGAAAAATATGCATTTTCTTTTCAAATGATGGCGTATATATCAAGATTAAAAGTATTGAAGGATACTTTAAAAAATATAAACTCTTCTAATAAAACAATAGTCATATCAGAGCGTAGTTTATACACAGATAAAATGGTTTTTGCAAAAATGCTTTATGATACTGGTAAAATTGAAGAAGTTAATTATAAAATTTATTTAAATTGGTTTCATACATTTTCAGAAGAATTTCCTGTTCACAAAGTAATATACGTAAAAACTATTCCAGAAAAATGTCATTCTAGAATTTTAAAGAGAGCAAGAGAAGGAGAAAATCTGATACCACTAGAATATTTACAGTGTTGTGATATGTATCACAACAATATGTTAGATAAATCTTCACTAGAATGTATTTGCCAAAAACAATTAATTTTAGATGGAAATATAGATATTTTTGAAAACCAAAATCAACTGAAAGAATGGATTTCTGCAATTCATAAATTTATAAAAATTTAAATAAATATAGTAATTATAATATATTTAATATTAAATAATAATGACTGAACCTATATTAGAATGCCCTCATTGTAAAGAATTTATCATCATTGAAAAAATAAATTGTGGAATTTTTAGACACGGAGTTTTACACCTTTTCTCATTTAAAACGCCCATTTTTACAAGTTATGAAATGAAATCGCTTATAAATAATTCTTCTTGATTTTTCGTGTATTGTTTTTCTTGGATACATATTTTTCTGGTCTTTC
>Ga0164294_10000498_pt1 | contig 37788 bp, 32 predicted proteins | sample GEODES005metaG_FD_111479 | JGI IMG/M metagenome (GOLD analysis project Ga0164294, IMG submission 111479) | Oligotrophic lake water microbial communities from Sparkling Lake, Wisconsin, USA - GEODES005 metaG | ecosystem: Environmental > Aquatic > Freshwater > Lake | place: USA: Sparkling Lake... | reverse complement strand
CCATCGTAGCTTCCGGTTTGTATTCTAAAACACCATTATCCGATTCCGCCGTCATGTGTAATCCAAAAATGGCATCCACTTTCGGGTTTTCCAGAACGCCTTCTTTGACCATTAATTCCGCACCCGCTAACACCTTTTCTCCATTGGAATCATATACGCCTTCCTCCGAAGGTTGAAAAATAAATTTCACCGTACCGGCCAAATTCGCTTTTTCAGAGGCTAAAATCTCCGCCACCGCCATCAATATCGCCACATGCGCATCATGACCACAGGCATGCATCACACCCGTTTTTTGACCATTAAACTCCGTAATTACCTTGGATTTAAAGGGCAAATCTCCTCGTTCCGTCACCGGCAATCCATCCATGTCCGCACGTAAGGCAACCACCGGACCCGGTTTTCCTCCGCGTAAAATCCCAACGACCCCCGTGATGGCCACCTTTTCCTTCACCTCAATTCCCAAGGATCTTAAATGTGCCGCAATAATCCCCGCCGTGCGGACTTCCTGATTTCCTAATTCCGGATGCTCATGAAAGTCCCGACGCCAAGCTATCACTTTTTGTTTGATGGCATCTGCCTTTTGAGCGAGTACAGGTTTTAAATTAGCTTGCGCAAAAGCGGCCAAGGAAAGGCCGTAAAAAAATAGAATAGAAAATATTTTTTTCATTATTTATTTAATTTTTAATAGGGAATACTTATTTGTATCCCCACTTTTTCATGATTTGTAAGTCTTCTTTCACGCAATCGATGGCCGCTTTTCCTTGGTAAGATTCCTGCTCGATGATGAAATGTTTCGTTCCACCTAAGCTATCACCCAATTTCACCATGGCCAAGACATCAATCACCCCTTTGCCCAAAACTGTACTTTCATATTTCTCACGACCAGTCGCCGCTAAAATCTCATCCTTCACGTGCATCGACACAAAACGACCTGGGAATTTTTTCAAAATTTCACCTGGTACACCCCCACCATTGATCATATTACCTATGTCTAATTGTTGCGTCACTAATTTAGGATCCGTGTTATTAAGCATCAAATCATATAATAATTCGCCATCCAATTTTTCAGAGAATTCAAAATCATGGTTGTGATACCCGAACTTCATCCCAAATTTTTGACACAATTCACCCGACTGGTTAAAGATATCCATGTACTTGAGCAACATGCTTTTATCCTTCCGAATCGAGCCATCAATCGATGGACTAATCACGAATTCCTGTCCGCAAATAGCTGCATCTTCCACCGTTTTTTTCCACAAATCCGTGAATTCTTTTTTGGAATCATCCCAATGCAATTTACCCATCACCGTGTGACCGCTAGGCATTTTTAAGCCTAAATCGTCCAAGCGCTTTTTGAATTCAGTAGCAGGCCAACCATAAAATTTATGGTTAACATAATTCGCATGCTCTACATATTTATAGCCCATTTCGGCCAATTTAGTCAGGGAACCCATAGGGTCCACCTTCAAATCCTCGCGGATGGAATACAATTGAATACCCACTAATTTGGAATATTTGGCCTTGGTAGCCAAAGCCTCCATCGCCGGAGATGCAAAAGCCATGGCTCCTAAGCCTAAAGCACTTTTGCGTAAAAAGGAACGTCTAGATGTGTTCATATGAGATAGGTTTTTTTTGTAAGTTTAAACTTAATCATAAATTTCAATTTTACAAAAATACCGTAACTTCGAACATGCAACCTCTCGCGGAACGAATGCGCCCCACCTCTTTGGAGGATTATATCGGACAAGAAAAAGTCATTGGCCCTCAGGCGCCCCTTCGAAAAGCGATTGATGCCGGCCATCTGCCATCTTGTATCCTGTGGGGACCGCCGGGCGTGGGTAAAACGACGCTGGCCAGTTTATTAGCCGGCGAACTCAAACGAACTATGTACACGCTTTCCGCCGTACAATCAGGCGTCAAAGAAGTCCGAGAAGCGCTGGAAATGGCGAAAAAGAATCGGATGTTCGAAGCACAATCCCCGATTTTATTTATCGATGAAATTCATCGCTTTTCGAAATCCCAACAAGATTCCTTGTTAAATGCCGTCGAAAAGGGCATTGTGACCTTAGTCGGCGCGACTACCGAAAATCCTTCTTTTGAAGTTATTTCCGCACTTTTATCGCGCTGTCAGGTATATGTGCTCGAATCTTTGGGGCCAGAACATTTGCATAAAATGTTAGAAAAAGCCATCGCTACGGACCCACTCTTTCTCTCCAAAAAAATTACGCTCACGGAAACCGATGCGCTATTTCATTTTTCAGGTGGCGATGGACGGAAATTATACAATTTGGTCGAACTATTAGTTTCCTCCGAGAATTCCCAAAAAGTCAATATCACCAATGCCCTTGTCACCGAGCGTTTACAGAAAAATTTAGCCCAATATGACAAGGATGGCGAGCAACATTACGATATCATTTCCGCATTTATCAAATCGATTCGCGGATCGGATCCAGATGCGGCGGTGTATTGGTTAGCCCGCATGCTGGCTGGTGGCGAATCTTTGGAATTCATTGGGCGCCGTCTCCTTATTTTAGCCTCCGAAGACATCGGACTCGCAAACCCCAATGCGCTCCTAATGGCTCAAACCTGTTTTGAATCCATTCGGGTGATTGGAAATCCTGAATCCCGGATTATTTTATCGCAAACCGTGATTTATTTGGCCTGCTCACCCAAAAGCAATTCCGCCTACATGGCGATCAATAAAGCCATGGATTATGTTCAAAAAACAGGGGATTTGCCTATTCCTTTGCATTTGAGAAATGCGCCTACCCGATTAATGAAGGACCTAAATTATGGCGCAGATTACAAATATCCGCATGATTTTCCAGGGAATTTTGTTGAACAAAATTACTTCCCCGAAGGCCATGAAAAACCAAAATTTTACGAGCCAGGGACTAATCCAAACGAGGCGAAATTAAAACGCTAATCGTGACATTCCATCAATAATAAATCACCGGATTCATAGGTAATTTTCACGATGCCGTCTTTCAAGGTAGCGTTACACGAACTCGTCTGTGTTCCTAATTTCAAAACAGGATGATTTAATTCATAGGCCAAGCCTTCACTTTTTACCTCGTGCGCCTCGCCGTAGGGAATGAGCGACAGAGGCGTTGCGGCCGGATACCATTTTTCGAAGTGCTGAGGTAATAAATAGGTCGTAGAGAAATTATCAAAAAAGACAATTTTGATTTGACGGCCATAACGAACCAAGGAATGAAAATTATTTAAGGTATGATCCATCCGCAAGCCAGAGGCCCAAACGACATTTACAGCCGGATAAGCCTCGTCCAATAAATACTCAAATGCCTTTTCTAAATCCGTTTTATTTTGATCCGGAGCAAACACTTTTTTCAAAGGATAAGCATCTAAATCTTCGACCATTTCCTGGGAATGATCAAAATCACCCAGCCACACATCCACCTTAATCCCTAAAGAAATAACCCGATCCAATGCCCCATCCAAGACGATGACGGTAGGCGACCACTCGAGCAATTGTTCCAATAAATCCATGGAACATGCTTCGCCGTTCGCTATAATCAGCGCCGGCTCCTGCTTTTCTCGAATGATGTGGTGTGATGACATTACGCTTTAAAATCCGATTTACCACCGGTTTTTTGAATCAATTTCGTTTCCTTTATGACGATGGCTTTGGAGACTGCTTTGCACATGTCGTATATGGTTAAGGCCGCCACGCTCGCTCCGACGAGCGCCTCCATTTCGACGCCGGTTTTGGCTTCGAGCCGACAAATACATGTTATCAAAACCTGATCTTCCTGTACCTCATATTCGAATTTACAAGAATCCAAACCTAATGGATGACATAAAGGAATTAAATCAGATGTTTTTTTAGCGGCCATCGTTCCGGCAATGGTGGCCGTTTGAAGGATGCTGCCTTTTTTCGTTTCCCAGCCTGCCTTCACGAATTGGGCGACGATTTCTGGACCTAAAAAAACGATGGATTGCGCACGCGCTTCACGGCTCGTAACGATTTTATCGCCTACATCCACCATGCCAGGTTGGTTTTTAGAATCCAAATGAGAAAAGTCCTGCGCCATCAATTACTAATTTTTAGGAAACAAAAATACATGACTATGATTCATTTTAGCGAATTTTTTAGAAATTTATATCATTGCTCAAAAAATAGATGATAACGCCAACGGACGCATTTCGACTGCTTCAAGACTTACCTGTCCCTTCCCGTGTCCAAAAAATAGCCTTGGAGGATTCCATCGGTCGTATTTTGGCCGAGGATATCGCAGCGGATCGGGATTTTCCTCCCTTTGATCGCGTCATGATGGACGGCATAGCCGTGCAAGATATTCAAGTAATTGAATGGCCTTTGGGTGGCATCGCGTATGCGGGAGAACAGGCTTTTACTTTTTCGCAATCTACCGAGGCCGTGGAAATCATGACGGGGGCCATGTTGCCTGAAAAAGCGCAGGCCATCTTGAAAATTGAAGACTTGGAATTTTTCCAAAAAGAAGACCTTCCTTGGGTTCGGTACCTAGGTTCAACGGCTTTGGAAAAAGGGCAATTCATTCATGCACAGGGAATTGATGCGAAATTAGGTCAAATCATCCTAGCCAAAGGTAAAAAGATAGGACCGGTGGAAGTGGCGATTGCGGCTTCGGTGGGCCAATCCGAAATACAAGTAGAAGCATTTCCTTCGATTGGTATTATCTCCACAGGCGATGAAATCGTTCCCATTGATCAGCAACCCTTAGCGCATCAAATCAGGTCGTCAAACGCCATGATGATCGAAGCGGTACTTGTCAACAAGGGCTTTTCAACGATGAAAAAACATGTATTGGACGAGCCTTCCGCGATGGAAAAAGAGCTCGCTGAGCTAGTAGAAAAGCAAGATATATTGATCCTGACTGGCGGTGTTTCAGCAGGAAAAAAAGACTTCATTCCAGAGGGTTTAGCTCGGCTAGGATTTGAAAAAATATTTCATAAAATTGCTCAAAAACCAGGCAAACCACTTTGGGTGGGAAAGCGAGATGACGGAAAGATTGCCTTTGCGCTTCCTGGAAATCCAATATCCACCTTGACTTGTTTTTGGGTTTATTTTTTACCTTGGATTCAGCAGGAAGAACGGCAAATGGATCGGATTCAGGTAGACCAATTACCAAAATCGAATCCCAATTTAGTCCAATGGCTTCCGATTACATTCGAAGTGCGTGGGGCGCGGGCATTGCGAAATAATGGTTCGGGGGATTTGATCAACTGGGCGGCGGCTGATGCAATCGCCTGTTTACCAGCGGGACAAGAGGGAACAGAGCTAAGCTATTTTTCATTAAATTGATAGCCATGGAAATTAAAGTGCACACATTCGACCTTCCTTTAAAGCACACCTTCACGATCACTCATGAATCGCGGGATGTGCAACCGACCTTGATCGTAGAATTAACCTGGCATGGCAAAAGCGGGTTTGGCGAGGCTACGGAAACTCCTTATTATGGGGTGAGTATGGAGAAGATGAAGAGGCAATTAGCGAGTATTGAGCATCTGTTGCCACATGATATTTTACCCCATCCGCATGATTTTTGGAAATTGATGTCCGCGGAATTATTAGACGATCACCCCTTTGCGCTTTGTGCCTTGGACGTGGCCTATTGGGATCTTTGGGGGAAAACGCATGAACAACCGCTCTATAAATTATGGGGCTTGAATACGGCAAATAATCCGATTACGGACTATACGATAGGCATTGATTCCATCGAAAAAATGCTAGAAAAAATGCGGGAAATGCCCTTTCCTCTGTATAAAATCAAATTAGGAACCGATCAGGATTTAGACATTGTGGAAGCTTTGCGCAAGGAAACAGATGCGGTTTTTCGAGTGGATGCGAATACGGCCTGGACACCCGAACAAAGTATTTATTTTTCCATGGCTTTGAAAGATTTAGGGGTGGAGTTTATTGAGCAACCCTTAAAGGCGGATAATTGGGAAGGCATGAAAAAGGTCTTTGAGGCAAGTGCATTACCGATTATGGCAGACGAAAGTTGTATTTTAGAATCGGATGTCGAACGCTGCCATGGCTATTTTCATGGAATTAATATCAAATTAATGAAATGCGGTGGACTTACACCGGCCCTGCGGATGATTAAAAAAGCTCGGACATTGGGCTTAAAAGTGATGGTGGGATGCATGACAGAATCGACGATTGGTTGTTCGGCGATTGCGCAATTATTGCCTTTGTTGGATTATGTAGACATGGACGGATGCTTGCTGGTCGATGACCAAATCTCCACCGGAATCACGATCGACTACGGAAAAATTATCTATGCCAAAGAATTTGGCACAGGTGCAAAACTTAAATAATCTGTTGAATACCTATCAATTTCACAATAATTCCATACCTACAAAAACCGTCTCTATAGACGGGAAATCCTATATATGGTTAGGAGGAACGAATTATTTTGGGATTGGTAGCCATCCCCTTTTTCAAGAAAAATTAAAAGAAGGTATCACCCATTTTTCTCAAAATTGGGGAAGTTCAAGAAAAAACAATCTTCAAATTTCCGTGTGGGAGGAACTTGAAATTCAACTCGCCAAACGCTTCGGAACCGAATCAGCCGCACTCTGTTCCTCTGGCTTAGCCGCTGGTCAAATCGCACTTCAATGGGCGCAAAAAAGACTTCAAAGTAATCAGGTAAATGTGGCGCCTAAGACGCATCCCGCGCTTTGGCGATACCCAAATGAGCCATTCACTGGCTCATTTTCCGATTGGGAAAAAACGATTTCTCATGACGAAATCATCGCCATTGATGGAACAGGATCGCCATGGGTTGAGGCGATTGATTTATCCTTTGCGACAGGTCTTAGAGAAAAAAATGGATTGGTAGTGGATGAATCGCACCGACTGGGAATCCAAGACATCAACCTCAAAACAAAGGCAAATTTAATACAAACCGCCTCACTCTCGAAGGCCTACGGAATTCCAGCGGGTATTATTTTGGGTAAAAAATGGATCATAGACGAAATCAAATCCGATCCTTTTTGGGTGGGAAGCTCACCGCCAAATCCGGCATTTAGTTATGCCTGTTTACATGCCGAAGCGGCCTATGAAGAACGAGAAAACCATTTGAGAGCATTAATCACGCATTTTGATTTTAGTACGCAAGGGCGTCAACTAGCGGTTGAAAAAGTTTCAGGATTCCCATCATTTTGCAGTAGAGAAACTCGGCTCTTTGAACACCTGAAATCCAAGGGCCTATTAGTCAATCATTTTTCATATCCAGATGTGACAGCCCCACCGATTTGTCGGGGAAGCCTACATGCCCAATTAGAGATCGAGGATGTGGACCGTATCATCGAAGCAATTTATTCCTTTTGAAAATGAAAAATATAGTATTCACCTGCCTTATATTTTTGATAATGTCTCAAGCCATGGCGCAAGAAAATGTATTGGAATCCATCCTAAAAGCGCATCCGGAATCTTTTCAAAAACTGATGGACCATTCTGACCATTATCGCTTGCAAATCCTGTACACGCAGATCGACAGGGACGCGAAGAACCAAGCGCATTTTAAAACATTTAGTTATCGGGCAGATTCAAAGGAATATTTCTATCCGGCCAGTACCGTCAAACTAGCCGCCAGCGTGCTCGCATTAGAAAAATTAAATGCCAAAGGCCTGGATAAATCCCTTACGATGAGGACCTTAAAAAATCGCGATTCTCAAATCGAGGTGAATCAGGATACTAGTGCGGCCGATGGGAGAGCTCGTGTCGAACATTACATTAAAAAAATCTTATTGGTATCAGATAATGAGGCCTATAACCGCTTATATGAATTTTTGGGGCAGCAAGATTTCAATGAAACGATGAAAAAAAAGGGCTTTGAGGGGGTTCGGTTGACGCACCGACTTCAAGTTCCCCTAGCTCGTTTGGAAAATCAATACACCAATCCCGTGGAATTTTTAGATGCAAAAAATCAAGTCGTTTATGCGCAAAAAGAAGCCTTTAATCCAAATCCATATGCGGCAGAAAATCCTATTTTATTAGGAAAAGGTGTCATGAATGATGCGGGAATCATCGAGGCAAAACCACTTGATTTTTCATTGAAAAACGCCTATCCCCTTGCGGCCCAGCATGAATTTTTAAAACGCCTTTATTTTCCGAATTCCTTTCCGAAAAACAAACGATTTAATCTTAAAAAAGACGATTATTCCTTCTTATATAAATACATGTCTAAATACCCGACGGAATCGAAAGATCCGACCTATTCAGGAACGGATATGAATTTCCCGACCTATTGTAAATTCCTGTATTATGGCTCAGAAAAGCAGGCAAAGCTAAATCCTCATGTGAGGATTTTTAACAAAGTGGGGGATGCCTATGGATTTTTGTTGGACAATGCCTATGTGGTTGATTTTGACAAAGGAATTGAATTTTTGGTGACCGCCGTGATTTTATGTAATGAAGATGAGGTGTTTAACGATGAAATATACGATTATGATACCATCGGTTTTCCATTTTTCAAAGCTTTAGGGCAACACATTTATGACTACGAATCGACACGAAAAAAGGCTATTTTGCCCGATTTGGACTATTTAAAATTTAATTATGAAAAATAAGATTTGGATCTTTTTATGCCTATCCTTTGCTGCTTTAGGCCAGGGCAAAATCAAACCGATAGGAATCGTCCAGGTTTCCGTAGGGAATGTACGTTCGGAACCGGCGCAGTCGGCGGAGATGTCGACGCAAGTCCTTTTAGGCACCCCTGTGAAAATATTGGAAAAGGCGGATGCTAAGAATTGGTACTTGGTCCAAATGCCGGATGAGTACCAGGGTTGGATCGAAGGGGGAGCCATTGCCCGTATGGATTCCTTGGAATTCAAACAATACAAAAACCAAGGAATCGAGCTTATTTTCACGACATTTCAAGGAAAAATTCATAGCCATGCGAGTGAAAAATCCGAAATTGTTTCAGAGCTTGTCTGGCTCGATCGGCTGATCGGACTAAAAAAAATGTATGGTTTTTGGGAGGTTATTTTGCCCAATGGTGAAAAAGGATTTGTCAAAGAACAGGAGCTTCAGGCTTATCGGGATTGGTTATACTCGAATTCCGAACCCACCAAAAACCGGATTTTACTCGCCGCGCACAGCTTGTTAGGGATTCCTTATTTATGGGGCGGTACGTCGGTGAAAGGCTTGGATTGCAGTGGATTTACGAAGACCGTTTTTCAGGCGAACGGCTGGGTTTTACCGCGCGATGCGAGCCAACAAGCTAAGGAAGGATTATTAGTCGATTCAACGCGCAATTGGTCCAGTTTAACCGTAGGCGATTTACTTTTTTTCGGCGAAAAAAGAGCCAATGGAACCTTTAAAGTGGTACATGTAGGATTGTGGGAAGGAAACCAAAGCTACCTGCACGCGTCGGAACGCACACGTAGAGCGAGCATGGATCCGAATACCAAGGAGTTTGATGCCTATAATTTAAATCGCTATTTGTTCACAAAACGCATTCAAGCCGCGGTAAATCAGGTGAAGTCGCTGGCGAAAACGCCCTAAGATTTGGCTTGCCGATTGGAATACAAAAGCACTAAAATTCCGAATATGACAGCTGGAATCGAAAGTATTTGACCCATATTGAGGCTCAATTGATCTTCAAATGCGCTTTGGTTTTCCTTTAAAAACTCATAGAAAAAGCGAAGCGAAAAGAGGATGATCATGAAAAGCCCGGTCAATAATCCATGCTGGGTTTGTGCCTTCTTTTTATTCCATACCCAAAGTAAAAAGGCGAATATCAAAAGGCAAGAAAGGGCTTCGTAAAGCTGCGAGGGATGACGGGCGATAACCATGGCAGGATCACCGGATATATTAAACTCGAAATCACGGTAAAATTTAAATCCCCAAGGCAATTCGGTCGGCTTACCGATAATCTCCGAATTCATTAAATTCCCGAAACGAATGAAAAAACCGGCCAAGGCGGCGGCAATCACGATACGGTCCGTCACATACAAATAGGATGTACCTTTATTTTTTTTCGTGTAGATATAAAATGCGGTAAACAGGCCAATTGCCGCGCCATGAGAGGCCAAACCGGAAAAAGGCGGGGTGATCATTTGGATAAAAAACCGAGCTGGATCAGCTTGCAAAAGAGGAAATTCGTAAAACACATAATGGCCGACACGTGCGCCGACAACAGTGGCCACCATCGCATATAATAATAATTGGTCCGCTTGTTCCACCGGTCTCCCCTCTTTTTTAAACATGTAGGAGACCACCTGAAAACCAGATAAAAAGGCAAGGGCGAAACAAAGCCCATAGTATCGAACGGAAAAACCGAATAAATTAAAAATTTCTGGATTTGGATTCCAATCAACAAAGGTAAGGACCATGGGCTAAAAATCTGATGCCCTCAAATTTACGTGTTTTTAACTTTCTTGACCATGAAATTGATCGATTTTTTAATTGCCTTAGCCGGATACAAGCGAATAGGAAAACCTAATGAATAGGATTCATGCGCCACAAAGGCAAATAATAAGAGAATTATGAGTGATTTTTTCATGTGCTTGTTGATCTATGGCCTGCAAATATACAAAGCATAAGGTACTTTGCAATACAAGGTACTATAAATATTTAATTTTTAGGGAAAATTGGTAGACTAGATGCGCGCGTTCGTCGATTGGTTGCGCCAAATTGTTATGAAAAAAAATTGAGATAAAATTTTTTGTCTTATTATTGCGTTAGGAATTCAGAATCAATTAAACCCTGTCCTTTTATGTTCCAGAAAAAAGTATTCATCGCCCTCCTAGCTGTCGCTTCATTTGCTTCATGCTCAAAAGAAGAAAGCCTAAGCCCAGGCACTACGATTAGTGGTGTTAATGTACCGGCTGCTGTTTCATCCGCTGTTGCCAAAGCCTATCCAAACTCCAGCATTGATTTTTCGGTTATTGCGCCTAACACCTTGTATGCAGCTGACATCACCTCGGCCACCAAGGAAGTGCAGGCTGTCGTTACTCCAAAAGGGGAAATTCGCGAAGCCTTTATTAAAATTGATGCAAAAAGTCTTCCAGCTGCAATCAGCTCTTATTTAGAGACCAATTATAAAGGCTACGAATTTGTTCATGCGAGTCAAAAAACCACAGGGACACCCACGGGTTATCGCGTTGAAATTTTAGTTAATAAAGAACATATTTCCTTGGTTTTTGATGACAAAGGGGCCTTTGTATCGAAAATGGTGGGTAACCCGGGATTTGAAAAAGGCAAGGGAGGAAAAGGCGGACCGGCTCCGGCAGTAACTGTTCTTGCCTTAGCCGATTTACCGGCGCCTGTGCAAGCCACCATTAAGGCCTATACCTTTAAAAGAGCCATGGCGATTGTGGCACCAGATAAATCAACGATTTACCATATTCACGCCGAAAAAGATGGTTTAATTTGGGATTTGGATATCGATGCGAATGGCAAAATACTTTCCGCTAAGGAAATGAAACCGATGCCGACGATCACCGAAGCTGACATCACCACGCTACCAGCGGCGATTAAAACGTATTTGGATGCCAATGCGCCAGCAGGTTGGACCCTTAAAAAAGCGATGTCCATTTCGTCGGATAATGTGATTATTCATTACCATGTTTTGGTGAACAGCGGAACAAAGGTGCTTACCTATATGTTTGACAAAGATTTCAAAGTCATTACAAACGCAGGAAAAGAGCCAAAAGATAATCCCTCTTTGCCAAAAGCAAGCATTACAGAAATCGCGAAGGACAAAATTCCAGCGGCTGCGACGAGTTATTTAGCTGCCAATTATGCCGGATACGTATTTATCAAGGCCATCAGCGTAAGCTTAGATGGCACCGTTAAGGAAATCGAAGTATTTATCACCGTGGGCGATAAAAAATACAAAGTGGAATTCGATGCCACTGGTAAATTCCAAAGTGCAGTTTTATTATAGCATAACATCAATTTAATCCCAAAAAGGCTTGCTTCGGCAGGCCTTTTTGCATTAAATTCGAACATGCAAGAAATCGAACCCTCCTTCCAATGGGAAAATGAATACACCGCAGCCCATGACAAAAAATCACCTTTTTATGGCCGTTCCTATTCCCAAACCGAATACGAGCACGATATCTACGGATATTACATCCATCCGCTTTGGGATGAAATAGAATCCGAAACACTTTACTGTAAAATTCTATTTAGCGATTATGACCTACAATATTCGATCATCGAATTGTTTGGGGAATGGAATGATACCTTGCACAACGACATCATGTGGTTCAAGCGCCACGTAATCGATCATCTACTTGCCCAAGGCATACGCCATTTTATTCTTTTGGGGGAAAACGTGTTTAACTTTCATGGTTCTTTTGAAGATGATTATTATGCGGAATGGTTCGAAGAAGTGGAAGAAGGATGGATTGTCGGCATGCATTTTCCGGAATTTATCGAACGCGAATGGGAGAAATACAAAATCGACTATTACATTAATTTCGGAGGAGCACTTTCCATTCCGAATTGGAGAACCCTGAAACCGGAACAAATATTCCTCTATTTAAAACACGTGATAGGTCGTCGATTAAATTGATCAACCCCTTTTTCAAGGATAGGATTTTACATTTTTTAGTTTAGATTTGTGGCTGATAAAAAACCTACAAAATGAAAAAAGCATTAACCTTACTTCTCCTATTCGTATCCATGGTAGGATTTTCAAAAAAACCAGACAGTCGTTATTTTGAAATGCGTATTTATTATTGTCATCCAGGGAGATTGGATGCTTTAATTCAACGCTTTACAAACCACACAACGAAAATTTTCGAACGCCATGGCATGACGAATGTTGGCTATTGGATTCCAAACAAAAACGACGAAAATGCCCTTTATTACATTTTAGCCTATCCGAGCCAAGCTGAACGCGATTCTTCTTGGAAGAAATTTGGCCGTGATCCGGAATGGAAAGACGTAGCTAAAAAATCGGAAGAAAGCGGCAAGATTGTTGCCAAAGTAACAAGCATTTTTATGAACGCAACGGACTTTTCACCAAAAATTAAGCCTTCTAAAGGTGCCGAAGATCGTACATTTGAATTACGTACTTATACCCCTGCCCCAGGTAAATTAGACAATGTCCTAACCCGATTCCGGGATCATACCACCAAACTTTTCAAAAAGAGTGGCATGGAAAACATAGCCTATTTTACGTCCATCGACAAGGACCCAAGTAAAGAAGGAAAACTAGTATACATCATCGCACACAAAAACGAAGAAGCAGCTAAAGTCTCATGGGATATTTTCAGAAAAGATCCCAAATGGCTTAAAGTCAAAGAAGCTTCTGAGGTCAATGGTAAGATCGTAGACAAAGTAGAATCCGTTTTTATGAGCCCGACGAGTTTTTCAACGATTCGGTAGTCCCAGCCATAATTTTCAATAAAAAGGCCCTTGAAATCAAGGGCCTTTTTATTTTATCTCGATTAAAATTTTACAAAGTTTTAAACACATTAGGATTTTAAAAGGATTTCATTCAAATTTAGGTTTATTGAAAATAAACCTACCTACCTATGAATTATCGTCGACGGAAGTCCTTGTTGGCCTTTTCTGTATTTGCTTTTGCTTGTATCGGTTTTAGTTTCGCCTTTCAAAAAAATACGCATCAGATTTGGGGTCAACATTTAGTAGACTCACTCTCAGAAACCCAAAAAAGAGAAGCCCAACATGCATTAAAAGGGCTTGTAGTACATCCCGAATTAGAATTAAAAGTATTTGCCACCGAACCGATGTTGCAAAATCCAACCAACATCGACGTTGACGCCAAAGGCCGCGTCTGGGTTCTCGAAGCCTATAATTACCGACCAGGCATTAACGGAAACCCAACAAATGCGGAAGGCGACAAAATCCTCATTTTGGAAGACAGCAACGGAGACGGCCTGGCCGATAAACGAAGCATATTTTACCAATCCAAAGACCTCAATGCTCCCCTGGGAATCGCCGTATTAGACAGCATGGTCATCGTTTCACAAAGTCCCTATATGTGGAAAATGTTTGACGATAACCGCGATGGAAAAGCAGACAGAAAAGAAATATTATTTCAAGGTATCGGAGGCGAACAACATGACCACGGCGCCCATGCCTTTATTTTTGGACCGGATGGGAAATTGTATTTCAACTTTGGTAACGAAGGAAAACAACTCCTCGACGCCCATGGAAAACCCGTACTCGATCAAGATGGGGATGCCATCGGACCCAAAAAATACAAACAAGGCATGGTTTTCCGCTGTAATCTAGACGGCAGTCAAGTCGAATGCCTAGGACATAATTTTAGAAATAATTTCGAAGTGACGGTCGATTCCTATGGGGCCATGTGGCAATCCGATAATGACGACGATGGCAACAAAGGCGTGCGCATTAACCACGTCATGCCCTATGGAAATTATGGCTATACGGACGAATTGACTGGGGCCGGCTGGTCCGTGAATCGGACAAATATCGAACCAGAAATTCCCCGTCGGCACTGGCATCTAAACGACCCAGGTGTGGTTCCAAATTTATTGCAAACCGGATCAGGAAGCCCGACAGGTATTATGATTTATGAAGGAAGCCTTTTACCCGAGGTTTTCAGAAATCAAATCATCCATTGCGATGCGGGACCAAATGTCCTTCGATCCTATCCAGTAAAACCGCAAGGAGCTGGATACTCGGCTGAAATCGTCAATTTAATTGAAGGTAAAAACGACCAATGGTTCCGACCATCTGACGTGGCGACTGCGCCAGATGGATCCCTTTTTGTGGCCGACTGGTATGACCCGGGCGTAGGTGGACACCAGGCAGGCGACCAAGTGAAGGGCCGCATCTACCGATTAGCGCCTAAAAATCACGCCTATAAAATTGAGCCATTGGATATTTCGACTGTCTCAAAAGCACTGAAAGCCTTAGAAAATCCGAATTTAGAAACGAGGTATTTGGCATATCGCCAATTACAAAAACAAGGAACCGAAGCTTCAAAAGCGGAGGAACAGAGTTTCCTTACAAACCCAAATCCACGTTTCAGAGCTCGATCTTTCTGGTTACTGTCACAAGGTAAATCAAGCTTAAGCTATATCGAACAAGCCGCCAAAGACCCGAATCCTGATATTCGGATGATGGCTATTCGCGCGATGTCGCGGAAGAGTTTTGGTCTATGGCGGGCATTGGCTCAAACGATGGCGAGTGATACGGATCCACAGGTTCGTCGGGAATTAGCGATTGCCCTACGCCATAATGCGAGCCCGAATGCAGATAAAATTTGGGCGAAATTGGCGGCCCAACATGATGGCCAGGACCGTTGGTACCTAGAGGCGCTCGGAATCGGCGCGGACGGTGCATGGGAAGGCCGAATGGAGGCTTATTTGGCAGAAATTAAAACAGAAAAGCCCCTTGGTTTTCAAGATATTATCTGGCGAAGTCGGACCGAACAAGCACTTCCCTACTTAGTGGAATCGTTGAAATCATCCATTCCTTTGGAACAAAAATTACGTTATTTCAGAGCTTTGGATTTCATACCAGGAAATAAAAAATCGGAAGTTTTGGTTAGTTTGATCAACAAAGAATTCAAACAAGATCAAAAAGCGCAATTACTCGCCATCCGCCACATCGTGCCTGCCTACATTCAAACGAATATGGCTGCGCGGAAAACGCTGATTGCATTATTGGCCAAAACCGCTGAAGTTGACTATTTAGAACTTGTGGATAAGTATGAATTAGCCGAAGAAGGCCCGAAAGTCCTCGACTTGATACTAGCTGGAAAACAAGCAAGAAAGGCGGGACAGATTATTTATAAGCTTCAAGGCGGGGCTGATTTAGTAGCAAAGAGCGCCAAAAACGGAAATGAGAAGGTGCGTCGGGCGATCATCGAATCCATACGCTGGCAGGGAAGACAAGAATCCTTGGCCTTGTTATTTGATATGATGACGAATCCAGTTTATCCATTGCCGATTCAGCGTGAGGCGGCGCGTTCCCTAGGAAATTCAGCAGCCGGTGAAGATTTTGTTTTGGACATCTTAAAAAACAAAAAGGTGCCAGCAACCTTTATTCCTGGGGTGGTGGAAAGCGTGAGCCGCATCTGGCGGAAAGCAATTAGAATGGAAGCAAATAGCTATTTAGGGGCCAGTGCAGAAGGTTCTAAAACGAAACACCCGCCACTGAATGAGCTTGTTGCCCTGAAAGGAAATGCCAAAGAAGGTATTAAAAGCTTTATCAATCAATGTTCGATGTGCCATCAAATTGATCAAAATGGAATAGATTTTGGTCCGAAATTATCGGAGATTGGCAGCAAATTATCGAAGGACGGGCTTTATTTATCCATTTTACATCCGAATGCGGGCATAGGCTTTGGCTATGAAACCTATGAAATTAAGACGAAATCGGGAGATACCTACCAGGGGATCGTGATTTCAAAAACGGAAACGGATGTGATTTTGAAAATCCCTGGAGGGACTATCCAAAACTTTAAAACATCGACCTTAGCGTCTGTAAAACAATTGCCAGAATCTTTAATGCCGGAAGGCTTGGCAGATCAAATGAGTACGGCTGAATTGAGTAATTTAATTGAATATTTGACAACTTTAAAAAAGAAATAAGATGAATCGTAGAAACTTTGCACAAATGGTAGGGGGGAGTTTTTTAGCGGCTGGCATGACGAATAATGCCCTAGCTTCTGAGATAAATCGTGTTTCCAAGGCTTCCAGCCTTGCACAGGCACCGTATAAAATGAACTATGCGCCGCATTTTGGTATGTTTAAAAATCATGCGGGTGCGGATGAAATCGACCAATTGAAATTTATGTATGACATGGGATTTCGGTCCTTGGAAGACAATGGACTGATGGGTCGGACGCCTGAAATGCAAACGAAGATTGGGGATACGCTCGCAAAATTAGGCATGACCATGGGCGTTTTTGTGATTCAATATGAAGGGTTTTTTGATAAACAAACCATGACAACGGGGAGTAAAGAATGGGCTGAAACCTTCACGAAATCTTGTAAGAGTGCGGTGGAAACTGCGAAGCGTGTCAATGCGCAATGGTGCACCGTGGTTCCGGGAAATTTTACGAGAAAATTACCGATGGGCATTCAAACTGGCCATGTGATCGATAATTTAAAAAGAGGTGCAGAAATATTGGAGCCTGCCAAATTAACGATGGTATTGGAGCCATTGAGCGATAATCCAGATTTATTTTTGCGTTATTCGGATCAAACTTATGCGATTTGTCGGGCCGTAGGAAGTCCATCCTGCAAAATCCTTTTCGATATGTACCACATGCAACGCAATGAGGGAAACATGATTGCTAATATGGACCTTTGCTGGGATGAAATCGCCTATTTCCAAATCGGCGATAATCCAGGTCGTAAGGAACCAACCACCGGAGAGGTGAATTATGCGAACATCTTCAAACACATTCACGAAAAAGGATATAAGGGCGTTTTAGGCATGGAACATGGTAATTTCTATCCAGGTAAAGAAGGGGAAGTGAAACTGATGGAAGCCTATCGCAAATCTGATGTATCCATTTAATTTGGATATATCAGATTTAAATTAGATATTCGTCTAACTATTTAATTGTACGATGGATATCACCTTTAAAGCGATTAATGACCCTACACGCCGTGACATTTTGGTGTTTTTGACTCAAGGACCCCAAAATGCCGGCGAAATAGCGAAGCAATTTGCCATGACGAAGCCGAGTATTTCGCATCATTTAGACTTATTAAAACAAGGAGAACTGATATCGGCTGATAAAAAAGGGCAATTTATAATTTACTCCTTGAATCGTTCGGGTTTCGAATTAATACATACTTGGTTTCAAGGATTTTCTCAATATTTTGAATTTCCAAAACCTAAAATTAGATTAACTTTGTAAGTAACCGCTTTATAAACGTCTATTCAAATGTCGAATTCGCCCATTCCTGCTTCCTTATCTTTTTTACAAACCTACCTACCTTCGGACTGTTTGGCCATTGGCGTAAGTCAGTTGCCTTCGCGGAACATTTTCCAATCCATTGCTGATTTTTTTGCATCAAAATCTGGTAAAAATCGTATTTGCTATGTAGCGGTGTCGGCACAGGAAATCAAATTACTGCAATTTCAGGGCGACCTATTATTGACCGAGAAAACATTTCTCATTGACGGTTTGGAGCATTTAGAACTCAGCGAAGGAAGCACCGATGATGGATTAATTCATCTTTTACACATCCATGTAGGAGAAATAAAATCTGTCAACAAAAAGGGCATTAAAAAGATAGCTTCGCATTATTTCAAATGCATGCCACCTTTATTGGGATTAAATACCTCCCCTATTCAGGCAATTCACGAAATCCAATGGGCGCATCAAAGTAAAAAATTAGTGCAAGAAACTCTGAGTTCCTGGCCAGCCAAAATCGAGGCACGCCTAGCCGAAGAATTCAGGATCGCTGAAGAAATTAGACGCCAAGAAGAAGAAGCGAGACGGTTAATCGAGGAAGAAAAACGCTTAATCCGAGAGGAAAAATTAAGGGTAAAAGAAGAATTAAGACAACAAAAAATTGAAGCCAAACGCCTTAGACTAGAGGAAAAAGCCAGAAGAAAAGAAGAAAGAAGACAAGTAAGAGAGGCAAAAAGACAAGAAAAAGCAGAGCAGTCACGCTTGAAACAAGAAGAAAAAGAAAGGCTTCGCGAAGAACGAAATCAGCAAAAAGCGGATAGGAATTAGAAACATTTGAAAACATTAAAATAAGAGGCTCAGGCCTCTTATTTTTTTAGTTCATCTTCTATTTTTAGCGAAAATAAATCACCCGATTTTATCGCGACCCAAGTAACCAACACTAAGGTTAATCCTGCGCCCATCAGAACAGAAGGAACCGTTCCAAATAGTTTGGCCGCCACGCCTGATTCAAAAGCTCCCATTTCATTGGACGTACTCACAAAAACCCCATTCACGGAAGAAACACGGCCCCGCATTTCATCGGGCGTGTAAAACCGCAAAACCGTTTGTCGGATTACCACACTCACTGAATCAAATGCACCCGTAAAAAATAACGCGATGACGGAAATCCAGAAATTAGTAGACCAACCGAAAACAAATGTCGCAATCCCAAAACCTGCAATCGCCCACAATAAATTCCGCCATGCATGATTCAAAGGCGGATAATACAGCAAAGTAACCATCGTAATAACAGCACCCACGGAAGGTGCCGCACGTAAAATTCCTAAACCTTCGGCACCCACGTGCAAAATATCTTCCGCAAAAATGGGCAATATCGCAATCACCCCACCAAATAACACGGAGAACAAATCCAAAGAAATTGCATATAAAATAATCTTTGTCTTAAAAACATAGGAAATCCCTTCCTGCAAACTTTGCCAAATGGACTCGTGCTGAACATGTTTGGGGGGAATGGGCCGACTTTTAATTTGGAAAATACAAATCATCACGGCTACCAATAAAACAACAACCGTCCATAAAGAACCCGCTAATCCCGCATATACATATAAAAATCCTGCCACTCCAGGGCCTATGATAGATCCAAACTGCCAAAAAGAACTATTCCATGTCGCAGCATTTGCGAAAACCTCTTTGGGAACTAAAAAAGGATTTAGAGAGGACGCCGCCGGACTAAAAAATCCTTTGGCCAGGCCAATCAAAAAGATGACAAAATAGATGGTGTAAATGTGGTATTGGGTATCCGAACTGGTCAATTGCGTCCCCGAATACAATAAAATCAATGAACCCAGAATGATGATGGAAAGCGTCACTTGCATAATTCGCTTCTTATCATGATTGTCCGCAAAGTGACCACCGAACAAAACCAAGGAAATATAAGGAACCGCTTCCGCCAAACCAATTAATCCCAAGGCCAATGGATTGTGCGTAATTTTATAAATCTCATAAGATAAAATCACCTCCTGAATCAGCAAAGCAATCGTAAACAGCGTATTGCCAATCACATAAGCTCGAAACTCCGGAAATCCTAAGGCCTTGTAAGGTTCCTTATTTTGAAATAATCCCATAAATAATGTACAAAAGTGGACTAAAAAAGGCTATTTCGCCAATCATTCGATTACGCACTGATAATCCAAAAACGCGCAGTGCCACATGTATCCCAAAAGTAAGGAAAAATGGCACAACACGCATGACGTCCTGCAGGTAAATGGTCAAAAAAATCAAATATAAGCCATTCCAAATTTCCAAACCCCTTAAAAATCCATCCACCCGTGTAAACAAATAAAGATTTTGAAACGCGATGAACAACAAGGCGAAAAAATAAAAACAAAGAAGGCCATCCAGCGAATGAAATCTAGAAAAAATAGGCGCAAAAATACCTAAGGAATACAAACATGCAGTACAAAATTCCTTCAATGCGCGAACGCGGGAAAACCAAGATAGGCTATAAACCAGCCAATACACTAGAACAAAAAATCCGATAATCACCGAAAATCGAATTAAAGAAATAGGCAAATAACAAAGACAAACAATCCCGAGCATCAATCAAAATCCTGCCAAAATAAAGGCATGACGACGATTTTGCTTGTAAAATAGATGTCGGTCATCTGAAGCTATAAACAAACGATTATCCAGCCAGCGATCCAAAATATAAATCAAACCTACCGACGACGCCAAGGCACCCATCACAAACATAGATGGCCATTCATCCAGAAAAATCAGATGAAAAAAGATTTGAAAAAACACCGCCCCCAGCACGACATCAAGGCTTAAAAAATGGGCCAATTTAATATACCGCATCTTTCATTTGAATAGGCCTAACGGGATCCCCTACCTGAATTTTACCCATGGAAATGGGCACAAATTGCTGTCCAAAATACACCTTATTCCCAAAGGTTCGAAAACTAGCCAAGGCCCGAAGCGTGCTGTCGTTCTTAGTGCCATCGGCCGGATTTACATTAACCAAGGAACAACGGGCACAGGGTTTTGCTCCTTTCCAATTTTGTGATTCCCCAATTTGAATCTCAGCCCAAGTATCCTCTTCAAAAGCCTCGGATCCCGAAACAATGACATTCACCCGAAAGCGAAGGGGATTTAATTCCTCCGCTAATCGTTCAGCCACCGCCTCAAAAGATGCCTCCGAACTAAGTAAAATGGGCAAAGCATCCGCGAAGGAACTTTGTTGGGAGCCCTGTGTTTGATATTTTTCTGAAATAGATCGAATGTGCGCAGGATCTTGTAAAACCAAAAAACAAGGCTCGCCTAAAAGAGCCGAAAACCAGGCAGACCAATCATCCAACACCTCCGAGGCCAACACCTCATCATCCCAAATTTTAACTTTCAAAAGTGAACCCAAAGGAAGCCCATGAGCTAAAAATTTATGACTTTGGCTAAGGAGATCTTTGACTAAAAAACCGCCTTCTTGTTGCTCAATCGAAAATCGAGTGAGTTCTGGCCGTGTGCGTTGGGTAATAAACTGGTGCTGGGCATCGACCAGCATATACCGCCGATCTCCCCGAAGCCCTGCAGGTTCTACCCAGGCCTCTTGAACATGAACGGGACCCAGGGATTTGATGGGATATATCGTAATAGATTGAATACGCATCCTGCAAATTACTAAAAAGCAAGAAAAAACTACTATAGGTTCTTGTAGGGTAAAACCATAGAAATTATAAGCAAAATCGTTATGTTTGCTATTCGTTAGAAAAAATCCTATTTACAAATGAAAGTTAGCGGCCTAGTAATTAGCCTTTTTATTGGATGCATGTTTCTCGGAGCACCCACCCAAGCCCAAAAAACCATTACCTTAGAAGAATCCATTCAGCAAGCCTTGCAGAACCACTATTCGATCCAAATATCCCGGAAAAAAGAGGTGCAGGCTTTAAATGATAATACGCCTGGGAATGCGGGTTTTCTCCCGACCATCACCGGTACACTTACTAAAAACTACACCATTTCAGGTTTGGACCAAGAATTTTTTGGTGGCCTTCGTGCCCCATTAATCCAAAGTGGCGTTAATTCAAACAATAGTGCAGCAGGCGTAGCCATGGCCTGGACGCTCTACGATGGCAAGGGGATGTTTGTTTTAAGAGATCGATTTAAAGAATTACAAAATTTAGGTGCCAAACAAACCGAAAGCACGATCGAAAACCTGATCGCCCAGATCAGCAGCTCCTACTACGATTTAATTCGCCAAAACCTGCGTGTGAATAATTTCAAAAAGGGACTTGAAATCTCGAATGACCGACTTAAACTAGCCAAAGACCGCTATGAAGTGGGACAAGGATCTAAAGTTGATTATTACTCAGCACAAGTAGATTACAATGAAGATAAAGCGCTCCTTATCGCGCAAGAACAATCCCTTTTAAATACAAAAATCAGTTTTAATACCCTGCTGATTCGGGACCATATGCAAGATTTCAATGTGAATCCAGTCATTGAGTTATTGGCCAAATTGAAATTGAATGACATCAAAGAAACAGCCTTAAAACAAAATCCAATACTTATTTCCGCCCTTTTGTCGAAAAAAATCAGTGACTTGGATACGAAAAATTTACAGAGCCAACAAAAACCCCAAATCGATCTTGTAGCCGGATATAACATGAGCAATGTCTACAATGGCGCTGGTTTTGGAGTTCAAAAAGGAAGTAGCGATGTCCTTAGTTATGGCCTTCGTGCAACGATCAACATCTTCGATGGCTACAACCAAAAACGTCGAATTCAAAATGCTAAAATCACCTCTGAAATTGCCCAATTGCAAATCGAGGATTTAAAAAATGTGTTGTCAAGTTCAATCGAAAAGGCCTACATTACCTATGAAAATGCATTGAATTTAATCCAATTGGAAACAGAAAATTACGCGATCGCAAAACAAAATATCGATATCGCCTTTGATCGATTCAAGGTCGGAATCGCGACTTCTTATGAATTAAGAGAGGTTCAGCGAAATGCGGTGGCTGCAGAAACACGTTTGATTGAAGCTAAATTTGCAGCTAAATCTGCAGAGATCGAATTGGTCCGATTGAGTGGGAATTTGTTATAAATTCTAATCTAGGTTCACGCCTAGGGATGCTCCGCGTTCGACGAATGGGGACTTATTGTAAATTTTGTTGCTCTTCCTCGTTGAGTTGTTGTTGATATAAATCAAAATAATACCCTTGGATTTTCATGAGTTGGGCATGATTTCCTTCCTCCACGATTTCCCCATCCTGAAGAACGAAAATGCGTTTGGCCAATTTAGCCGAAGAAACTCGGTGGGAAATAATCAAGCTTGTTTTATCCACCATGATTTTCTTTAAATTTTTCAAAATCTGATGTTCCGTATGCGTATCTACCGCGGAAAGGCAATCATCTAAAACCAACATACTCGGTTGTTTCGCCAAGGCCCTCGCTAAAGAAACCCTTTGCTTTTGTCCTCCAGAAAGCGTCACCCCGCGTTCACCCAAAATCGTTTCAAATTGATCTGGAAATTCGACGATGTTTGCATAAACATCCGCCCATTTGGCCGCCTGTTCAATCGCTTCCTGACTCATCCCATCCTGTCCAAAACTGATGTTTTCAGCGATGCTGCTCGAAAACAAAAACACATCCTGAGGTACAAAGCCCAATTCTTTTCGCACCTTTTGCATATCCCAATCCCGCAAAGAAATGCCATCCAATAAAATTTCACCGTCTGTAGGATCATAAAAACGAGCCATTAATTGGGCAACGGTCGACTTACCCGAACCCGTCGTGCCTAATAAAGCAACGGATTCCCCCGCATCAATTTTAAAATTCAAATTTTTAAGAATGTGCCGATCCGTTCCCGGATAAGTAAAATTCACTCCTTTAAAATGCCAAGCTCCTTTTATTTCCTGCACGATCTGTTTGCCCTTGACTAATTCCGATTTGGCCTGTAAAAATTCATTGATACGTTTCTGCGAAGCAGCCGCCCGCTGAATCTGCGAACTGGTCCAGCCTAGCGCGGTAACTGGCCAGGTCAGCATAAACACATACATAATAAACTCCGTAATATTTCCCACCGTAATTCGACCCGCCATCACCTCACGAGCCCCTACATATACGACGAGCAAGGTACTAAAACCGACTAAAAGTGAGATCAAGGGGGTGAAAAGTGAATCAACTTTCACAAGATCCAACGATTTCCGACGATAATTCGCCGAAGCTGTCGCAAAATCCTGCGAAGATTGTTTCTCCCGAACAAAGGATTTTAAAACACGAATGCCAGAAAAAGCCTCTTGCGCAAAGGTTGAAATAGACGAAAGACCCGCTTGAATTTCCTCCGATTTCTTCATCACGATCGAATTCACATAATAAATACTGACTGATAAAATCGGCAAGGGCAACAACACATACCACATCAATGTCACATTCACCTGAGCCATGTAATAGATTACCAACAAAAACACTGTGATCAAATTAAGCCCATACATGATACTTGGGCCCACATACATTCTGACCTTGCTCACATCCTCGGAAATACGCGCCATTAAATCCCCCGTATTTTGTTTCCGGTAAAAGGACAAAGGGAGTGTTTGGTAATGCGCATAAATTTCATTTTTCATTTCGTATTCGATGTGGCGCGACATAACGATCAAGGTTTGTCGAATCAAAAACAAAAAAACACCCTTAATAAAGGCCATCAGGACGATCAGCATCCCATAATAGAAGAGCGTACTCGCGAAAACCTCGTAAAAAACGGCTTGCAAACGAAAGCCCTTAAATAGAAAATAGACATCGATGGTCTCCGTTACTAAATCTAGTGCGTAGCGGACTAATTGGGCCGGAACGACTCCAAAAAAATTCGCACAAACCGTAAAAAAAATGCCTAAAAACAGGAGCCACTTATATTTCCAGAAATATTGATTTAAATGACTTAATGCTCCCATGCGATATTTATTGCCCACAAAGATAGAGGCTTTATCATTTAAAATACCTAAATTTGTCATTCAATTTAGTACAAACGCTCTTTAATTTCGGATGGTAAACAGAAGATTACTTCGGGTCAAAGCATTTCAGCAATTATATGCCTTTTGGACTCAAGAACGCGCGCAACACCAGTTGGCCTTTGATGAATTAGGGCACATTTTCTTACCTGACCTTTCATTAATGGTGGCCAAAGAGGAACAAATGCCTCGTTTGGAAGGATTACGAAAACTAGCCGAAATTCAATTAACCGAATTTTTTCAAGGAATTCCTAGCGAAGAAAGCATCCCCGACGAATCGCTTCTCGCCGCCAAATCTGTCTTTAAAACCTACCAAAATAACACCAAAAAAATAGCGATCCATTTAAAAAAAGAAATGGTTCTGGAAGTAGAAAAAATCTACCACTCCTATCTAAAAATACTTTTTTATATCCAACAATTATCGGAAATCGCCCAATGGGACGAGCAAAGGCGCTTATTAGAAACACCTTTAAAGACATCCCAATTTTGTCAAAATAAGGTTTTAGCGATTTTGCCTAAATGGAAGGCCCTCCAACAAGCCTTCGCCGATCACCACATTGGCTGGAAAAAAGACGAAGAAACACGCCTAAAAAAACTATTTATCGAAGCGATTTTAGTCGATGAAACCTTTATAAGTTATTTGCCAAAATCAGGTCAAAACTTTGAACAAGACATCGAAATGATTCGTTATCTCTTGAAAAACTTTCTGTTAAAACATCCGATGATGGCAGAATATTTTGAGGAAAAAGATTTAAATTGGCATTTAAATAAAGATGTGATTAAAAGTTTGTCAACCAAAACTTTTAAAGTGGATGCCTTAGAAGATTTAAGTTTACAAGTCTTGGCATTACAATGGGAGGATGACAAACAATTTTTTGAAGACTTATTTGAAGCTTCGATTGAAATGGATCAGGAATTAAATGCCTGGGTAGGCGATCAAACGAAAAATTGGGAATCCGATCGATTAGCGATGTCCGATTTTATTTTGTTGAAAATGGCCGTTACCGAGATGATTAAATTTCCGAGTATTCCAGTCAAAGTAAGCATCAACGAATACATTGAATTAGCCAAAAATTATTCGACTCCTAAGTCGGGCCAATTCATTAACGGTATTTTAGACGTAGTTTCGAATCGCCTAGTTATAGAAAAAGTGATACAAAAATCAGGTCGAGGATTAATCGACATAGCCAGTAAATAATATGAGCAGATCATCAAGAACCCTTTGGGCATTCATCGTAGGCGCCGCTGCCGGCGCTGTGGTGGGAATTTTGTATGCCCCAGACAAAGGAGAAAACACTCGGAATAAATTGTATTTCAAATTAAACAAATACCGAGATGAGTTAAAACAACTGATCAACGACATCGTGGACGGAAAGGAAATTCCGGAATCTATGGCCAAATCAGAAGGCAAAAAAGTAGTCAATGACACCAAAGTCAAAGCCGAAAAATTGCTCGAAGACGTAGAAAAAATGATGAGTCAAATTAAAACTAAGCCATAATGCACATGCGTGTATTAGTCCTTTTGATTTCAATCTTGTTCGTTTCCTGCGAAAACAAGCAAAAACAACAAGCCTTGAATGACTCCGAAAAAACGATTCCTTTGGATTTGCGTCCTTCCGGGGAAAAGCGTCCGATTATGGAATTTGACCAACCCTTAGTCTATTTAGGTCGCGTCACCCAAGGAGATTCCGCACGTTATACCTTTCAATTCAAAAATAAGGGGAATATGCCCTTGAAAATCATTTCGGTCAATGCCTCATGCGGTTGCACTACCCCAAAATGGAGCCAAGAATTGATTCAACCAGGTAAAAAAGGCTTTATCAAAGTAACTTTTAACTCGGCAGGCAAGGAAGGAAAAGTACAAAAAACAATAACTGCCTATTGCAATACCATCCCAGCCGATAATACGGTGGGATTTAAAATCGAAGTAATCCCAACTAAATAAACCTAAACACGTTCCCAATGGTACTTTTACAAGCAAACAACCCACAAATCATGCAAATCATTCTTTTCGGAGGAATTTTTGTGGTTTTCTATTTTTTCATGATTCGTCCCCAACAAAAAAAGGCGAAAGAAGCGAAAAAATTTATTGATGAATTAAAAACTGGCGACAAAGTAGTCACCATCGGTGGTGCACACGGAAGTGTGGTCAGCATCCGCGAAAAAACCATTTTAGTGGAAGTGGATTCTAGCAAAGGAGTTCGCATCGTTTTTGAAAAAACGGCTATTTCCAAAGATGCCTCTTCCCGATTAACTGAGGAATAAAGATGTCCAATAACCTGATCCCGTTTATTGGAATTACAGGTGGAATCGGATCCGGCAAATCACTGATTTGTCGGATTTTTTCTTGCCTTCACATTCCGATTTTCGAATCAGATTCCGTAGCCAAACAAATCATCGAGCAAGACCCTGAAGTCAAAAAAGACATGATCCTTTTGCTAGGCCCAAGCACCTATCAGCAGGGAATTTACAATACAAACTATGTCAAAAATCGGCTACGCGAAGAACCCACCATCGTGACCTCTCTGAACCAAATCGTCCATCCTGCCGTCCGAATGGAGGCCATTCGGTGGCATAAGGTCCAACAAAGCCCCTTTGCCCTATACGAATCCGCCCTTTTCACCGCAGAAAATAAACCTGCTTTCATCGACCAAGTCATTGCCATAGAGGCTCCCCTCGCGGATCGAATGGAACGCATCCAAAAACGAAACTCCACCGATATGAAACATGTAATCGACTTACAACCAAGCCCCGAACAATACGCCCAATCCGCCGACTACCACATTCAAAACGGAAAAAATAACGAGATTTGGCCACAAGTTTCTCAAATTTATCGATCGATCACAGGCAAAGCTTTACTCGTATTATTTTTGATTTTTGGTCTTTTCCCGAACCTACAGGCCCAGGAAATTCAAGTCATGACCTTTAACATTCGCATGGATACGAAATCGGATGGGATCAATCAATGGTCGAACCGAAGCAAGCATTGCGCCGAATTAATCCAATACCACCAAGCCGATTTCATTGGCATGCAGGAAGCCTTCATCCATCAAATTAAAGATTTAGCGAAAGATCTACCGGCTTATGCTTGGTTTGGAAAAGGGCGCGATGATGGAAAAGAATCCGGTGAATTTTCTCCCCTATTTTACAACACTAAGAAATTTCGACTCATCCGTGAGAAAACATTTTGGCTTTCGGATTCTTGTGATAAAGTTGGCTTCGGTTGGGATGCCGCTTGCCGACGCGTAGTCACCTGGGGTGAATTTCAGGCCAAATCAAGTGGCAAAAAATTCTACGTCTTTAACACCCATTTCGACCATTTAGGAAAAATCGCACGCCGAGAAAGCGCCAAATTAGTCCTTCAAAAAATCGCCGAAATCGCCGGAAAAAGTCCAGTCATCATGACGGGGGATTTTAATGCGACGCCGGATGATGAGCCCATTCAGATTTTGGTTAATCCTGCGAATCCCAATCGCCTCATCGATGCCGAAAAAATAAGCAAAAAAGGCCATTATGGCCCATTTAGCACTTTTAATGCCTTTCAAAAAGAACAAGAAGGAAAGCACATTGACTACATTTTCGTAAAAAATGGACCCAAATGCATCCTACATAGCACACATACGGAAACCTGGGAAAATAGATTTCCTTCAGACCATTTTCCAGTCAGCGCAATTTTGGAATTATAGGTGTAAACATTAACTTGCAGTATGGATAATTTTATTGTTTCAGCCAGAAAATACCGACCGAGTACCTTTGATACGGTCGTAGGTCAAAGTCACATCACCACCACCCTGAAAAATGCGATTAAGTCGAATCATTTGGCCCAAGCATTCCTTTTTTGCGGTCCCCGGGGTGTGGGAAAAACGACCTGTGCGCGCATTTTGGCGAAAACAATCAATTGCGAAAATTTACAAGCCGATGGCGAGGCTTGCGGAACCTGTTCATCTTGCCGTTCCTTTCAAGAAAATACATCCCTAACTATACATGAATTAGATGCGGCATCGAATAATTCAGTAGATGATATCCGAAACCTGATCGACCAAGTACGATACCCTCCCCAATCCGGACGGTATAAAATTTACATCATCGATGAGGTTCACATGCTTTCCCCCGCAGCGTTTAATGCCTTTTTAAAGACCTTAGAGGAACCACCGTCCTATGCCATTTTTATTTTGGCGACCACGGAGAAGCAAAAGATTATACCAACGATCCTATCCCGTTGTCAAATTTTCGACTTTAATCGCATTCAATGGAAGGATATGGCAGCCCATTTAGCCTCCATCGCCCAAAAAGAAAACATCGAAGCAGAACCCGCTGCGCTCGAATTAATATCCATTAAGGCAGATGGCGGTTTGCGCGACGCGCTTTCCATGTTTGATTTAAATGTGACTTTTTCAACTGACAATGCCCTTCGGCATAAAGATGTCCTCGAGAACTTACACATCCTGGATAGCGATTATTATTTTTCGCTCACAGACCATTTGGTGGCGCAAAATCACACCGATATTTTGTTGATTTTGGATGAAATCATGCGCAAAGGATTTGATGGACATCAATTCATCAGTGGCTTGATGGAGCATTTACGAAATTTACTTTTTGCCAAAGACCCCAAAACCTTGGCCCTCATGGAAGTAAGCGAAGAAACCAGAGCTAAGTTTCAGACGCAGAGCGCGTTAACAACGACCTCTTTTTTGCTTTCCGGCATGAACATTTGCTCCCAATGTGAAATCCACTACAAAAGCGCTAAAAATCCACGATTACATTTGGAGCTAAGTTTATTGAAGATCAATTACTTGCCCTCGGTTTATCAGCCTGCTAACCCAACAGCCACGGAGGGCGGTGTCGGAAAAAAGTCTGAGTCCCCGCAGGGGACGAATATCGAAGAAAATATTTCTACCCCAAATAAAGTAAATCAAAAGGAAAGTACCGAAACAAAAGCTCCAGCGATGGAGGCTCCGATTGTTCATGAAAACATTTCAGATCAATCGAATGCAGAAAATTCGGTAATGATTGAATCTCATTCAATCCCAACGGAAACTGATGCAGCCTCACTAGCGAGCCCGTCGACCATAGATGTAAAGCACAATGTTCCCGAGCCCATTAAACCTGTGGCCTCGACTTCAGGTTTACGAAGTGCTAAAAAATTGGTCGACACGAAACAAGTAAACGAGACACAAAGCGCCCAAAACCTAGCGAAGCTCTTATCCAAGGACGCCAAAGTAATTTCCTTGGAAGCCCTGCAAATCGAATGGCACAGCTTGGCGCAAAGCTACAAGAAAGCAAATTTGATCAATAAGTTTGTGCTCATGGACCGGCCCATCGAATTAAAAGGGAACACCGTACATATCCAAGTAGAAAATGAGGTACAAGTCCAACAATTCAATGAAGGCATTCGCTTGGAAATCTTGCAAGCCTTGCGTAGCTCCATGGAAAATTTTGACCTTGACATCGAATTAATTGTCATTCCACACGACACACCTGATAAGAAAACCTTGTATACGCAATCAGATAAATACGATTTTTTAATGGCGAAATATCCGCTGCTCGCTGAAATGAAACAAAAACTGGGATTAGATTACGAATTCTAGGCCTAGCGAACTTGCCCCTGCCCTTTTAAAATCCACTTTTCAGTCACTAATTTTTCCAAAGCGAATGGCCCACGGGCATGTAATTTTTGGGTAGAAATACCTATCTCAGCTCCCAAATCAAATACACCGCCATCTGTGAAACGCGTCGACGCATTCCAGTACACCGCTGCCGCATCCACTGCCTGTAAAAAGAATTCTGCTTCGCTCGCATCAGTTGAAACAATCGCCTCAGAATGACGTGAAGAATACGTTTGGATATGGCCTAAGGCTTCTGCTAAATCTGCGACAACTTTCACTGAACAGGCATAATCTAAATATTCCCGACCAAAATCTGCCACCTGCGCCACATGTAAGAAAGGGTAATTTTCTTTTTCCAAATAGGCAAAAGCCTCCAGATCTGCGAAAATAGCCACATTCCATGATTTCATTGGGGCTGCCACCGCCTGTAAAAAAGCAGAGGCCTGTGCTCGATGAACCAAAATCGTATCTAACGAATTACAGACAGAAGGCCGGGTAACTTTGGCATTTACCACGATATTCACCGCCATGTCCACATCCGCCGATTCCGCCACATAGGTATGACAAACGCCGGCACCCGTTTCAATCGTAGGGATCAAGGACTCCAGACGAACCTTTTGGATTAATGCATTCGAACCTCGTGGAATAATCACGTCTACAAAAGAAACCGCCGTTAAAAGCGTTTGAACAAGCTCCCGATCCGTCGGCATTAAAAGCACTAACTCAATCGGTAATTTAGCCTCAAGAAGTGCCTGATGAATCAAAGAAACTAAGATAGAATTCGTATGCCAAGCATCCGTCCCTCCACGCAGCACCGCCGCATTTCCTGAACGTAGGCAAAGTGCCGCCACATCTATCGTCACATTCGGACGAGATTCATAGATCACACCTACGACACCTAAGGGAACGGCTATTTTTTGCAAATCCAGGCCATTCGCCAAGGTTTTATGCAAGAGCACCTGACCCGATGGATCGGGCAGCAATGCTACTGCTCGCACACTCTTCGCTAGATCTTGAATACGCTCAGAGGTCAAAAGCAATCGGTCTCGCATGGGATTATCGAGGGCCAACTGATCCACATCTAATTTATTTTCAGCTAAAATAAGGGACGAATTTGTTTCTAAGAGAGCAGCTAAAGCTTGTAAAGCTTGCCATTTCGATTCAGCAGAAGCCATGGCTAATCGCGTCGATGCCTTGCGCGTCGCAGCCAATTGTTCCAATAATTTTTCTTCAGAAAATCCCATGTGCAGAAATTGAACTGCAAATTACGAAAATTTGAGGATTTAGTTTTGCTTGATCAAGGTTCCCTGAAAAATAGGAATCCCTTTTTGACGAAGCAATATCCAATATTGCCCATTGGCAAAGGATTGAAGACTGAGTGTTTGTTGGAATATCTCCTGCCCTCCACCCTGATATTCTTCAATAAAAATTCGTTTTCCTTGCACATCCACCACTTCCATTTCCACGGGACCTGATTCCGAAAGAAAACATTGTACCGTAACCTGTGTTTGCGCAGGATTAGGAAATACCCGTGATTCTGGGGCTTCAGAGCTTGTACCTAGAACAAGAACTTTGAACTGATTCAACTGAGAATCTAACCAGCTAAGCCGTTGGGAAATCCAATTTTTTAACCAATTCACATCCTCGACCAAGGATGGAGCGACATAATAATTAGGCCATAATTTTTTACCAAATAGTGGATATTTGTTAAAATTTCGATTCAAAGGCTCTTTTAACACATTTTGCGTAGAATCGATATAGGCATTTATTCGATCGGCAGTCAAAAAAGTTTTGCGCATGTCTTTCCATCGCTGGGATGCCAAATTCACGAATGAGGAATCGGTCAATAATTTTCCCCACCAGAAGGGTACTTGGAAAGCATCCGTTGCCCCAGCAGCCATTTCACGCGCCGTAAAAGCCCATCCTTGCGGCTTCCATCCATCCGCATAATCTGCATTCCCCATGGCAATATTAAAATCCCAAACAGGTCCCATGCTTAATTTTCCGCCTTTGGAATCTTTGTCTTTGTAAAAATAGGTGCTTAATAGATAGCCGTCGACATTACGAACCGCCTCATTTAACAGAAAATAGTTAACAAAGGATGGCAGATTCATCATCGATTTATAGGCGGATTTAGGATCCGATGGAGCATCGTCATGAAGACTTTTCTCGAAGGTATCCATGTATTTTTTGATGTAATTATATTGGGTCGTAGATAAGCTATCGTATTTCGGATATTCCACCTGAATGATGGATTTTTTCGAACTTAATCCGGATCCATAATTACTTAACCAGTTCTTGGAGGGCGATCCGCTCGTCTTATCTATTTTCAACAAATAGCCACCTGTTAGATTATCTCCCGTATTTTCTGTAGGATGCAAACTAGAAATGGGTACCCGATATTTTCCTTTTTTGATTTTCTCCATCAAAATATAGACGCCTTGATATACATCGTTTATGACTAAATCGACATACCGCGTCCGAGAACCCAGCAAACCCATCTTTATGCCTAGGTATTGCGCGAGTACATCCCGCATGAAGGTTCGATCGTTGTAGGAGGCATTCAATACCCAATCCGACTCTGAAGGCATTTGAACGAGCGAAGTATCCGTAGAAACGCGACCCGTTGAATCCGTCCAAATCTCGATTCCATAGGGCTTTTTGACCAAGCCGGGTAAAAAATAAAAATCTGCTTGGGAGGTAGAACCCCGAAATTCGACACCAGCCCAAATTTTTAGCGTGGGGCTTCCGCTCAGTTGATTCAAAGCGCCCGGACCTCGATCAAATAAAGAGATTTTCGTGGGGATTTTAGGTTCATCCACGATGGTCTTACCGCGGGTATCGATGCTCAGAATGGGGAGGTTGGATGTACTTAAACTTTGGGCCCAGGAAAAACTGGAAATGCATATAAAAAATACAATAAACCTAAAAGTCATGCCCAAAGGTCAAATAGGTGATCGGGGATTTTACTTCCTTATTTTCGATGCCATAGGCATAATCTAATTTAATAAAATAACCCAAAAGAGCGGCACGTACTCCGGCCCCATAACCTATCAAGAAAGGATTTCTAAAATCGATAACCGTCGCCTTAAATGGATTCGTATTTCCTCCATAGACATTCGTGTTAAAACCATTGGTTCTTGAAAATGGATTAGCACCGGTCCAGGCACTTCCCACATCCGTAAAACCTATAAACTGAAAAGAATTCATAAATTTCGACTTCACAAATTCCTGCCCAACGAGCGATTTTAAAGGTACGCGAAGTTCTAAGTTGATCAATAAATGACTATTCCCCGATAATTTATTCATATTAAATCCTCGCATGGACGTCGCAAAATCGCTCATAAATACATCCCGCTGCGCGATCCCTGTAGCGCCTAATGGATTTTCCTTGTTTCGCGTATCCCGATTAATAAATAGCCAATTGTCCATTCCCCCTAAAATGGTTTGTCGGGCAGCATCTCCCATGGATTGAGAGGCAGAAACCCGAGCAGCCAGGACAAAAGAATTAGTCAATTTTACATATTTCCGCGCATCAATCTTAATGCGGGTAAATCCTGCCGAACTCATTAAGCCCAATTGCTGCTCCACTGAAGCATTCATACGAAAACCCGTCCGCAAATTTTCAGCGACATACACCGTATTATCATAGGAATATTCCGCCTTAGCACCCCCATAGGTTGCCAAATCTTCTGGAGTCGCCAAGGAATATTGATCAAAGGCCCGATTCGATGTAAAAATTCCTGAAAAACTTAATTTACTTAAAACGTTAAATGGATAAATTCCCTTTACCTCGAAACGATTAAATCGAATTTTTTGGGAATAACTATCTGTTTCTTGATTCAGCACTTTTCGATCGATGCGAACGACCCAATCAATCTTTTTCGCCAAATAACTGTATTCAGCCCACAAATCCGTATTTTTCAAATTCGCAGTTACAAATATCCCCGTTTTGATTAAATGATTTTCTAACAAATCATTCATATTCACCCCGAAGGAATAACCCAAACCCCGAACAGGATCAACCATAAAATTTCCCTCTGAATTATTCACCACAAAGGAATTTAAATAAGCAAAAGGCCCCGTCGTTTTATCGGGATCTTTCCGACTTAATAAGGATTGGCGGCGTTCCAAGCGCGCCCTTTTTAATTCTGCATTTCTTTTTTCACGCGCACTGATCGGCATCGCATTTTCACCATCAACACCCTCTAACGAAGGACTGGCCGAATTCAGGAGACCCGAATCATCCGTTGACGAAAACCATTCATTACTTGCTAAGGAGCTTATTTTATTCCATTCAATTTGCTTCAATTGGCTCGTCAAAACCTCCTGATCCTTATAAACTAATTGGTCTTGCGCGAGATCGAAAGAAGCCCAAGCTCCTATTCTTCCTTTGTTTACAAAAAATTGTTTCGTGTTCGTATGAAAGGAAACGAGTTCGTTGCCATAGCTCTGTTGCGCTAAAAAATAAATGATTGAATCCGAAACCGCCCGTAAATTTGAAATCGTTCCTCGGTGCGTAAATAAACGCTGAACAGCCCCCGGATCATCTGCCTTCCATACGTATACACTTCTCAGGCCTTCTTTATTCGAAATGGCAGGAATCGTATCCGTGTATTTATCAGAAACATAGATGACATCGCCCCCATTGCCAAACCAATGTGCCTCAGATTCATCCTGTGCATCTTGGGTTATCGGCGTAAAACGATTCCGTTTTAAGTCAAAAATCCCTACATCTACTTGACCATTGCGCAGCGTTCGGACTAACATTCGTTGGGCATTTCCAGCCATCTCAAAATCCAAAAACAACCAATCCCCCAAATTCTTTTTGCTTTCCAACCGAATTGAATTTTTTGTTCCATTCAAGGAAGAAAAAGACTGAATCCAAGATTTCCCTTCTGCTTGATACAATACCGAAAGCGCATTTCCTTTTCCCCAATACACATGTGGCCCTGGAACATCCGTAGCCCTCATCGGATCTTTAAGACCTATACTGAGCGCCATTTGCGATTTTTTACTCTTTAAGTTGTGAATAAAAACCTTCGATAAACCAAAGTCATCCAACACATAAGCCAGCCATTCTCCATCTGGACTCAGCGCAAATTGACATATATGCTCATTATCAAAAAGGTCTTTGGCAAGCAACAATTTAGAAGGCTCCGAATCCACCGTATTCACTTCGTATTGCTTGGCCTCCGACAAATAAAACTCAAACCACTCTTTTAAAAACTTAGAAAAAGGCCTTTTAAGAGTGCTGGAAATACTCGATTGATCATTTCGAATGATACGAGTTAAATTCAAAATATTGCCAATCGGCTGACGACCATATGTTTTATGAATGTAATTCCACATGGATTGCCCTAACCATTCCGCTTCTTTTCCCTTGGCCATGGATGGCTTCCTCACTTTATTCGAGCTAACGACTTGGTACATATATTGATTCATCTCCGGCGAATCACCCTCCGCAATAAAGGCTGAAATACCCGACAAATACCATTCCGGAAGACTTAATAATAATGAGTTTTGCAAGGCATCTTTGATACTACCCCCAAACAACATGTCATGCACATACACGTCCGCCACCTCACGAATCAACTTCTTTCGATACACAGCCACATTTTCCGTAAAAGGAATTTCAATTCGAAACTTAGATAAATTTTCATCCTTCGCATCCGTGGGATTACTTAAACTAATGCCACTATTCGATTGTAAATATTCCGATTGAGAAGGATAAACGAATACTTTGGTCTTTTGAAATGGCGTATAACTAAGTATCTCTGTGATTTTTGAAAAATCACTTTCCAACATCTGAATCGTCTTTAATGCCAGCGCATCATTCCGGCCGATGTAATACACCTCGAAATTTTGGCTAGCATAATATTTCCAAGTGAAATTTTGATACTGAATCCGCGTCTTTTCATCCGGCCGTTGGGATGGAAAAAAATCCTGCGCAATCAATCGCGAATGTGCTGCAAAAAATAACAAACCAATAAAAAAGCTAACTATTGCTCGCATGTGTACGTTTTGTATCTCAGGATACCAAATTTAAGGATTTAAACGGAAAATAAATGCGAAAATCGACGAATTGATGCTTCCGAATGAACCATTTTTTTACCAAGCCATTCCCCCACAAATGCATCCGCAAAATAGGGCATTAAAGAGACCCCCTTCGAACCAAAACCATTGAAAATACCCACCTGTAAACTCGGATGCATACCCACGAAAGGCCGCCGATCTTGCGTTGCCGGTCGAACCCCGACTAAATTGTCAATTTCTTCAAACTCCGTAACCTGAAAATAGCCCAATTTTTGCTGCAATTCCACCTGTGCCTCTGGAATAGTTTCGGGACTAAATTCATCCCAACGATAAGTCGCCCCCACCTTAAATTCGTGATTTCCCAAGGGCAACAAAAATCCATTTTTATTTAAAATATAGTCTTCTGAGGGTTGCTTGGATTTAATTTTCAATAATTGACCCTTCGCTGGCAAAAAGCCTAAGTCCTTCCAAAATGGGTTTTGCTGGCCATGAAAGCCTTCACAAAAAATAATGCGATCGTATTTTTCCAATAATCCAGGCAAATCATTTGCCACAAATGTTTTTTGAAAATATATATTCCGTGCTTCGAAAAAGTGGCGCGAAGCCGATAATAATGAGGCCACATCGACCCAACCGGATTTTGATACCCAGACACCTTCATCGGCCCAACGTAAAAATCCATGATCAATTTGATCTTTTCTGGCAAGCAGCCATACCTTCATTTCCTCATTTGCAAAAGGCCTGAACAAGGGCATGGGATAAAAAAAAAGTTGACCTAAGGTTTTTTCTAAGCCTTCATAAAAGGGGAATAAAAAGGCGAATAATTCGTCGGCGAGCCAAGTAGCTTCTAATTTCCGACCCGTCACTGGATTGAAAATACCCCCCGCAGCCCAAGAAGAGGTAAAATGAGTTTCTGGAGAATCCCAGATCTCCACATCTAGCCCGGATTGAAGCACCTGATGTGCGAGAATCGTGCCGGACAGGCCTTGGCCGATAATTAAAATGGGTTTATTTATTTTCACGTTGGATACGGCGAACATGTGCTAAAACAAATTCCACTTGATCATCCATGCTGCGATACGATGTATCTAAATCGATCGCATCCTCCGCGCGTTTTAAGGGTCCTTCACTTCGGTTCATGTCGATTTCATCGCGCATGCGTAAGTTTTCTTTGATGTCCTCGAGGGGTAAATCTTCGCCTTTTTGCAATAATTCAAGTTTTCTTCGTTGGGCCCGAATCTCCGACTCAGCCGTCATAAAAATCTTTAATTCCGCTTTTGGAAAAACTACCGTTCCGATATCCCT